>Ga0316219_1003120_pt1 | contig 13874 bp, 8 predicted proteins | sample TBH18003PmetaG_FD_203635 | JGI IMG/M metagenome (GOLD analysis project Ga0316219, IMG submission 203635) | Freshwater microbial communities from Trout Bog Lake, Wisconsin, USA - TBH18003P | ecosystem: Environmental > Aquatic > Freshwater > Lake > Hypolimnion/Profundal zone | place: USA: Wisconsin... | reverse complement strand
ATAGTCATACCAGGGGCTGTGCTGAGGTATGGATTCTGAAACACTCTCGACAGGATAACAGCCCGGCGGTATGCCGGCCAGCGAGTCACATCCTTCCCGTCAAGAATTACTTTTCCATCATCGGGCATGATATCCCCTGCGATGAGGTTCAGCAGGGTCGATTTGCCCGATCCATTGGTGCCAATCACGGTCACAAATTCACCTTCACCAATCGTCAGGCTGAGATTATTCAGTGCCAGCACTTCGTCTGCTGAACGATGGTTGAAACGGACCGTTATGTCTTTTAGCTCAATCAATATTTTTCAAGTTTTATTGTCGCCTTCTGAAGTACTGTATCAGGGATTAAAACTCCAAGCTTCCTGGCCAGGGCAAGATTAATGGCAAGGGTCTTCGGCACATAGGTTTGTATCGGGATATCCACCGGGCTTGCGCCATCCATGACTCCTAAAAGTATTCCCGCAGCTTTCTTCCCTACCTCATAGTAACTGGCTCCAAGGCTTACCATGGTACCTGAATAAATATCATCGGAAGAATTACTGAAAAACGGTATTCCTGCATCCTGCATAATGCGACCCAATACAGGCATCGCCTGGGATACCGTCACATCGCCCGAGATAAAAAAGATTTCAATGCCCGAAGCAATCAGCGATTTTACAGCTTCGTCGACCTCACCCACGCTGGTAATTGTTTTTTCGGTGAGAACGAAACCTTCCTTTGAACAGGCTTCCCTCGCCCATTTGGTGCAAATTTCGGAATTGATCTCAGAGTTTGTCCAGATCATTCCGACTTTCCTCGCCTTTGGCAGCAGTGTCCTCATCAGGTGTATGGTAGCCGCGACCGGCTGGGGCGTTGCAAGACCCGTAAGATTGGTCTGGTGATCCTCCATCGACCTGGCAACCCCTGCTTTTACAGGGTCCGTTACAGCGCAGAACACATGGGGAACTTTTTTATTGTGAGCAGCAAGAGTTTGCATCGCCAGGGTAGATGCGGTTGCTATATAATCGAAATCCTTTGAAATTATATCTTTCGCAATGGATTGTGCGGTCCCGTAATCACCCAATGCATCATAGAAGGTTATATCAAGTTTTCTTCCTCTGGCATATTTTTCCCTGATAAGGACATCCCTCAGACCCTGCACCGAACGGTTTAGCAGGGTGCTGTTAGTGTACTGGAACACCGCAATCCTTGCGACCCTGCCCTGGGTCAGCCTGACCGGCAGCCTGAATGCCTTTTTTGAATACTTGTTCTTATACATTGTCGCTTCGGCTGCTTTGACCAGGGTGTCGGGGATGGTCATGCCGAACTGCACTGCCTGGTCGCGGTTAATGCCAAGGAGGCAACGGGCATAGTGCTCATATGGGATTCCCGCCGGCGATTCCCCGCGGATGATCCTGTCGGCAAGCCGTGCGGCCTGAACTCCGCTGGTATAAAACTCATAACCGTACACCAGGAAAGCCCCTCTTTCAAGGCAATCGGCATCATTTGCGAAAATTGGTATCATGTCGGCCCTCGAGATCTTCAACACCGACTCAAAGGCATCGAAAACCGTAAGGTCTGTGATCAGGTAAAAAGCCTGAATCCCTTTGGAAGCCAGGGATTGTGCGGCCTGTTGAACTTCAGAGGTTCCGCTCACGCTCATCTCAACAAGGGTGATGCGGGGAAAATCCCTGACGGCTTTCTTCAGGTCACCGAGATTAACCCGTGTATTAGGGAAGCCCGGATTATAAATCGTCCCTATCCTGACAGTACCAGGGAAAAATTTGGTCAGTATCTTTAAAAGTTCTTTTACGGGAGCCTGCCCGTACACCCCTGTAACGTTGGCCGGGTGATCGATTGGTGTTTTCCCTGCACCCAGGATGAAAGGACTGGCCACCGTGGCAAACACCACGGGTTTATCCTTCACCTTATTGACGACAGCCTGGGTTGAAGCCGAAGAAAAGGCAAGGAAAAGATCGGTTTTATCGGCAACAAGTTTGTCAACCATGGCTTTGTTGGCCGGGATATCTCCTTCGGCATTGAGTACCGAGATCAGGCAATTGCTGCCGCTGACGTAACCGAGGTTCTTCATCTCATTCATAAAGCCATCGAAGGTCTTTGTGAGAACGCTGCTGTGATTCGCCATGACGATACCTATCCTGACCTTTTTCTCACTTTTCCTGGCAGGCTTGCCGGAGACGGCATACAGGTATATCATCCATCCGATGATTGCAAGGATTAAGGCTGAAATAATCACTTTCCTGTTTTTCCTGACCCAGGTTCTCAGCCTGGTTTCCTGGCCTGTGCCGGATTTCATTGACTTTGATACCACCAGGGTCAGCAATACGAAGAGGGCTGTAAGTATTTTAAGGTCGTTGGGATCAAATCCTGATTTCAATGCCAGGGCGACTGCGAGGCGAAACAATACAGCCCCAAGGATCACACCCAGGACGGCAAGCCACACTTTCCGTGTCCTGAATAGCGCCTGCCCGATGATAACCGCTGCAAGGCTGTAGATAATTGAACCAATTCCCATACCTATATCGGCGAAGCCTTGATACTGGGCGATCAGTATACCCGAGAGGCCAACCATACCGTTTGCCAGGGTAATACCAAGCATTTTCATCCTGTCGGTACTGACACCCTGGGCGGATATCATCGTAGGGTTGTTCCCGGTAGCAAGCATGGTCAGCCCAAGGTCCGATTTAAGGAAGGCCGAAATCAACAGCCAGACTGCGATCATGACTGTGAGAAGTAAAATACCGGTCCAGACTTCCTGGTGAAGCCCCGGGTTGATTCCCGCCGCAATGGTCTCGAAAGTCGGGTGATTCATGAGCGGGATGTTCGATTTGCCCATCACATGCAGGTTCACCGAATACAATCCCGTCATCACCAGGATACCGGCAAGCAGCCCGTCAATTTTGAACCTTGTGTGGATAAAGCCTGTTATAAATCCCGCGCAAGCCCCGGCCAGAAAAGAAACAGGAAGAACGAGGAAAGGATTCCATCCGTCGACTATCAGTATGGCCCCGGTGGCGGCGCCCAGAGTAAAACTCCCGTCGATGGTAATATCGGCGATATTGAAATACCGGTAGGTGATGAAGGTGCCCAATGCCATGAAGGCATAAAGGAAACCAAGGTTTATCGCACCTATCCAGAGATCCATATTACAATGTTATAATACCCGCCAAACCATAAAAGAACCTGCTATCTTCAAGTAGATGGACCACCCTCAGTGGTTCCGAAGCATGTATAAGCCTCTGCAATTCAGCATTCAGATCCATACCCGATTTACCTGCCAGTCCTTTTGCAAAAATAACCCCATGCATGTGCAGTTCCTCTTCATCCCCGCTCTTTGAGTATATTCCCACTGCAAGGACTGTATTATGCAGGTCGGTATCTTCAACAGGGAAATCAAACCAGTCGGGAAAATTGGTTTCATGCATGATGCCGGGAAGATGAGGGGCATTCTCCTGCCATGGAATTTTTTTCAGGTTGAGGCCGTAGATCCCGGCGCTTTTACCAACAAGCACAAGGCCGAAAAAATCTTTCCCTGAGATCTCCGCCGACTTCCTTGCTATGGACAGAAGTTCAAGAGGGGTCCGGGAATCAAAGCGGATAAGGCTTCTGAACTCCCCCGAAAACCTGAATCCATGAAGAAAATGCACTGCCCCTGGATGGGTTTTTGAATACCATGCATAATCCACTGCCGGTTGTTCCGCAGCAGGGTACCCGAAAAAATTGTGGGCTGCAAGCAGGGATTCACCGAAAAGGTCGCAATAATCCCTGACGGTTTCACCCACTGAAGCAAGGCCGACCGCAAACTGCAGGTCTGTCTGCGAAATCGTTATAATATCCTGCCTGCTGAAGCTTGACGAATTCAGTTTTCCTGCATTGCCGATGCCTGAATATTTCCCGTCGGGAACATCTCTTGATTCCCATTCATAGATCCTATCGTCAGAAAAAAAATGTTCCCCGGCTCTGCCTGTGGCAACAAGTTCCTGCACATCCCCAAGTTCGGCTAAGGAGGTGATCATCCTGAACAGGTTATGCATGCCGCTGATCCTGAAAACATCTATCGCGGTTTCCTGCATTGACAACAGTATCACCTCGCCTCCTATTGGTTTCAGTTTTTTCTGAGCCTGAAGGAAAACCCTGAGCCCTGCGCTGCTGATATAGGAAACAGCCGAAAAATCAACGATGATATTGTGATTCCCGTCTTCGGCAGCCTGTTCAAATGATTTATTGATGGTGGATGAGGTGAGCCCGTCAATCCTGCCCTCTGCCTCAATGAGTATATATGCTCCGTATGCCCTTACCCTGGTGGTTATCATCTCCCGTAATACCTGATCGCCATCATGGTTATATCATCGCTTGGAGGAATGCCTGAAGCATATTCAGCTACAGATGCTAAAATAATTTTTATGATCTCCTTGTGATCAGCATGCAGGTTGGCTGTGAGCAGGGCTTCCAGCCTTTCGTCCCCGAATAATTCCCCCTGCCGGTTGAAAGCTTCGGTGACCCCGTCGGTATAAAGATACAGTATGTCTCCCGGCGCCAGATGCAGCTTCATGGAACGGTAAATGAAATGCTCTATCCCGCCCAGTACGGTTCCTTTGGTCAGTTCCACGCTTTTAAAGCCTGTGGCATTCAGCAGGTATGGGGGGTTATGACCTGCATTAACATAATCCAGCTCTCCTGTGGCAGTATTGAGTATGCCATAGAACACTGTAACGAACATGGACGATACGCTTTCGCTGCAAAGCAGGTTGTTCACGTAATTCATGCATTCATCAGTAGGCATGCCCTTGAGACCTGTGGCACGGATAATGGTGCGGCTTACTGCCATAAAAATGGCAGCAGGCACCCCCTTGCCCGAAACATCACCGATCACGAAACCAATCCTGTCGTTATCGATCATGAAAAAATCGTAAAAATCTCCTCCGACTTCCTTTGCGGCATTCATTGCAGCATAAATGTCAAAATCCTTCCTGTCGGGATAAGGCGGGAAAAGCTTGGGAAGTATGGCCTGCTGTATCTCCCGGGCTGTCTGCAGGTCCTGCTGTATCGAGATCAACTGGTCATGCTCCTCCAATCCCCGCCTGATCTGCATGATCTCGTCAAGGGTCTTGTTGATGGTAATCTCAAGATCCTCAAAATTGATCGGCTTGGTGAGGAAGTCAAAAGCCCCGCGGTTCATAGCCGTACGGATATTGTCCATATCCCCGTATGCACTTACCACTACTGTTTTAAGCCCGGGATTTTTAAGTTCTTTCAGCTTCATCAACAAAGTAAGCCCGTCCATTTCGGGCATGTTGATGTCGGACAGGATTATCCCTATTTCGGGATATTCAATCAGCTTTGCAAGCGCCTCCAGCCCGTTATGCGCAAAAACGAAGTCATACACTTCGTCCCTTATCTGCCTTCTGAATTTCTGTTTTACAAGCGGTTCGAGATCAACTTCATCATCAACAACCATTATTTTCACTTTCGATACTGAATCTTCTGTCATAAACTTTCTTTTTTCTGTTTTATACATTTATTATACCGTCTTCGGAATAGTGATCACGAATTCGGCATATTCTCCTTCTTTTGAATTCACTTCAATTTTCCCCTTGTGTTCCTGCACAATTATGTCGAAGCTTATCGACAAGCCAAGGCCTGTGCCCTTGCCGGCAGGTTTCGTGGTATAGAACGGATTGAACACCTTCTCAATGACTGAGTTCGGTATTCCTTTACCATTATCCCATATCCTGAACTCGGCCTTATCTTCAAGATCTTTTGTGGAGACTTTCAGGATAGGGAAGTATGCATCTTTGAACTCCTGCTTTTTCTGATGGGTGGAATAACAGGAATTGTTGATCATGTTCAGGAATACCCTGCTCAGATCCTGTGGGATCACATTAAGGAGGGGCATGTTCCGGTCATAATCACTTTCAATTTTAATATTGAAGGATGAGTCGGTGGCCCTCATTCCATGGTAGCCAAGGTTGACATACTCGGCCAGGAGCGCGTTGACGTCGGTAAGCATGCGTTCGCCCGACTTGCCGCGGGAATGGAGCAGCATGCCACGGATAATGCTATCCGCCCTCTTACCATGATCATGGATCTTTGTAACATTGCCTTCGATATCCTGGAGTATTCCTTTGATGTAATCTGCTTCCTTTACACCAAGGGCGGAAGTCAGCTTATCCGACTCGGCCAGTATCTCCTGCACCAGCTCGACCGAAAGCTCAGAGAAATTATTGATGAAGTTCAGGGGGTTCTTGATCTCATGCGCGATGCCTGCTGTAAGCGCTCCGAGCGACGCCATCTTTTCTGACTGAACCAACTGCGCCTGTGCTGCTTTTAAACCGTTGAAAGCTGCATCGAGTTCCTGGTGCTTAGCTTTGAGTTCGGAAGTCCTCTCATCAACCTTTTGTTCCAGGGTCCTGCTGTATTCTTCAAGCTGTTCATGGGAGATCCTGAGCTCATCAGAAGTTTTCTGAAGGTCATGAATGGTCTCTGCAAGCGTCTCCTGCATATAAATGAAAGAGTTGTTCAGCCTGCCGATCTCATCCCTTGACCGGTTAGGTGGAAGAGTCACATTGAAATCACCTTCAGCAAATTTCTCGGCTGCCACGGTCAGACGCCTCAGCGAACCGGTGATAGAGCGGGAGATCAGGAAAATAACAAGGAAGATCAGGGCCAAACCGACAACTGCAATTTCCATCAGGTTACGGTAGAGTTTATTTTCATCGGCCATGAACTCATCCACCGGAAAAATGACCGCTACCGACCATCCGTTGGCGGGAACCGGGGCATAAGCTATCCAGCTCATTTTACCGGTAAGCAGGTTCATATAGGGGATCTCCTCAAATCCTGTTTTCCCTGCGATCATCTTACGTCCGATCTCCCTGAGGGCAGGCAGGTTTTTATTATCGGCGATGGAGAATATCGATTCATTCATGATCTCCGATTTCCGTTTATGCGTCACCACAGTGCCTATCCTTGATATCATATACCCGTAACCTGTCTGGTAAACCTTGATGGCATTGACGATCTGCTGAAGATAGGTAAGGGAGACATCAACCGTAAGGATCCCGATAAACGTTTTCCGGCCGTCCTTATTCACATACAACGGGATCGAATAAGTCGACATCAGGATATTCCCGCCTCCTTCATCATAATAGGGTTCACACCACTGGGATTTCCCAAGTTCCCTTGGGATCTGGTACCAGTCCATGGTGAAATAATCATAATTAGCGTTGCCGAGGAATACAAATTTCAACTTTCCTTTGTCTTTGCAATAATAAAAGGAGTAATATTTGTCATGGGGAGATTTGAAATAAGGTTCAAAAGCCAGGGCAGCTCCATAGATATCCCTGTTATTCTCAACCATTTGCCTCAGCAGGTATTTCATTTTTTCTTCATTACCGAGTTCCGACAGTATCAGTGGTGAGTAATTCATGGGAATGGTCTGGATGTTCGAAAGTATCTTATCAATTTTAAGGATAGCGTTTTCGGTGATCTTATTGGCCTCGCTCTTCAGGTTTGTAACTACAATCTTCTTAGTGACATGGTAGTTGTAAGTAAGGATCAAAACCATGATGGCAGCGATGGACAGAAAGATGAGCAGGATCATTTTGAAGGCCAGGCTGTGCCAGAATGATTTGTTGTTGTTTTTTGCCATGATCCCTTATTTTTCAGCTGATTTGGGAAGCAACCCGGTATATGGCCTGTAAAATTCACTGAACGGGGGGATGGAACTGATCTGTTTACTTTGCAGCAGGATCCGGGCATTTGACAGGTAACCTGCTTCCAAAAGCACTGTATTCAGGTTGGATTTACCTGCCGGCAGGTAAAGGTCCCGGTAGCGGTCGATCATCCACTTCTGGTGTGAACGGTTAGCTGTTTTATTCATACTCCTCAATGTACGGATGACTACAGCCACACTGGTATCAGGATTGTTCAGAGCATACACCCATGATTCCATGCTTGCCTTTACAAACTCTGCACAGGTCAAAGGATCCTCTTTTAGTTTGTCTTCGAGGCAGTAAAGCCCGTCTTCCAGGAAATTCAGTCCGTAATCAGCAAAAAAGAATTTCACCAGTTCGTTTTCATTATAACCGCTGTTAATGATGGCATGATATTCATCGAACCAGTTTGCGTTGGTCACATCCACTCCTCCTTGCAGGAAGAGGTTATTCGTGCTTACGATAGGGATGATTTTTACATTAAGCTTATACTTTGCAAACAATGCCCTGGGCTCAAAATCGTAACCGTCCCAGATACCCGCCCGTTTTCCGTTCAGGTCCTCAATATTTTTTATCCCGCTGGATTTCCTGGCCAGCATCATCAGTGAAGAACGTGTTGAAAACTGGGCTATGTTGACGATATTGATCCCTCTGCTTCTAAGCTGGATAGCGTTGACAAGCCAGAGTATTGCAAAATCGGCTTGTTTTTGTTTGATGATATCGTTGGTTGTCACAAAGGGTTTGTACTCCATGATCTCCAGATCGATACCATGCTTTTTGAAAATCCCCTTCTCTTTACCAACATAATAACCTGCAAACTGGCAGGTGGTGACCCAGTAAGGATATACTTTGATCTTTTTAAGTGTGCCCTGGGGCATGCTCCCTGATACATTATCGGTGCCGGGCTTTTTTTCAGTCTTTTTCGGGGTGCAGGATGCAGCTAACAAAGAAACAAGCATCAGCATGAATATCATACTTGAGAAAGGCCGGGGAAGTGTTCTTTGCATCTGGATTGGGAAATTTCCTTTAATTCAATGTAAAATTAAATTATTTTCGTTATCCAAATCAATTATACGTCATGCAGGCATTGTTTTTCGATAACGAACTGGTTATTAAGGATATCCCCGTCCCTGAACCCGGGGCTGGCGAGTTGCTGGTGAAAGTAAAGTATTCCGCGATATGTAATACTGACCTCGAGATCATCAAAGGTTATATGGGATTCACGGGTGTGCTCGGGCATGAGTTCGTTGGTGAAGTTGTGACAAAGGGCCATGCCCTGAGTGGAAAATCCGTGGTTGGCGAGATCAACTGTTCCTGCCGAAAATGTTATCTCTGCCTCAGCGGAAGGCCCACTCATTGCACCAACAGGACGGTACTTGGTATTGCGGGCCACCAGGGGGTCTTTGCAGATTATATTTCACTTCCTGCAAATAACCTTCATTTTGTTCCTGATTCCCTTGAACCCGAAAAAGCAGTCTTTACCGAACCACTCGCCGCTGCAGTGGAGATCTTCGAGCAGGTACATATGAAACCTTCTCAACCTGTCTTCATTTTCGGAGCTGGCAAACTTGGATTGCTGGTTTCCATGGTGGCCAGGCTGCAGGGTTTTAATTACACCACCTTTGATGTGCTCACCGAAAAAACTGAGTTCGCCTCAGCCCTTGGGATTAATTCCAGGATGGCCGGAGACCTTAAAGCTGAAGAAAAAGCAGAGGTCTGCATCGATTGCACCGGGAACTCCGAAGGCATAAACCTGGCCCTGTCACATCTCTGGCCCAGGGGTACCCTGGTATTGAAAACAACAGTTGCTGAAACAGCCAAACCAGAACTTAACAGCATTGTTATCAATGAGTTCACTATATTGGGATCACGCTGCGGAGTGTTCAAACCGGCGCTTAACCTGCTTGAAAGAAAATTGGTTGACCCCCTGCCCCTGATCTCAGGCCGGTTCTCATTCAGGGATATCATCAGCGCATTTGAATCTGCAAAGAAACCTTCAAACCATAAGATTATAATAATGCATGGGGCCTGAATGTTTTTTTTTTTCAACTGTAAGAATTAAAAAAAATCCTGTAAATTCGCTTATTCATTCAGAAACATCAAAGACATGAAAGCAATCAGAAAAATTTTCAGTGGCCTTTTCCTGACACTCATTGCAACTTTATCCATTACTTCCTGCAACAATACGTCTAACAAGGATCAACAGGCCAACCAGGCAACTGCTGATACCGTGAAAAAAGAAGTGACACTTTCACCCGAAAACAAGAATCTCCTCTACCAGTTCCCGACCCCGTTCGAGGTAACGATGATGCTGCAGAGGGCAAAGGCAGGGTTCATTTTCAACATCACCAACCCCCCGTCCAATGTAACCAAGTATTCGACCGGGAAAGCAAAAGCCCTGAACCTTGGCGTATACAGCGCCGACCTGGCTTATGCAGCAACCTACAATTACATTGATGAAACGAATAAATTCATGTCATGTACAAGCAAGCTTGCAAACGAGCTTGGAATTGCAGGCATTTATGATCCCAACCTGGTTGATAAAGTTAAAAAGTTCAATAACAACAAGGATTCCCTGGTGGCATTGGTCTCAAGGATCTTTAACCAGACCAATGACTTCCTTAGCAAGAACAACCGTAACCAGGTTGCCGTACTTGTTGCAGCCGGTACATTTGTTGAAGCCCTGTATCTGACCGCTTCCCTCAACCAGGTTGCCGCAGATAACAAGTCAATCTCGACAGTTATCTTTAAGCAGAAAGACAACCTCGACAAGCTGGTCACCCTTCTCACAGCCTATAATATGGATTCGGAGATCAACCCGGTGGGTGTCGAGGTAAGCAAGCTTAAAACCATTTATACCAATTACGGGCTGGAAGCAGACAAAAAGCTGCCACAGCAGAAAGCTGCAGAGATCGGTGATCTGACTCAGAGTGTCAGAGACTCCTTTATTAAATGACCGAACCTATCCTCATGGCCTTGGTCCAGCTGTTTGCCCTGGTTGCGGCAACAGCGAGGAAACAAGCCTCTGAGAATTCCAGGCTTATACTGGAGTCGTATCTTCGTGAACAACTCAGCAATCAGGAACTTGACGAGTACCTGAAACTTTTTGACGAATTACTTTCCTTTCATCTTCCCCTGGATGGCTTCGCAGATGCATCTACTGAAGATATTTCACCAAAGATCAAAGCGATCTGCTATAAGATCTCTAAGGACCTTACCTATCTCGACCGGCTGATCGTTTTTATAAAATTCACCGAGTTCGCCGATGAGATTTCCGGGAACGAAACCGGTTTGAACCTTAAGGACAGCGGGGAACTGCTGGGGTATACCGCCATACTCGCATCAGCATTCAGCATCCCCGTGAATGAATATGACAATGCGCTGAATTTTATCCTTGATCCTTTCGGCGGGAAGATCCAGGCACAAGACCTTCTTATCATTGACGCACAAACCGAAAGCCAAGGCCTGAAGCATATTTCCAGGGAACTGCTTGACGGATGCATCCTGGTACTGTATTTCCCCAGCATACGGCGATTCTTTGCGAGGTACTTAGGGAAAGACACTCTATACCTTAACGGTCATAACATCCAGCCCAACCGTTCCTTTTTCCTCAGTAACGGTTCCATTCTGAACAGCCTGAAGATACTGCCGGTATACTATACCGACATTGCATCGAAGTTTCTTCATGGGGATGAGACCATACAGATAGAATTTACAGCAAAAGAGATTGAATACCGTTTTAAGAACAGTACCAACGGCATACATCCGTTCAGCTTCACCGCCCGTTCAGGAGAACTGATAGGTATCATGGGCGGAAGCGGAGTGGGTAAATCAACACTCCTGAACGTGCTGAATGGCAGCCTGGAACTTAATAATGGCGAGATCCTGATCAATGGCTTCAAGCTTGGAAATGATCAGGAAAAATTAAGGGGAGTCATTGGGTTTGTACCCCAGGACGACCTGCTTGTTGAAGAGCTTACCGTTTTCGAAAACCTTTATTTCAATGCCCGGCTCTGTTTCAGGGATTTCAGCAGGAAACAGCTGATCAAAGCCGTACTGAAGGTATTAAGGGATATTGGGCTGATCGGGATCAAAGACCTCAGGGTGGGAGATCCCCTGAACAAGTTTATCAGCGGGGGACAGCGTAAAAGACTGAATATTGCGCTGGAACTGATTAGGGAACCTTCGGTGCTGTTCGTTGACGAACCCACCTCAGGACTTTCTTCCATGGATTCTGAGCTGGTGATGCTGCTTTTAAAGGAACAGACCCTGAAAGGCAGGCTGGTCGTTGTGAATATTCATCAGCCTTCATCGGATATATACAAGCTTTTCGACGTGCTGCTGGTCATGGATAAGGGAGGGTTCCCCATTTATTACGGTAACCCCATCGATGCCCTCACCTATTTTAAAACTCTCAGCAGCCATGTAAACCCGGCCGAAAGTGAATGCCAGAATTGCGGTTATGTGAACCCTGAGCTGATTTTGCAGATCACCGAGGCCAAAACCATCAATGAGTACGGGAAGCTTACTGTTAACCGTAAAGTCAGTCCCAAAGAATGGTACGAGCATTTCTGTAAAAATATACAGCCTGAACTTAAGCTTTCAAGCCATAAGCGGGAGCTCCCCCTGAACTTTTTCAAGGTGCCCGGCCGGTGGAAACAATTCAGGATCTTTGGTCTGCGTAACCTGCTTTCAAAGATCACCAACCGGCAGTACCTCATCATCAATCTCTTCGAGGCCCCGTTCCTGGCTGCACTGCTCGCTTATCTTACAAGATATTACAGCGGGGATTCCTATTCGTTCGGAGGGAATAAAAACCTGGTCGCTTACCTGTTCATGAGCGTGGTCGTCGCCCTGTTCCTTGGAATGATGGTAAGCGCCGAAGAGATTTTCAGGGACCGGAGGATACTTAAACGGGAGGCCTTCCTGCACCTCAGCCGGAGCAGCTACCTCAATTCAAAGATCATCCTGCTGTTTGTGCTTTCGGCCATACAAACGCTGCTCTATGTATTGATAGGCAACTGGATACTTGACATCAGGGGAATGACCCTGGCTTACTGGCTGATTTTGTTCAGCGCCTCCTGCTTTGCCAATATGGCCGGGCTGAACATTTCGTCGGGACTTGATTCAATCGTCGCCATTTACATCATCATACCTTTTATAATAGTGCCCCAGCTGCTTTTAAGCGGGACCATCGTACCATTCGACAACCTCAACCCCACAATCAGTTCCAGGGTAGATGTTCCTTTCGTAGGCGACATGATGGCCTCCCGTTGGAGTTTTGAGGCGATGGCCGTTGAACAGTTTACCGGCAACAGGTATGAGAAGCAGTTCTACCAGGCCGATAAAGAGATCTCGAAGTACAGTTATATTACCGCCTTGCGCATCCCCGCCTTACAGGAAATGCTGAATGAATCGAGGATGAACATCATCAAACACAAGGATCCTAAAAAGACCGGACAAAACCTGGGGATCATCAGTTATGAGATCAGCAGTCTTGAAAAAGAAGCCGGATCCAGCAAGAGCATATTGAAAGGCGCCCTTACTCCGGCTGTCCTCACCGACCAGTACAGCATGGTACTCAGGTCTTACCTCGATTCACTCAGCGTGATCTATTCGGCCAGGCTGAATGCAGCCAACAACAGGCATGATACGAGGTACCAGAAACTTGTCAGCCTTATTGGACAGGATGCGGTTTATACCCTGAAACAGGATTACTATAATGAGAACCTCGCCGACCTTGTGCTTAACTCGGCTTCAACCGACAAGATCATCGTAGGGAAAGACAATCTGATCAGGAAAAAAGACCCTGTTTTCATGGATCCCGAGTCAAGGGCGGGAAGAGGACATTTTTATACTCCCGTAAAATACATCGGATCGGTTAGCATCGATACCTTCTGGTTCAATACTGCAGCATTATGGCTGATGTCGCTGATCCTTTATCTGACTCTCCGGCATAATACTCTGAGAAAGATCATAGAATATTTCGGCGCGCTGAAGAAAGCAAAGAAGTCTTAGCCAGGGTTTAACGCGAGCCTCTAAAGAAATCCCCGGGTTTGGGGTCAAATCAGTACAGCAGGTTTTCAAGACATCCCGTTAAGCCTGATTGTTTCAAGCTCCGAAGCGCTGAATAGCCCGCTTTTAAAAAGTTTCAGGAACTGA
>Ga0316219_1003097_pt1 | contig 13988 bp, 8 predicted proteins | sample TBH18003PmetaG_FD_203635 | JGI IMG/M metagenome (GOLD analysis project Ga0316219, IMG submission 203635) | Freshwater microbial communities from Trout Bog Lake, Wisconsin, USA - TBH18003P | ecosystem: Environmental > Aquatic > Freshwater > Lake > Hypolimnion/Profundal zone | place: USA: Wisconsin... | reverse complement strand
GTTGTTGTGCGTCAGTGTGCCGGCCTGGGCCGACGCAAGCTCTATTTCCGAGAGTTGCGCCAGGACCGGCGGCAGCACCGCCGGAGTGACCTACACCTGCAATGCGCTGTCGATCGGTGCCGGCGAGGCCATTGGCATCCGCTCCCTGGGGCCAGGCACGGTCATGGTTGCCGTCAAGGGGGATTTGCGGGTTGGTGCCGGTGCCAAAATCAACGCCGGTGGTCTGGAGTCCAAGCTGTTCTTTGTGGTGACCGGCCTGGTGGACCTGGGCGCAGACAGCTTGCTGTCTGCGAACCTGACCAGCAGCGGCGTTATCACAACCGGGGCGCACAACACGGTTACCGGCAATCTCCAGACCGGGTCCGCCGCTATCAATGTGGGTGCATACAACACCGTCAACGGCAACATCAGCACCCTGGTGGCCGGTGTTATCACCATCGGTGCCGACACCACGGTCAATGGGGACCTGAGCACCGCCTCGGGTGCCATCAACGTGGGGGACCGCAGCACCATCAACGGCTCCTTGCTTAGCCGTGTGGCGGGCGCCATTACGCTGGGCAGCGGTGTCACCGTCACCGGCACCGTGGGGACCACATACCACGGAAGCGATATCGGCGCGGGTGCCATCACCGTGGGGATCGATAGCGAGGTCCAAATGGGCCTGACCACCAACACCGGTGCCATCACCCTGGCATCCAGTTCAAAAGTGTGTGGCAACGTCATTACCAACGATGGCGCCGTTACCGTGGGGGCAAACGCCAGTGTTTGCAACAGTGTGTGCACCGGCAACTCCGGCGCCATCACGGTCGGCGCTGGCGCCGCCGTGGGCGGTAACGTGGAGTCGGCGATGGCCGGTGCCATCACCGTGGGCGCCGATGCCACGGTTGCCGGTGCCGTCACCGTCAGGCAAGCCGGCGCCAAAACCATTGTGGCCAGTGCCAAAGTCGGCACGGCCATGCTGGGCAACACCTGCGTCACGCAGGCGGCGGCGGTGCCGTCCACCATCAAGATCGTCTCGCGCCAGTGGCGCCAGATTTTCATGCGCTAGGCAAGTAGCGACCCTGGTGTTCTTTCCATAAACAGGATTTTCTCTATGCATCATTTACGCCCCGGCAGCAGTCGACGGGACCCGGTTCGCGGCTTTTCCCTGGTTGAGCTGCTGATCACCTTGGCGATCCTCGGCATCCTTGTCAGCATTGCCTTGCCTTCATATTCCCGCTATGTCGCCCGCGCCCGGCGCGCGCAGGCCAGGGTCCAGCTGGTGCAGGCGAGCCAGTTCATGGTGCGCTTTTATGCCGCCAATGACAGCTTCAAGGCAGACCGCGCTGGCAATGCCGTGCTCACGCAGCTGCCGCCAAGCCTGCGGCAGTCGCCACCTGACGCGGGCAGCACCGCCTACTATGGTTTGGCCCTGCCGGATGCGACCCTGGACGACATGCAATACACCCTGCAGATGGTGCCGGTTGCCGGCGGGGCCATGGGCAACGACGAGTGCGGCGCCTTCACCCTCAGCTCTACCGGCATCAAGGGCGTGCTGGTGGCCGGGGCGCCGGGTCCAAGTGCCTTGCGCGACAGGTGTTGGCTATAGGCACAATGCGTGGCCCTTGCTGTGGTGGGGGGCCTAGAATCGACGTCGCATGAAACCAAAATACAGCACCCCGATGCCCGCCGTCCCTGTGGAGAAGTCCTTTTGCACCACCCGTGAGGCGGGGGTGTTGTTGGGGGTTTCCGTGGGTACTGTACAGCTGTGGGTGGAGAGTGGCTTGCTGCAGGCCTGGAAGACGGCTGGCGGGCACCGGCGCGTATTGCGCGACTCGGTGGATCGGCTGCTGCAAAAAAAGCCCAGCTCTGAGCTGTTAGTCACAAGCCCGGCGGCACCCAATGTAGCGCAGTCGCGTCGCCTGAAGGTAGTGGCGGTGGATGACGATGAACATGTGCTGCGGCTCTACCAGTTGCACATGGAACGCTGGCCCATGGCACCGGAAGTTACGGTGCTGAATGATGCGGTCGCAGCCCTGCTGTCGATTGGGCGCCAATGCCCGGATTTGTTGGTCACCGACTTGCACATGCCAGGCATGGACGGCTTCAATATGCTGCGCGTACTGAGCAGTGCTCCAGAAATGGCCAACACCCGGATTGTGGTGGTCAGTGCGCTGGAAGATGCGGAAATCCAGCAGCGTGGTGGCGTACCAGAAGGCATCGAGATCTTGCCCAAGCCCGTCCCCTTTGATCGCTTACTCACCATCGCCACCAGCCTCATCCAGCAGGGCCGTTTTCAGCGGCCACCCAGCGCGCAAGCGTCCTGATCCTTACCGATCCGTTTATCGCATGTGAAAGTCCCGGCTGCCAACGCACCGAGACAGTCTGCTGCATCTTTAAATTATTTACTTTTATCAAATTTAGCCATATTTTTGTGTTTGTTGGTGTTTTAATGCTTGCAGCAAGTGAATAAAGAGTCCTTGGCAGCCTTGTGCTCCACTGCTCTTTTTATACGTTGCGAGGTGTTGGCGTCTATGGGAGCGTTGCGCTGCAGTTCAGGTCAGGCCCTATTTCGCTGGAAGCAGAGTCAAATCAATGGACGCAATGAACCCCGCACTGGGGATGTCTCACAGGCAGGGTGACATCCACCCCCAGCAGCACCGTGAGCAGCCTGCGTTTGGATTGCATGCGCGTCCTGTCCTGCGTTCACCCAGCAGTTTTCAGAACCGGCAAGGTGTACGCGTTTCAGTGATCGGCCACGCGCAGATCAAGCAAGCTGGCCATGTGTCGCTTGATGCGCGCATGGATGGCATGTCGGTGTCGGGCTTTTCCCTGTTTTTGGATTTTCAGCTCAGGCTCTTGGAGAGCTACCAGCTGACCTTGCGCATTTTTCGGCACGGAAAGTTGCACGTCGTGGAGGTGCAGGCCCAATGTGTCTACGCCTTGCTGGTGCGCGCTAACGGGTTCAGGCACGGGTTTGAGTTCATCGGGCGCGATGACAGGGCCGAAGAAGCCATATGGACCATCCTCTCCTGAGCGCCAGGCGAACGCGAGGAAACATGCAAATTTCTTCTCCGCCGTTGGCCCCATGTCTGGCGTCGCAAGCCAGCCCGGTACCTCACATTTTCCCCAGCCGCTGGTTGCAGTTCGGGGGGCTGTTGGTGGTGCTGTTGGTGACGCTGCTGGTACCCGCATTGGCGTATGCGCAGGCCCCGCCGGCCGCGCGTGACGCCATCTTGCAGTACGGAGTTCCCACTGTCGTCCTTCTGCTCGCTTGCACGGGCTATCTGAGCTACCTACAGCAGGTGCAGCAGCAGCGGGCGCAGGCCGCTTTGACCCAAACGCGCGGGCTTTTTTCCCAGCGCGAAGCGGCACTGCAGCGGCTGCAAAAAATCGCCCACCAGCTGCCCGGCGTGGTCTACCAGTACCGTGAGCGGCCCGATGGCCGTGCGTGCTTTCCCTTTGTGAGCGAAGCCATCCGTGACCTGTACCGGGTGAGCCCGGAAGAGGTTCGCGAAGATGCCACCCCGGTATTTGCCAATATCCACCCGGACGACCTGACGCAGGTGGTTTCCAGCATCCGGGCATCGGCGTCAGATCTGACGCCCTGGCGCAATGAGCACCGCGTGCGATTTGACGATGGCGTGGAGCGTTGGTTGTGTGGCAATGCCTTGCCACAGCGTGAAGCCGACGGTGGCGTGCTGTGGCACGGCTTTATTACCGACATCACCGATCGCAAGCAACTCGACAGCCATGTGAGCCAACTGGCCTTGCGGGCTGTGCAGGCACAGGATGCGCTGACCGCAGACCACATCAAGAAACTGGCTTTTTACGATGATCTGACCTTGCTGCCCAACCGGCGTTTGCTGCAGGAGCGCTTGCAGCAGGCACTGGCCGGCAGCGTGTCCGGCGCCGGCTTGGGCGCGTTGTTGCTGGTTGACATTGATGATTTCAAAACCGTCAATGAAGCCCTGGGCCACCACAAGGGTGACGCCTTGCTTCTGAAAGTGGCCAAGCAGCTGCTGCTATGTGTACGGGACAAGGACACTGTGGCCAGGTTGGGAGGCGATGAATTCTCCGTGATTTTGGTGGGTCTGAGTCACAACGCACAGGAGGCGAGCACGCAGGCCCAACGCGTGGCTGAAAATATTCAGCAAGCACTCAACCAGACCTACCAACTCGGCAACAGCCGGCACTATTGCACGGTGACCATTGGCATTGCCTTGTTGGATGGCGGCCAGCAGCCGGGTGTCGAAATGCCCATGCAGCAGGCGCAAATGGCATTGCACCAGGCCCAGGGTTCGGGACACAACACGCTGTGTTTTTTTGATCCGCAGATGCAGTCTGCGGTCTCTGCCCGCGCGGCCCTGGAGATGGATTTGCGGGAGGCCCTGGACAAGCGGCGCTTTGGACTGCATTACCAGCCGCAGATCAATGCGGTGGGCCAGATCACCGGAGTGGAAGCCCTGGTGCGCTGGAACGACCCGGTGCGGGGAATGGTTCCGCCGAACGCGTTCATTGCGCTGGCCGAAGAGACCGGGCTGATCCTGCCTCTGGGCCGTTGGGTGCTGGAAACCGCCTGCTTCCAGTTGCAGCGCTGGTCTGCCATGCCCGGTTTCACCGATTTGACGGTGGCCGTCAATGTCAGCGCACGGCAGTTTCACCAGAAAGACTTCTGTGCGCAGGTGCTGGCCGTGCTGGCGCTGACCGGGGCCGATCCGCAGCGGCTCAAGCTCGAGTTGACGGAGAGTTTGCTGGTCTCGAATGTGGAAGAGGTGATCGCCAAAATGGGCTCTTTGCAGCGCATTGGCATCGGGTTTTCACTGGACGACTTTGGCACGGGCTACTCGTCGCTGTCGTATCTGAAGCGCTTGCCCCTGAGCCAGTTGAAGATTGACCAGAGCTTTGTCAGAGATATTGTGTTCAACTCCAACGATGCAGCCATCGCGAAGATGGTCATCGCACTGGCAGAAAGTCTGAATCTGTCTGTCATCGCCGAAGGTGTGGAGTCGCAGACCCAGCGCAATTTTCTGGAGCAACTCGGTTGCCATGCCTTTCAGGGCTATCTTTTCGCCCGCCCGCTTGCGCCCGATGCGTTGGAGGTTTACGTGCGCACCCTGGTTGAAGGGGTTGCACCGTCCATCCGTTGCCGCGGAACAGCCGAACTTTTATTGACAGATCTGGGTGCCCTATGAAAAAGCGAAACGCTACTGCCGTGCGAACGGCAACGCCATCGGCTGTGGCCAAGCAAAAAGACACGCCGGGCGCGCGCAGACTGGCAGAGGCCGGCCTGTTCAGCAATATCGCCTTACAAAGCGCCATCTTCAACAGCGCCAACTTCTCCAGCATCGCCACCGATGCCAACGGCGTGATCCAGATTTTCAATGTGGGGGCCGAGCGCATGCTGGGCTATGCCGCTGCCGATGTGATGAACAAGATTACGCCGGCCGATATCTCCGACCCGCAGGAGGTAATTGCGCGGGCCAAGACGCTGAGCGCCGAACTCGACACCCTGATCACGCCCGGCTTTGAGGCGCTGGTGTTCAAGGCCTCGCGTGGCATTGAAGACATTTACGAACTCACCTACATCCGCAAGGACGGCAGCCGCTTTCCGGCGGTGGTGTCGGTCACGGCCTTGCGCGATGCGCAGGGAGTCATCATTGGCTACCTGTTGATTGGCACCGACAACACGGCGCGCAAACTGGCCGAAGAGGCCCTCCTCAAGGCTGGGGCCCTGCAAAAAGCCATTTTTGACAGCGCCAACTTCTCCAGCATCGCTACCGATGCCAAGGGCGTGATCCAGATTTTCAACGTCGGCGCTGAGCGCATGCTCGGTTATGCCGCCGCAGATGTGGTGAACAAGATAACGCCGGCCGACATCTCCGATCCGCAGGAGGTGATTCTGCGCGCCAGGTCCTTGAGTGTGGAGCTCGACACGCCGATCACGCCGGGCTTTGAGGCACTGGTGTTCAAGGCGTCGCGCGGCATTGAAGACATTTACGAACTGACCTACATCCGCAAGGACGGCAGTTGGTTTCCTGCCGTGGTCTCGGTGACGGCGCTGCGCGATGGCGAGGGCGCCATCATTGGCTACCTGCTGATCGGCACCGACAACACTGCACGCAAGCTGATTGAAGAGGAGCAGAAAAAGCTGGATCAGCGCCTGCGCGACCAGCAGTTTTATACGCGCTCGCTGATCGAGTCGAATATCGATGCCATCATGACCACCGATCCGGCCGGCATCATCACCGACGTCAACAAGCAGATGGAGGCCCTGACCGAATGCACCCGCGACGAGCTGATTGGCGCGCCGCTGAAGAAATATTTCACCGACCCGGACCGGGTAGTGGCGGTGATGAATTTGGTGCTGAGTGGCAAGAAGATCACCAACTACGACCTTACCGTGCGTGCGCGCAGCGGAAAGGAAACCGCCATCTCCTACAGCGCCACCACCTTCCATGACCGCGAACGGGTGTTGCAGGGTGTGTTTGCCGCAGCCCGCGATGTGACTGAAAGCAAGCGCCTAGACCAGGTGCTGCAGGAAAAAAATATCGAACTGGAGAGTGCCCGCTTGGCGGCCGACAAGGCCAACCTGGCCAAGTCAGACTTCCTGTCCAGCATGAGCCATGAAATCCGTTCGCCACTGAATGCCATTTTGGGGCTGGCCTATCTGCTGGAGCAGGCCAAACTGGATCTGGACTCCAACAACATGGTACGCAAGATCCGGGCATCGGGTCGCATGCTCTTGAGTCTGATCAGCGACATTCTGGACGTCTCCAAGATCGAAGCCGGCCAGATGATGATTGAGCAGGCGCCGTTTAAGCTGGTGGACGTTATCGAAAACCTGTCGGTGGTGCTGGGTGTGGCCGTTGGCGAAAAGAACATCCAGTTGATCATTCAGCCGCCACCAGCCGGGGTTTTTACCCTGATTGGCGATGCCTTGCGACTGGAGCAGGTGCTGATCAATCTGAGCATCAACGCCATCAAATTCACCAACCTGGGCGAGGTGGAGTTGCGTACCGAAGTGGTCTCCCGCAACAGCGAGCAGATTATTTTGCGCTTCTCGGTGCGGGACACCGGTATTGGCATTGCGCCGGAGTTGCAGGGCGGCGTGTTTGCCGCCTTCACACAGGCCGACAGCTCGACTACGCGGCGCTTCGGCGGCACCGGTCTGGGTCTGACTATCTGCCGCCAACTGGTGCACTTGATGGGTGGAGAAATCGGCCTGACCAGCGTGCAGGGCAAGGGTAGCGAATTCTGGTTCACCGTTCCGCTGAAGACGGTTGCCGATACGGAAGCCGCGGTGGCCGGCACGGCGCGCGTGGAAGCCTTGATTGCCAACAGCAGCGCAGCGGAGCTGCAACACGTCAGCGACATCGCCAAGGGCCTGGGCTGGCAAGTCTGTTCCCTGGATTCGGGCGAGGATATTCTCGCCAACGTGTTGGGCCGCAAGGGCGAAAAGTTGCCCGACGTGGTGGTGCTTGACTGGAAACTGGGCGGGCTGGACGGTTTGGCCACGGCGCGGGCCCTGCGCGACCGTGTGGCACAGGAGAAGTGCCCGCTGCTGATCATGACCACGGCGCAGGCCCATGCCAGCAACTCCAGCGCCGAGCTGGTGGATGCACTGCTGGATAAGCCGATCACGGCGGCCTCGCTGTACAACGCGGTGATTGAGGCCAAACGCAAGCGGGCTGCCACGGTAGGCACCACGTTTGCACTGCACCAGTCGGCCGGGCAAAGCCTGCTGGGCATACGGGTGCTGGTGGTGGATGACAGTGAAATCAACTGCGAGGTGGCCCTGCGCATCTTGCGCGGGCAGGGAGCGATAGTCTCGCTGGCCGCCGATGGACAGGAGGCCTTGGACTGGCTGCTGACGCACCCTGACGATATTGACCTGGTGCTGATGGACGTGCAAATGCCGGTGATGGACGGAATCGAAGCCACGCGGCAACTGCGCCTGATCCCGCGGTTTGCCGACCTGCCCATCATCGCGTTGACGGCCGGCGCCTTCAAATCCCAGCAGGACGCTGCCGAAGCGGTGGGCATGGCACATTTCATCAGCAAGCCTTTTGACGTGCCCAGCACCATTGCCCTGATACAACGCCTGTACCGCCGGCCGCCCTCCGTGGCCGGCAGCGACACACGCGTGGCTGAGGAGAGGCCTTCAGTGCCCATGGGCATTACCCTGGCCAATGACGTGGCGGTGATGGACCGGGTGAAGGGTTTGAAGCTCTGGATCGACAGAGCTTCGTACCTGGAGTATTTGCAACGCTTTGTAAGCCTTTACGGCCATGCCGTTCCAGCCATGCGCCAGAGCCTGACCCAGGGTTACCGCCCGGAGGTAATTGCTCTGGCTCACAAGCTTTCGGGCGTGGCAGCCAATCTGGCGCTACCGGAGCTGCGCCACATGGCGGCACAGGTAGAGCGGGTGCTGATGACAGAGCTGGACCCGTCCGAAGATTTGAGCCTGCTGGACCTGGCAATGGAGTCGGCATTGGCTGCAATCGATCGCTACCACTGGAGCCCCGAATAACTCCGTGGGCGCCGGGATCAGGACGGCTTCAGCGCAGCTACGGGTGTGAATCGTAGAACATTTTTGTTTGCAGGGATGTAAAAAATTAGTTTTAAAAACAGACTTTTTTGTCTCTGATTGCATTTTGAACGGCATTGTGCAAAGCTTGGCCTGCTTCCATAACAAAAACAAGAAAGAAGGCACCCCATGGCGACCCTGCTCGGCCCGGTTCTGCAATTCCTCGGCGTTCAAAACAAACCATGGTGCACCAGCATCCTGGTGGTGACCGACGCGGCTACGCCGCCTGCGCTGCAAAGCGCGGTGGGCACCGAGCCCTTCAAGCGGCTTAGCGTCTTGCAAAGTGGCGCCACAGTCTGGCGCGGCGGGCTGTCGGTGCCCATGGGCGCTGCGGCCCGGCGCATCAGCTACAGCGTGGACGCGCAGTCGAATGTGCTCTACGTGCCGGCAGATGGCCAGACTCCCTGCATGGCTTACACCTCCTGCAATGGCTTTTCCAGCCCCGGCCTGATCAAGACGGTGGCCGACCAGAACGCTTTGTGGAAGCGGCTGATGAACCTGCACGCCGGGCGCGAGCGCATCAACGGCCGCAGCTTCGGCCCCTACCACCTGCTGCTGCAGGGCGGTGACCAGGTCTATACCGACGCCTTCTGGCAGGACCCGACCTGCCCGGACATCGTGGCTTGGAGCCAGTTGCCGCGCGACCAGCGGCGCCGGGCCAAGTGGACCGCGGCCATGCAGACCCAGGTGACGGCATTTTTTGAGACGCTGTACCTCACGCGCTGGTCCATGCCCGAGGTGGCGCTGCCCCTGGCTAGCCTGCCTGGCGTAATGATGTGGGACGACCACGACATCTTTGACGGCTGGGGTTCCTACCCGCGCGAAGTCCACGACTGCCCGGTCTACCAGGGCGTGTTTGCCATCGCCAAAAGCTGCTTTGCCCTGTTCCAGCGCCACAGCGCGCCGGGCAAGGCACCGCTTTGCGGTTTGCCGGATCAGGGAGCCTATAGCGCGGGCTACCGCATGGGCAGCATGGGCCTGCTGGCCTTGGACATGCGCAGCGAGCGTGGCCCCGAGCGCAAGAGCGGCGGCAATCTGCAAAGCGCCCAGGTGCTGAGCGCTCAGAGTTGGGCTGCTGCCTACCAGTGGCTGGACGCCCAAAAAGACATGAAGCATCTGGTGCTGATGAGCAGCATCCCGGTGGTGTACCCCAGCTTTGAGTTGTTGGAAAAAATGCTGGGCGTGCTGCCGGGCCAGCAGGAGCTGGAAGACGATTTGCGCGACCAATGGTCCAGCCCCGCCCACCGCTCCGAGCGCCTGCGCCTGATTCACCGCCTGTTCGATTTCAGCCAGGCGCAGTCCTGTCGCATCACGCTGCTCAGCGGCGATGCGCATGTGGCAGCGGTCGGCGTGCTGGAGTCGCGGCGCAATGCGACGGACAGCAACGCGCAGGTCATCAACCAAGTCACCAGCAGCGCCATCGTGCACACACCACCGGTGGCCATGGCGCGCTATTTTCTGGAGCAGGCCTGCCTGCAGGTGGAGACGGTGGACCGCGGCATCACGGCGGCCATGTACGAGTTCCCCACCACCAAGCGCCGCCTGATCGGGGCGCGCAATTTTTTGACACTGGAGCCGGACGATGCAGGCAACACCGGGCAGCGGCTGTGGGTGAACTGGTGGGTGGAAAATGAGGTGGAGCCCAGCACCAAGGTGATTCATCCGGTGAACTGAATGGCCCACCCGCGATGCCATGCCACGAGGGGGCAGGCGTTCTGGGGTTGGGCCTTCGTCAGGCGCCTGTTGCGCTCGTTTTGCCTTCGTGCACCAGTTCCGGCGCCGCCTTGAGTTGCGCATCCACCGCCCGCCGCTCGTCAAACACAAAGCAGCCCCCGCTGTAGTGCGCGCCGCCCACTTCCTCAAAGTATTTCAGGATGCCGCCCTCGATCTGGTAGACATGCTCCAGACCCAGCTCGTGCATCAGGATGGCGGCCTTCTCGCAGCGGATGCCGCCGGTGCAAAAGCTGACCACGGTCTTGTCCATCAGCTCAGCCCTGTGGTCCATCACGGCCTGCGGAAACTCGGTGAACTTGGTCAGGCGCCAGTCGATGGCGCCGTTGAACGTGCCCGCATCCACCTCGTAGTCATTGCGCGTGTCCAGTGTCACCACCGGGCGCCCATTGTCGTCATGCCCTTGGTCCAGCCAGCGCTTGACGGTGGCTGGCGCCACTGCCGGTGCGCGGCCGTCCGAAGGTCGAATGGTAGGGTGGTCCATGCGGATGATTTCGCGCTTGACCTTGACCAGCATCTTTTTAAACGGCTGCGTGGCAGACCAACTTTCCTTCGGTTGAATGTCGGCAAAGCGCAAGTCGCCATGCAATTGCGCGACAAAGCCGCGCACGTACCACTCGGGCCCGGCCAGGAACATATTGATGCCCTCTTCGGCCAGCAGGATGGTGCCCTTGAGCTGCAAGGCGTTGGCCCGTTGCAGCAGCAGCTCGCGCAGCACAGCGGCGTCGGGCAGGGGGACGAATTTGTAGGTGGAGATGTTGAGGATGGAGTTCACCTTCCAATTTTAGTTGGCGGCTTGCCTGTCAGAGCCTATTTTCAGAAATGTAAGTTTTGCGTCAAGTCGGGATGGGCGTTTCAAGCCGGCAGGATTTACGTTGAATATTAATTTATTCACTAGAGACTATGAAGTCTGTGATTTAAATATTGGATGCGGGCCGTGCAATTGAAATTATATGAATCCAAGCGCTGGTTCGTGACCTGGTGCGTTGACAGTTTGATCGGCCTGCTTTGAACGCTGCCTTTCAGATTTTCAGGTGGAAAAAATGTAACTCGGGTTTCATTTTTTTCACATGTTTGACGGAGCGAAAAAAATAAATTTCAATGATGGATGTAGTGCGTTGCGTGCTGTTAAAAAAGCGATGGCACCATTCAGACGAGGCAAAAGGATTGCAGCGTTTGACTTAGATCTTACGCATATACTTTCGATGTATCTTTTGTACGCAACAGGCGGAAGAGAAAATTACAAAATGATGAGGGGAGCGAGTGAGTACTTTGCATAAAAGCGCCCGATTGCGAGCAGCGATCCATGGGCTTGCAGGATCTGGTGTTCCATCGGTCAATGCGGGTTTGTCGGCATGAACGGCGAGACCTTTGCCGAGCGCGCCGGCCAACGCCTCTGGCGCATCAGCCGCAGTGTTTTTCACTTCATCAGGAATAGTTGGAAGGCGGTGGTTTTCAGTGCCGCACTGGCTGTCATTCTGGATCACCTCGGTTTTCTGACCGTGCTCATCAAGGTTTCGCTGCTGGTCGTTTCCAGCATGGCCTCGCATGACGGTGGCGGCACCGTCAATTTTGTGCCCGGCATGCCAGTGGTGGTGGTGATCAATGCCAATGACTTCAACACCCGCTACGCCGAGCGCAGCCCGCTGAACCGCTGTGTGCTGCAAGCCGATATTGCCAAGGTGCTTGCGAAGTCCCCCAAACGCCTGGCCATCGACTTTGACCTGTCTCCGGTGGCCGATGCATCGGACGGCGAACAGCATTGCCAAAAAACACTGGACAACCTGCTGGACCAGCATGCCCGGCAACTGATACTGCTGGTGCCCTTTCCGGCGGTGGGAACACAGCTGTTTGACCTCAAGCGCGCCTGGATTCAAGACCGCTGCCGTGCTCAGCTGCACTTTGCCGACGGCAATATCGAACAGTCCATGGGCATGGTCACGGAGCAACTAGCCGGTGAGCATGAGCAGCTTGACGCCCGCATGGCCAATCAGTTGCACCAGGGATTTTCCGGCCTGGTATGTGACTCGGTGCTGACCGACGACGATCCCCGCAACAACCCCTGGCTGACCGACGCACGCACAGTGGTGGCGCCGGAGCGGGAAACCCAGCCCATCAATTTCCCCAAGGCCATTGAGCGGCTTGCCGTGGTCACACTGGGCACCAGCGCCTATGAGGCACTGCCTTCGCTGGCCGCAAGCCCGGTGCTGCTTGGTGGCGACTGGGGCAAGGACGACAGTTTTCTGACCTCTATCGGTACCCTGCCGGGCGTGGTGATTCATGCCGCACGCCTGATCAGCCTGCAGGACCCGATTCAGTCGCTGTCGCCCTGGGTCAACCTGCTCAGCGACCTGGGCATTGCACTGTGCTTTGCCTGGGTGATCGAACAATTCTGGGAGCACTATGTGATGGCGCGCCGCATGGATCTGGCGTTTGAGAACCCGGCGCGGGTGACGGGCGTGAAGCGGGTGACGGGCCTGAGCTCATTGGTCATGCTGGCCTTTGTTTGCGTTTATCTGGGCCTGGTGTTTTTCTTCTTCATTGTTGCCGAGCATATGTTTGCGCACTGGAATGTGGTGATTGCGCCGCTGCTGATTGCCCTGTCCATGTTGATTGACGGCTTTGTTTCCGGCCCGGTGGAGGCTATGGAGAAGTTGCTCAAGCCCGGCGACTCGCACAGCGAACCCGAACGCGATCTATCAGAGCCTTCGCCCGAAAGCCGGGCCATGTTGTGGGCACTGGGTGTGTCCGGCGTGGTGTTGCTGGCCTATGCCACTCTGTACCGCAACGTGCGCGAACCGACGGCATTGGCATCGGCCTATGGCTTCGTGGCCACGCTGTCCGTTTTGTATCTGCTGTTTTTCTTGCATCAAGTGTGGCGCTGCTATCACGTCGCCCGTCGGCATCGCCTGTCACTGCTGCACAGGGTCTGGAAGCGGCAGTTGTGCGCCCTGTGTCAGGATGGACTGTCACTGCTGTGTGCGATCTGTCACTTGCACAAGCTCTGGCGTCTGGTCGTGGGCCTAGGCGTTGGTGAGGTTTATGGGCTGGGGCGGTTTTGCGCCCTCACACGCCAGGGAATTTTCTGGTTCACGCTGGCAGTTGCCTGCTGCTTTCTGTCCGGCGTTGCGCGTCATCTTTAAGGAATTATTCAAGCATGTACCCCTTCATTTACGTTAACCGGATGGCCATCGTCATGGTGTTTGCAGCGTTGTGCTGTGGCTTGGCGCAAGCGCAGTCAGGCAAGCAGGACTGCACCCTGCGCCTCAAGAGCGCATCCACGGCAACGGGCCAGCAACTGGCGCAGGATCTCATCAAGGCCAACCCCTGCACCACGGTGCCGGGCTTGGACGTGAAGTCCTTGTCCAGTGTGTGGAGCGCCCTGCTCACCAGTTCATCTACCGGTGGCAAGCGCTTTGACACGCCGCCGCCCGCTGGCACACCCACGGGAAAGGTGCTGTTGGGCGCACAAGGACTGGTATTTGATCTACAGAGTGTTTTTGGCGACGGCGTGACGCAGTTGCAGATCAGTGTGGACGACGTTCCGGTGTTCAACATCGCCAATCCCAAAGGGCCGCTGCTGACCCTGCCGGCCGCACGCCTTAAGCCGGAAACCGTGTACGACTGGGTGCTGATAACACGCAAGAACAGTTACAAGGCCTCTTTCAGAACAGCGGCACCTGGAGAG
>Ga0316219_1003092_pt1 | contig 14018 bp, 10 predicted proteins | sample TBH18003PmetaG_FD_203635 | JGI IMG/M metagenome (GOLD analysis project Ga0316219, IMG submission 203635) | Freshwater microbial communities from Trout Bog Lake, Wisconsin, USA - TBH18003P | ecosystem: Environmental > Aquatic > Freshwater > Lake > Hypolimnion/Profundal zone | place: USA... | reverse complement strand
TATTTCTCGTCCTCCTTCACGCCGGACAGGTCCGGAATGATGCCGAGCAGGTTGGCGCCGATGAACGATTCGACGTCCCATGAGCTCTTGACGCGGTCGTCGAGGAAACTGAGGCCGAGGGCGACGCCGAAGAACACCAGCAGCCCAAGGGCGGCCGAGGTGCGGAGGATGCCGCGCAGGTCCGGCTCGTAGGGGGCGCCGGGCACGACGGCGGCATCGAGCGGATGCAGGGGGATTTTCTCCAGGTTGCGCGTGGTGGTTGTCTCGTTGAGGCGGTTGAGAATCTGGACGTAATTGGCCTTGGCGACGTTCGCCTGGTTTTCGAGGGAGTTGTATTCGACGCTGAGGTCGCCGAGGTGCAGCGACTCCTTCTCGGCGCGATCATACTCGATCTGGAGGTTCGCCTCGCTTTGGCGGGCCTCGTTGAGGCGCGTGGACAGGTCGGCCACGGCGAGCTCGATGGCCTTGTCGAGCTGCTCCTGGACGATCGTGATCTGGTTGGCCAGGTCGACCATCTTGGGGTGCCGTTCGAAGTAGCGTTCACCGAGGACCGACTGGGATTGGCGGAGGTTCGACAGCTGGTTCTTCAGGGTGGGGACCGTGGCGTGGTCGGCGATGTAGGCGATCTCGACGAGGTTGCGGTGCTCCTTCCGGTAGGCTTCGACCTGGTTGAACTGGGTTTCGAGGTCGATGCGGGCGAGCCGGGCCCGGGTGAGGGCGTCGTTGATCGTGGTGAGGCGCGTGCCGACGATGTTGGTGCTGTTGCCGAGGGAAACGAGGTTGTGCTCCTTTTTATACGCCATGAGCTTTTGCTCGGCGTCGGCGGCGTCCCGGCCCAGCCGATCCGCCTGGGTGCGCAAATACTCGACGCCCGTTTCATTCCGCCCGCCGTAGTAGTCCGCGAGGTAGCCGAAGAACTGGCTGACATACTGGTTGGCGACGAGGGCGGCGGCGACGGGGTCGGGGTGGCGGACAGCGATGCTGATCAGGAGACTGTTGCGGGTGGAATCGATCGAGACCGAGCCGAGGGCCTCGGCGGCGGACGGGATCCGGCCGCCGGGCGCGAGGTGTTCGGTGTAGGGGCGCTGGAGAATTTTCACCTCTTCGGGCGTAAAGGACTCGACGACGCGCGTCCGCAAACGCTGGCTGGTGAGTTTTTCCAGATTCGTGTGCAGCTCCATCTCGCTGCGCACCGAGGGGTCGACCACGCCCTGGGTTGTGACGAGCGTGTCGGCCTTCTCGAACTGCATCGTCGCGACGGCCAGATACATCTTGGGCTGGCTGGCTTTCCAGTAGCCGAAGCCCAGTGCCACCAGCAAGGCGAGTGGGAGTGCGATCCAGAGCTTCTCCCGCAGGATGATGTAATAGTCGCGCAGCGTCCTCCGCTCGATGGCGGTCTCCTCCTTGTCGTGGTGTGGCGGGAAGGGGCGGGCGGTGGTATCGGCCATCGGGGGGTCCTCAGATCAGGCGCTCGGGCACGTAAATGATATCGCCGGGCAGCAGCAGGAGGGAATCGTCCTCCGCCTTGGCGCGGTCCTTGCCCTTGATGAGGCTGTCGATGTCCACCGTAAAGACCTTTACCTTCCCGTCGGGGCCGACGCGGGTGATGCGCACTTCGGTGCCCTTGGCGCTATCGGTGAACCCGCCGCACTTGGTGATCGCCTCCAGCACGGTCATGGAGGACTCGGCCGGGAGCACCACGCGCTGGGGGTTCTTCACCTGGCCTTGGACGGAGATCTCGCGGACGGCGTAGACCTCGACGGTGACCGTGACCTGCGGATTGCGGAGAAAACGCCCGTCGCGATACGCGCTGCCGATCGCCTGCTCCGCCTCGCGGAGCGTGAGGCCGAAAACCCGCACCTCGCCGATCAGCGGGAGGTTGATCATCCCGCGCGCGTCCACCCGCGTGACCCGCGACAGATCCTCCTCGCCGAAGACGGAGACCTGGAGGCTGTCCGTGACGGCGATGGTGTAGAGCAGCGCCCGGCGGGAATCAGGCTTCGGCGGCCCGTCCTGCGCCCGCAGCGGAAACGCGGGGACGGCAAGGCCGGCAAGGAGCCCGAGGGCGAGACACCAGGCGCGGAAGGGCAGCAGTGGGGCACTCATGAAATCACCAGCGTGACGAAAGAGTAAGGGTAACAATGTGCCGGGTGAAATCAGAATAACTCAGGGTCGACCAGTTTTCGTCGTAGGTGTAGGCCAGCGACGAATCGAGGTGGTCGTTGACCTTATATTTCAAGCTGGTCCCCCAAGTAAAGTATGTGTCGTGGCGGCCGGCGGAGGCCGCGCTGAGGAAGTCGCTCTGGCCCGCCCCGAGGTTGCCGGTGACGGACAGGCGGTCGTTTAAGGTGTAATCCGCGGCCAACCCGGAGGAGAGGCTGTTGGTGGACTGGTTGTCCGCCGTGACGTTCACGTCCTTGGACAACCGGAGGGAGACCATCAGCTGCTTGGTCATGGAGCAGTTCAGCTCGGCGGAGGCGGTGAGGCCGTGATAGCCGCCGTCGGTCGTCGCGCCCAGTGGGGAGCGGACCTGGTAGCCGGCGCGGAGGGAGCCGGTGACCTTGGAGTAGACGCGGCCGCTGACGCCGACCGTGAGGGACTGGTCGGCGAACGAGGAATTCTCTGAAGTGTCCTCCCGGCGGTATTGGTAGCCGGCCAGCAGGTTTCGGCCCGAATCAATGGCGTAGAGGAGATCCGTGCCGGCCGTGTAGGTGCGCAGGTCCGCGAGCATGTTGGTGTTGACGAAATTGAGGTCCGCATTGTAGTTCCAGGACTCGGTGCGGAGGTTGGCGAGCGTGTCGGCCTCGCTTTCCCGGAAGACCCCCACGACCAACGACCCTGTCGTGCGGCCCTCGGCTTTCTTGAACTCGGCCATGAAGCTCGGGTTGTTGAAATTCTGCGTGGTGTTGTTGCCGAAGCGCGAGGCGTTGGCCGCGAGGGTCGCATCGACCGCAATCAGGCCGGCGTGCCGGGTGTATTCGAGGGTCACGCCGGCGCTGGAGATCATGTCGCCGTCACCGCCGTTGTGGGCAAAGATGTTGGAGTCATAGGCGACGGACGCGCTGCCCGTGACGAAGAGGTGATCCGTGCCGTCGTTGAAGGTGATCAGGGCCCGCAGCGGCGTGGATAACGCCAGCGCCGCCAGCAGACCGATGGCTGCGGCGCGAGATTTGGGCCAAGGTGCCATGAACGCGATAGGGTCGGTCAAGGCGCGGATCAATTCGGCAGGCGCGAGGGGCTGACCGTGGCTTGCACGGGCACGCTGGGCACCACGACAGGCAGCGCGTTGATTTCGCCCGATTCATCGGTCTGGAAAAACACGGTTTGACGGGCGGCATAGGCCATGTCTGCGCGCTCCTGCAGCGGCGGCAACTCATCCGGGGGAATCTTCCCGATCGTCACCAGATTGGCGTGGCCCGGGGGTCCGGCGCGAATGATGGCCTGGTCCCCGCTGCGGAGAACGTGGCCGCCCAGGTCCAGCTCGCCGCCGTAGACGGTGCCTTCGCCATCGAGCAGGCTGATCTTGACGTCGCCGCCGTCGATTTCGACCACGAGATTGCCGCCGTGGAGATGAATCGAGCCGAGCGCCGTGAGGATCGTGAAGGTGCTGCCGGCGGCGAGCTTGCTCGTGCTGATGGCGAGGGTACCGCGGTTGAGGAAAATCTCGGTGTGGGAGACCGAGGGCTCGCGTTCCATGTCCGTGCGGCTGGCGACGAAGGGCTCCTGCGTGAAGCGCTTGATGTCGATTTGCGTGTCGTGTTGGAGAAAGAGGCCCGATCCGTTGGACAGCACCATCGCCACGCTGCCTTGGGGACTCGTTTCAATCTGCGCGCCCTGTGCGGGGAAGACGGACTTCGACGCCAATGCCACCACGCGGCCGCCGGAAACAATCTGCGCATCGCCCTTGAGGCTGGAAACGTAGATCTTCGGGGAGGGAAACTTTGCGGCAAAGACTGACGAAGCCAAGGGGCCGACCAGCAGCATCGCGAGCCACGCACAGGCGCCGGTGGCGAATAAGCCGCGGCGGATCAGGCGGGCATGGGGTCGTGACGGGGTCGTATTCATGGCGTAATGTGATGCGAAAATGGTTAAATGTAAACTAGGGTAATATACCTAGATGGCAATACGATAGTCGCATGCCCTCACTCCACCACCAAGTTCAAGATCCGGCCTGGCACGTAAATCGCTCGTTTCAAGGCCTTTCCGTCCAGAAACGGCGCCACGCGGGGGTTGGCTTGGGCGAGCTTGATGGCGTCGGCTTCGGGGAGTCCGACCGCCACGAGCTGGTCCCCGCGGTGTTTGCCATTCACTTGAAAGACCAGCTTGACCTCGTTGGTGACGAGTTTTGAGGCGTCGTATTTGGGCCACGCGGCCTGCATGACGGAGCCTTTGCCACCGACGCGTTCCCAAAGTTCCTCACCCAGATGGGGCGCGAACGGCGCGAGCACTTGGAGAAAGGCGAGCACGGTGGCGCGGCTGACGGACGGGGCTTTCTGCAGGGCGTTCGAGAACACCATCATCTGCGAGATGGCGGTATTGAAGCGCAGGCCCTCGATGTCGTCGCCGACCTTTTTGATGGTCTCATGCAGCAGCCGGATGAGCTCAGCCGAATCGGCCGCCGGATCGTCGGAGATCTTGGGATGCACGTCGCCCTCGCGACCGACGCACTCGCGCCAGACTTTGTGGAGAAAGCGATGCACACCCTCGATGCCCTGGGAATTCCATGGCTTGGCCGCTTCGAGCGGGCCGAGGAACATTTCGTAGAGTCGCAGCGTGTCGGCGCCGTGGCTGGCGACGAGCGCGTCGGGCGTGAGGCCTTTGCCGCTGCTCTTGGACATCTTCTCGCCGTCCTCGCCGAGGATCATGCCCTGGTGAAACAGCTTCTTGAACGGCTCGCTCTGCGGCACGACTCCGAGATCGAACAGCACCTTGTGCCAGAAGCGTGCATACAGCAGGTGCAGCACCGCGTGTTCGGCGCCGCCGATGTAGAGGTCGGGCACGCCCCAATATTTCAGCGCCTCGGGCGAGGCGATGGCGGTGGCGTTTTTTGGATCGGTAAAGCGCAGGTAATACCAGCAGGAGCCCGCCCATTGCGGCATCGTGTTGGTCTCGCGGCGGCCGCGCACCCAGGCGTCACCGGCGGGTTTCGGCTGCGACGCGGGCACGGCGGCGCCGGTGTCGACTTTGAACCAGATCTCGAGCCACGCGGTTTCGTTGGCCAGTGGGCTTTCGCCGTTGCCGCTCGGCAGGTAGGATTGGACGTTCGGCAGTTCGAGCGGCAGCGCGCCGGCGGGGAGGGGCAGGGCGAATTGCGTGACGCCGCCGCTGGAGAAAGTCACCGGCTTGGCCGGCACATCGGCCGCGCGATTCGCAATGGCACGCCGGTAGTCGGACTCGTTCAGCCACACGATCGGGAACGGCTCGCCCCAGTAGCGCTGGCGTGAGAAGAGCCAGTCGCGGAGCTTGTAGTTGACCGTGGCCTGGCCGAGGCCGCGCGCGGCGAGATCGGCGGTAATGCGTTTCTTTGCCTCGGGCCACGGCAGCCCGTTGTAGGCGTCGGAATGGATGAGCTTGCCGTCGCCGACGTAGGGCAGCTTGGCGTCAAGGTCACCGGCATCGATGACTTGGATCACCGGTAGCGAATACTGGGTGGCGAACTCAAAATCCCGCTCGTCATGCGCCGGCACGGCCATGATCGCGCCGGTACCGTAGCCCATGAGCACGTAGTCGGCGATCCAGATGGGAACGCGCTCGTTGTTGATTGGGTTGATCGCGTACGAACCGCTGAAGACGCCGGATTTGTCCTTCGCCAGGTCGGTGCGCTCGAGGTCGCTCTTGCCTGCGGTCTTTTTCCGGTAGGCCTCAACCGCGGCCTTCTGCGCGGGCGTGGTGAGGGTGTCGACCAGCGGGTGCTCCGGGGCGAGCACCATGTAGGTGCAGCCGAAGAGCGTGTCGGGACGCGTCGTAAAAACCTTCAACGGGCCGAGGGCCTTGTTCTCCAGGCCGAACAGCACCTCCGCGCCTTCGCTGCGGCCGATCCAGGCTTCCTGCATGCGCTTGGTCGAATCCGGCCAGTCGACATCCTTCAGGTCGGCGAGCAGTCGTTCCGCATACGCCGTGATGCGCAGGACCCATTGGCGCAGGTTGCGGCGCTCGACCGCAAAACCGCCGACCTCGCTCTTGCCGTCGACGATCTCCTCGTTGGCGAGCACGGTGCGCAGCTCGGGACACCACCAGACGGGGCGTTCATCGACGTAGGCCAGGCCCTGCTTAAAGAGCTGCAGGAAAATCCACTGCGTCCATCGGAAGTATTTCGGGTCGGTCGTGTCGATCTCGCGGTCCCAGTCGTAGGAAAAGCCCAGCGCCTTGATCTGGCGCTTGATGTTGACGATGTTGTTCTGGGTGTTGGACGACGGATGCGTGCCGGTCTTCACCGCATGCTGCTCGGCAGGCAGGCCGAAGGCGTCCCAGCCCATGGGATGCAGCACGCTGAACCCGCGGGCGCGTTTGTAGCGCGCGACGATGTCGGTGGCCGTGTAACCTTCCGGGTGGCCGATGTGGAGTCCGGTCCCCGACGGGTAGGGGAACATGTCGAGCACGTAGTATTTGGGCTTCGCCGCGCCCGTTTCCGCCCGGAAAGAGTGATTTTTTTCCCAGAAAGATTGCCAGTACGGCTCGATCTCAAGGAAGTTGTAATCTTTGCAATTGGTAGCCATCGCGTAGAATTTACCACAGTGAACCTTTCATCCTTCCGGTCAATCATGCTCAGGTTCGTTTTGCCGGCGCTGGTGCTCGCCGGCCCGGCCCGGGCCGCGATGAGCCGCGGGTTCAACCAGCTCTTCGACGCGGTGGTGCGGATCGATGTTCGGGAAGTCGCCTTCGAGGACGGAGCACGGCGCCTGTCGGCCAGCATCGGGTCCGGCGTGATCTTTTCGAAGGACGGCCTCATCCTGACCAACGCCCACGTAGCCAATCCCCGGGCCGTGGAGCTTTCCGTGACACTCGCCAGCCTGGAACGCGTGAGCGCGCACCTGGTAGGCTGGGATCACTGGACGGACCTGGCGGTTTTGCAGATCGACCTCGCGGAGGTGAAGCGCCGCGGGCTGAAGTTCACCCATGCGGACTTCGGCAACAGTGACGACCTCTATGTCGGCGAAACGGTTTATGCGGTGGGCACGCCGTTCGGCCTGACACGCACGGCCACACGCGGCATCATTTCCAACAACCGCCGTTACTTCGAGGACAACCACGGCGTGAACGGCTACGAGACCGGCGCGTTCAACACCTGGCTGCAAACCGACGCCGCCATCAATCCCGGCAACTCTGGCGGCCCGCTGGTGACCGAGGACGGCAAAGTGATCGGCATCTCCTCGCGCGGCTATCTCGGGGCCAACAACCTGGGCTTTGCCATTCCGGCCAGTACCGCGCGCCGCGTGGCCGACGGACTGGTGCGCAGCGGCTCCATCACGCGCAGCTACATCGGCCTGGTGCCGCGCGCGCTGCAGGATTTCGAAAACTTCTACTCCCTCGCACTCAACACGGGCATGCTGATCGACAACGTCGACCGCGGCTCGCCCGCCGACCGAGCGGGGCTGCGCGGTGGCGACATCCTGCTCGCCATCAACGGCCAGAAGGTGGACGGGCGTTTCCCCGAGCAGTTGCCGCCGATCCAGAACCAGATTGCGAGCGTGCCGGTGGGCACGCCGCTTAAGCTCACGGTCAAACGCGGTTCATCCGTGGCGGATTACTCCGTCGTGACCGAGCAGCTGGAAAGCCGGGTGGGCGAGGAGTGGGTCCTGGAAAAATGGGGCCTGAGCGTGCGCAAGGTCACGCGGACCTTCGCGCGGGACAACCAGTTGGATGATGCGAATGGCGTGCAGGTCATCGGCGTGCAGCCGGGCTTTCCGGCGGACGTGGCGGGGCTTTCACGCGGTGACATCATCACCAAGATCAACCGCGAGCCGATCCCGGACCTCAAGACCGTCCAGCGCGCGCATGCCGCCTACGTGGCCAAACCGCAGCCGGTCCTGGTCGAGGCCCTGCGCAATCGCGAGGTGTCACTCTACATTCTCAAACCATGAAGCTGCGTCTCCTTGGATTTTTCCTGCTCGCCGGGCTGACCGGCCGGGCTGCCGACCTGCCGGTCCTCTGGGCCGAGCGCGTAAAGACTGTCGTTGCCGTTGAGTATTACACCGAGACGGAAACCGACCGCCGCCCGAGCGTGTGCTACGGCACGGTGATCGACCACAGCGGCACCATCATTCTCCCACCCGTGGCGGTGAACACCCGCGTGACTCCCTCGCAGCTGAAGGAGTTCAAGGTTTACCTCCCCGGCAGTTCGCAGAGTGTGCCGGGCGTCTATCTGGGCCAGGATTCCCTCACGGGCTGGCATTTCGTGCGCGCGGACAAGTCGCTGTGGCCGGATCTCGTGCCGATCACGACTTACGCTCCCAAGACGGCCGGTGAGCCCGCGTTGGCGCAGGACGTCTGGGGCATCGGGCTGCGCAACAAGGACGAGGACTTCGCGCCGTATCTCCTCGCGAGCCGGGTCGCGCTCATCCAGTCGCTGCCGCAGCGCACCGCAATCGCGCTGCACGAGGTCGCAGGGCCGGGCCTGCCGGTTTTCAATCTCGCCGGCGAATTTGTCGGGCTGGCGGCCAGTTCGTTTGGCCAGAGCTTCGTGCAATTCACGCGCACCGACCGCGGCGGTTCGCCGGTGATCCTCGTCAATGTCGAGGAGAGCAGCGCCTTCCAGCTCGCGAGCGAGGTGCTGCCGTATCTGGGCCGGGTGCCCACGAATTACTTTGGTCGCCCGCTGGCCTGGCTGGGCGCGTCGGGCTTGCAGCCCGTCGATCCCGACGTGGCCAAATTCCTCAAGCTCGATGGCCAGTCCGCGGCCGTTGTGAGCGAGGTTCTCGAAGGCAGTCCCGCGGAGAAAGCCGGGATGAAGGCGCGCGACGTGCTCCTTGCGGTCGACCGGGCGCCGCTGCCGCGCCTCAAGCCCGACCGCGTGGTGGTGGGTTACCTCGAGCGCGAGGTGGCCCGGCGCAATCCGGGGCAGACGATGAACATCACCGTGCTGCGCGGCGAGACGCGGGTGGAACTGCCGGTGGTGCTGGGTGAGGAGCCACGTTTGACCACCGAGGCTGACCGAAAATATTACGACCGTATCGGGCTGACCGCGCGGGAATTTGTCTACGGCGACGCCATCGGACTGCGCGTCAAGACGACCAATCTGACCGGCGTGATCGCGCATTTCGTGAAGCCCAACAGCCCGGCGGCGATCGCCGGGCTGCGCACGGACGACTGGATCAAGGAAATCGACGGCGTGGAGGTCAGGACGTTCGCTGACGCGGGCCGGAAGCTCGACGAGATCGAGGCGGATCAACAGCGCCCGGAGCTGGTGTTGCTGGTCGGCCGGGGCAACGAAACCGCGCTGCTGCACGTGAAATTGAAATAGGCGCCGCGATGCACGCTTCCCTTCACGCCATCACCGACGAGCTGAAACGGCTCAAGGCCAGTGGCGTGAAGTCGCTGGCGGTTTCCGAGGAGGCGATGGGCCAGCTGCGGGCCGCCCTGGCCGGGCGGGGCTCCGCGAAGGTGAAAGCGACAGCGAGTGGGTCCGCTCCGGCTTCAGCTGCCGCTCCCGCAGCCGCGCCGGAACCCGATAAAGTGCCGACCTACCAGCCGCCGGCGAAAAGTTTTGCGATCAAGTCCGTTGCGATCCCGGTGGCGACGGTGCCCGAACCCACGCCGTTCGCGCTGCCGCCGGGCAGCAAGGCGGAGCGATGGGCGGCGTTGCGCGAGCAGGTGCTGGCGGATGCGGTGTGCCGCGCACGCGTGCGGCCGGGCAAGCAGGTGGTGTTCGGCGTCGGGAGCCTCGAAGCGAAGATCATGTTCGTCGGGGAAGCTCCCGGCGCGGATGAGGAAGTGCAGGGCGAACCCTTTGTCGGGCCGGCGGGCCAGTTGCTCAACAAGATGATCGGAGCGATGGGCCTGAAGCGCGCCGACGTTTACATCGGCAACATCATGAACTGGCGGCCGGAAATGCCGGTGGACGCGAGCGGCGTGCAATACGGCAACCGTCCGCCGACGCCGCAGGAGCTGGCGTATTGCCTGCCGTATCTCAAGGCGCAGATCGAGGTGGTGAATCCCGCGCTGCTGGTGGCGCTGGGTTCCACCGCGGCCCAGGGGTTGCTCGGGGTGGGAACGTTCAAGGCGCTCGGAGAAATCCGCGGACGCTGGAAGGAGTTTGCTGGCAAGCCGCTGATGGTGACTTACCACCCGAGCTACATTTTGCGCAACCAGTCGAACCAGTCGAAGCGGCTGATTTGGGAGGACCTGCTCAAGGTCATGGAGCGCGCGGAACTGGTGGTCTCGGACAAGCAGCGCGGATTCTTCCTCGACCGCGGTTGAGCAGGCGCGGCCGCGGGCTCAGCGGGCGATGATTTTCGCCAGCTCGTCGTGGGCGCGGCCGAATTCCGCCTTCAACTGGGCAAGCGGCGCTTCGAGCTGGCCGAGGCCTTCGTCCTTGGAGCGATGCTCCAACACGCCCGCGATTTCCCGCAGGGCCATCGCGCCGACGTTGCCCGCGCTGCCCTTGATGCTGTGCGCCGCGCGGGTGAACACGGGGACGTTGCCCGCCGCGAACGACTGGTCCAGCTCGGCGAGGCGGCGCGGGGTGTCCTCGAAGAAAATGCCGACGATTTCGCGCAGAAACTCGTCGTCATCTCCCGGGTTGAGCTCCCGCAAACTTTCGATGGCGGCCGGATCGATGACGAGGGGCGGGGGCATGCGGAATAAGCAGTGGCGGAAGGGGCGGGCTGGGGCGAGGAAAAGACGGTGGTTCATGGGATGTGCCGACGCCGGGCCAAGAATGCAATAGATTGGTGCCAAGGGGGATATTGGACTTTAGTCCAACGTATCAGGAAATCACTATGCGTTGATATTGAGCTTGCTAGACCGGGGTGGCGGGTTTTCGCTTTCGCCCTCCTATGGCCAACAAATTCGTATTCTCCTCGGAATCCGTCGGTGAAGGACATCCCGACAAAGTCGCGGATCTCATCTCCGACAGCGTGCTCGACGCCTGCCTCGCGCAGGATCGCTTCAGCCGCGTCGCCTGCGAGACCATGGTGAAGTCCAACATGGTCATCCTCGCCGGCGAGATCACCACGAAGGCCCGCCTCAACTACGAGGCGATCGTGCGCGCGGCCATCCGCGAGATCGGCTACGTGAACAAGGACGACGTGTTTCACGCCGACAGCGTTTTCATCAACAACTACCTGACGGCCCAGTCGCCCGACATCGCGCAGGGCGTCGACGCCAAGAAGGCGAAGGGCAAGAAGACGGCCGAGCAGGGTGCCGGCGACCAGGGGCTGATGTTCGGCTACGCGTGCAATGAGACGCCCGAGCTGATGCCTACTCCCGTCATGTTTGCACACCGGCTGGGCCGGTTGCTCACCAAGATCCGCAAGTCCGGCAAGGTGGACTGGCTGCGTCCCGACGCCAAGTCGCAGGTCTCGATTCGCTATGAGAACGACAAGCCCGTCGAGGTCGTGAACGTTGTCATCTCGACGCAGCACACCGCCGACGTCGAGCACCGCCAGATCGAGAGCTACCTGATCGACAATGTGATCAGGAAGGTGATCCCGAAGCGGATGCTGACGAAAAAGACCCAATTCCTCATCAACCCGACCGGCCGGTTCGTCGTCGGCGGCCCGCAGGGCGACTCCGGCCTCACCGGCCGCAAGATCATCGTCGACACCTACGGCGGCTGGGGTCGCCACGGTGGCGGCGCTTTCTCGGGCAAGGATCCGTCGAAGGTCGATCGCTCCGCCGCGTACATGTGCCGCTGGGTGGCCAAGAACATCGTCGCCGCCGGCCTCGCCGATCTCGCCGAGCTGCAGGTGGCCTATGCCATCGGTTATCCTGATCCGGTCAGCGTCTACGTGGACACGATGGGCACGGGCAAGGTCTCCGACGAGCGCATCGCCCGCGCCGTGACCAAGGTCTTCGGCTTCAAGCCCGCTGAAATCATCCATCAGCTCAATCTCCTCCGCCCGATTTACCGCCAGACGACCAACTACGGTCACTTCGGCAAGGCGGGTCTCCCGTGGGAACAAACCAACAAGGTCGCCGCGCTCCGCGCCGCGGTGAAGTGATCCAAATTTCAAACACTACCATCATGGCTACCGCATCCAAAGCGCCCAAGGCGCACGATTTTCACGTCAAGGACCTCTCACTCGCCGAGTGGGGCCGTAAAGAGATTTCCATCGCCGAGCACGAAATGCCCGGCCTGGTGTCCGTGCGTAAAAAGTTCGGCCCGGGCAAGCCGCTCAAGGGCGTGCGCATCACGGGCTCGCTGCACATGACCATCCAGACGGCCGTGCTGATCGAGACGCTGAAGGAACTCGGCGCCGACGTGCGCTGGTGTTCCTGCAACATCTTCTCGACGCAGGACCACGCCGCCGCCGCCATCGCGCAGTCCGGCACTCCCGTGTTCGCCTGGAAGGGCGAGACACTCGAGGAATACTGGGATCTCACGCTCAAGGCCATCGGCTTCCCCGGCGGCAAGGGCCCGCAGCTCGTCGTTGACGACGGCGGCGACGTCACGCTCCTGATCCACAAGGGTTGCGAGCTCGAAGAGGGCAGCGACTGGGTCAACACGCCTTCCGGCTCCCACGAGGAGCAAGTCATCAAGAACGTGCTCAAGCGTGTCCACAAAGAGGACCCGCTGCGCTGGACGACGATCGCCAAGGAGTGGCGCGGCGTCTCCGAGGAGACGACCACTGGCGTCCACCGCCTCTACCAGATGCTCGAGAAGGGCAAACTCCGCGTCCCCGCGATCAACGTCAACGACTCGGTCACGAAGTCGAAATTCGACAATCTCTACGGCTGCCGCGAGTCACTCGCGGACGGTCTGAAGCGCGCCACGGACGTCATGATCGCGGGCAAAGTTGCCTGCGTCTGCGGCTACGGCGACGTCGGCAAGGGCTCGGCGTTCTCGCTCAAGGGCTTTGGCGCCCGCGTGATCGTCACCGAGATCGACCCGATTAACGCCCTGCAGGCCGCGATGGAGGGCTTCGAGGTCAACACGATCGAATCCACCCTCGGCACCGCCGACATCTACGTCACGACGACCGGCAACAAGGACATCATCACGCTCGAGCACATGCGCGCGATGAAGGACCAGGCCATCGTCTGCAACATCGGCCACTTCGACAACGAGATCCAGGTCGACAAGCTGAACACGTCGGATGCCAAGCGCATCAACGTGAAGCCGCAGTACGACCTCTACACTTTCCCCAAGGGCAACAGCATCTACCTGCTGGCCGAGGGACGGCTGGTGAACCTCGGCTGCGCGACGGGCCACCCGTCGTTCGTGATGTCGAACAGCTTCACCAACCAGACGCTCGCGCAGCTCGACCTCTGGAAGAACAAGGACACCTACAAGGTCGGCGTCTACCGCCTGCCGAAGCACCTCGACGAGGAAGTCGCCCGCCTGCACCTGGAGAAAATCGGCGCCAAGCTGACGACGCTGACGAAAGACCAGGCCGAGTATCTCGGCGTGCCCGTCGGTGGGCCATACAAGCCGGAGCATTACCGGTATTGAGACGCGCCGACGCAGGTCGGCAGCTCTCGAAATCTTCAAACCCGCGCCGGAAATGGCGCGGGTTTTTTGCGTAGGACAGACGGGAAGCATGTCGACCTCCGTGGAAATTGCCAAAGGTGCTTGTTCGCGAAGGCGTGGCCAGAGCCGGATTTCAGATAGCGTTCGAAAGCGAGGGCTTGGCGTTTACTCGAGAACGCGAGATAGGTGTGGAGACGCCACGGCTTGAAGTCCGCGGTGCTGACGTTTTTGCCGGTGTTGTGGTCGGCAAGCCGCTTCCTGAGGTCATCGGTGTAACCGGCGTAGCGGTGATCGGAGAGTAGCCCGCTCTGAATGAGGTACACGTAATGCATGCCCGAGTCCCGGATGGACCTCCCGTCGAAGCAATCTGAGCACCGTAAAAATCTCG
>Ga0316219_1003084_pt1 | contig 14047 bp, 12 predicted proteins | sample TBH18003PmetaG_FD_203635 | JGI IMG/M metagenome (GOLD analysis project Ga0316219, IMG submission 203635) | Freshwater microbial communities from Trout Bog Lake, Wisconsin, USA - TBH18003P | ecosystem: Environmental > Aquatic > Freshwater > Lake > Hypolimnion/Profundal zone | place: USA... | reverse complement strand
AAAAACAGATTCTGGTGGTGGCGCAGCGCGACGCAAGGCAGGACTCTCCTGGGCCTACGGACCTGCACACAGTGGGTACGGTGGCGACGGTGCACAAGGTGGTCAAGATGCCCAACCAGAGCTTGTTTGTCTTCACGGAAGGAACGGAACGGGCGCGGCTGTGCGAGTATACGCAGACGACACCGTTCCATTGTGCAGAATGCGACATCTTGACGGAGTCTGAACCGGAATTGACGCCGGAGGTCGAAGCGTTACAACGCAATCTGGTGGCCCAGTTCCAGCAGATTGTGGGTGCGTCACCCACGCTAAGCGACGACCTGCAGGCCATAGCGCTGAACATTGACGAGCCGGGAAGACTGACGGATTTCGTTGCCAGTTCATTGCCCTTCCTGAGCACAATGGAGAAGCAGGAGTTGCTGGAGACACCAGATGTGGCCGCGCGCATGGATCGCGTTCACAAGTTGCTGGCCAAGGAACTGGAAGTTCAGCAACTTCGCAATAAGATCCAAAGCGAGGTGCAGGACAGTGTGCAGCAGTCGCAGCGCGACTTCTACCTGCGTGAACAACTCAAAGCCATTCAGAAGGAGTTGGGCGACCTGGATGACTCGCAGAAGGACTCGGAGGATCTGAAGGAGAAAATTGATGCTGCAGACATGCCCGAAGATGTAAAGAAAGAGGCGCTCAAAGAACTGGGGCGACTGGGACGTATGTCCCCGATGGCGGCAGATTACTCGTTGACGCGCAACTACATCGAGTGGCTGGCAGTGTTGCCATGGTCCAAATCGAGCGGCGGGGAGGTGGACATCGCCAAGGCGAAGGCCTGCCTAGACGAGGATCATTACGGGTTGAAGAAGGTGAAAGAGCGCATTCTGGATTACCTCAGCGTCCGCCGCTTGAAGCCGGATATGAAGGGGCCCATCCTGTGTTTCGTGGGGCCGCCGGGCGTAGGTAAGACCTCGCTGGGGCGCAGCATCGCCCGCGCGCTAGGGCGCAAGTTTTCGCGCATCTCACTGGGTGGCATGCATGACGAGGCCGAACTGCGCGGGCATAGACGTACGTACATAGGCGCTCTGCCCGGGCAAATCATTCAGAACCTGAAGCGTGTGGAGACGAACGACCCCGTCTTTATGTTGGATGAGGTGGATAAGCTGGGGAGCGACTTCCGCGGCGACCCGGCCAGCGCGTTGCTGGAGGTGTTGGATCCTGAGCAGAACAACACCTTCCGTGACAACTATCTGGACCAGCCCTTCGACCTCTCGCACGTTCTGTTCATCTGCACGGCAAACCAACTGGATACGGTGCCAGCTCCGCTGCTGGACCGCATGGAGATCATCGATCTGACCGGCTACACCGAGGAGGAGAAGGTCAGCATTGCGGAGCAGTATCTGGTGCCGCGGCAAATCAAGGAGAATGGCATCACCGCGGAGCAGATTGAGATTCCGGCAGCGTCGCTGGGCTTCATTGCTCGGCACTACACGCGTGAAGCGGGTGTGCGCAAACTGGAGCAACTTATCGGGACTGTTTGTCGCAAGCAGGCGCGCCGGATGGCTGAGGGTTCGACCGATAAGCTGGCCGTTACTGAGGCAGTTGTGCGTGAATTCCTGGGCGGCATCAAGGTTCGCGTGGACACGGAGATTGACGAGCGTACGCGGAGAGCAGGCGTGGCCGTGGGACTAGCCTGGACACCGGCAGGAGGCGATGTGTTGTTTATCGAAGCGAGCCGCATGCAGGGCAAGGGTGGGCTGACCATCACTGGGCAGATAGGCGACGTGATGAAAGAGTCCATGCAAGCGGCGCTGACCTGGGTGCGGTCCAACGCAGCCAAGCTGGGACTCAATGGAGACATCACCAGGGATTCCGACTTGCATATTCATGTGCCGGCGGGGGCCATTCCCAAAGACGGTCCCAGTGCAGGCGTAACCATGGTGACGGCACTCGTCTCGCTCCTGACCGATACGCCGGTGCGTCCGCTGACTGCGATGACCGGAGAGATTACTCTGAGTGGAAACGTGCTACCTGTGGGAGGCATCAAGGAGAAGTTCCTGGCGGCCAAACGCGCTGGTGTGCGTGACGTTATCCTGCCCATCGACGTCAAGACCAACGTGGAGGAGGATCTGACGAAGGAGCAGATGGAGGGCGTAATCATCCACTACGTCAGCACCATTGAGTCGGTGCTGGCTGTGGTGCTGCCGCATACGTTCAAGGAAGCAGACGACGACAGGGCCGTGCGCGAGACAATTCTGAGCGCAACTCTGTGACGCAAGATTATCCCCGAGGGCCTAGCGATTTACGACAACTTGCCGTTTGCGGCTATGCTGGAGTTCTATGCGTGTGCGAGTGCAATACTTCGGTGTGCTGCGCGAGGTTCTGGGGCATGGTGTCGATGTCGAACTAGACAGCGGCTCAACCGTTGGGGATTTGCTACAGCGGCTGCGTGCGGGGGCTGATGCAGGTGTATGGGCCGGTATAGCTGTCGCCGTGAATTGCGAGTATGCCAACCGCTCACGGGTATTAGCCGATGGCGATGATGTGGCAATTCTGCCGCCGGTGAGCGGCGGACGTGATTCCAATAATAAATACACTCGTTTCATCAATGAGGCGTCGGATGCAAGTTGAACTCATACGCACAGTACTGGATAGGACCTCTGTTGTTGCCGTGCTTAAGTCAGGCGCTGACGGAGCGGTCGTGATATTCGAGGGCATCGTGCGTGACAACTCTCACGGGCGGCAAACGGTTTATCTGGACTATGAGGCCTATGAGGACATGGCTCTTGCTCAGATGCACAGTCTGGCAGAGGGCGCTATACAGCGTTTCGGCGTTCGTGATGTAGCGCTGTTGCACCGGTTGGGGCGATTAGCGGTGGGAGAGACAAGCGTATTCATCGCAGTTGTCTCGGCGCATCGCGCGCAGGCCTTCGACGCCTGCCGCTGGCTCATCGACGAACTGAAGCGCACGGTTCCCATCTGGAAGCGTGAGCAGTTTGCTGATGGTTCTGTTTGGGCCGCGGGTGAGCCGTTTTCAGAGAGCATGTCCGTGGAGGGTAGGCCGTGAGGCTCTCTGGGTTAGTGTTGCTGCTGGCCGTGCCAGTCCTGGCACAGCGGCAGGCGCCCGCTCCTATCGTGGAACAACCTCCGCAGTCTGCATCACTCGTACGTGTGTCAACGCGAATGGTCAACGTCTTCGTCAACGCGACCGATGGCAACGGCGCGCCCATTGAACCGCTGGAGCTGAAGGACTTTGCTGTGTTGGACGACGGACTGCCGCAGCACATCGCCGTTTTCGAACGGCAATCGCAGACCCCGCTTTCGTTGGTGATGGCTTTGGACACCAGCGGCAGCATGGTGAAGGATGCACGACTGGTTCGCGAAGCGGCCAAGCAGTTTGTAAGCGACGTCATCCGTCCGCAGGACGAGATGCAGGTGGTGCAGTTTGCCGACACAGTGGACGAACTTGTGTCGTTCACCAATGACAAGAGACGCATTGACCAGGGGTTGCGCGACATGCACATCGGTCAGGCGACGAACCTTTACGATGCTATCTACGTGTCATCTCAGGGGTTGAAGGACCGCCCTGTTGGGGCAGACGGCCGCCGAAAGCGGGTTATTGTTCTCATCAGTGATGGCGGCGATAGCCAAATGGGGACCAGCTACGAGAGGGCTTTGGAGGCGGCACAGAGATGCGAGGCGATGGTCTTCAGTATCATCATCACGCCCATTCAGGCTGACGCAGGGCGTAACACAGGCGGTGAGCATGCCATGATTCAGCTTTCCAGCGACTCCGGCGGACGATACTACTATGTGCAATCTGCAGCGGAGTTGAAGACGGCCTTCTCGCATCTCTCCGATGACCTAAGAGCGCAGTATTTGCTTGCCTACTATGCGCCGAAGCACAAAGGCGGTGCCGGTCTTCACGCCATCGAGGTGAGGCTAACGGACCTAGAAAAGCGAGACGTGGACATCCTGCACTATCGCAGTGCGTACTTTGGTGAGTAGCAGCGGCGATTACAATCTATCCATGAGCCCATCACAGACGATACCCGAGTTGCCGATTGCCGGCAGGGTAGCCGAATTGGCCCGCGAAGCGGGTGCGTTGCTGCGCGATTTCTACTACCGCGGTGTCGCCACCGAGTACAAGGGAGACGTGGATCTGGTGACAGAGGCAGATCGCACCAGCGAGAAGCTGCTGGTGGAACGCCTCCGTGAGATGTTTCCTGATCACGGCGTACGTGGCGAAGAGGGAACGACAGCTGCACTCGACAGTGAGTACCGCTGGTATGTGGATCCGCTGGATGGCACAACGAACTTCGCACACGGATTTCCAGCATTTTGTATTTCAATGGGTTTGGAGCATCGCCCTCCGGGGACGGCTGCGGGTCAAGACGGCGAGATGGTGGCCGGCGTGATATACGATCCGCTGCGAGACGAGATGTTCCTGGCCGAAAAGGGAAAGGGAGCGTATCTCAATAGACAGCAGATTCACGTCTCGCACATTCCGCACATCGCTGAGGGGCTGCTGGCAACAGGATTTCCCAGCCGCAAGCGTCACTCCAGCCCGAACATCCACTTCTACCACGAAATTACTTTGCGGTCGCACGGTGTTCGGCGTGCCGGTTCTGCAGCACTGGATTTGGCGTACGTTGCTTGTGGCAGGTTGGACGCCTTCTGGGAGTTCAACCTGAATCCGTGGGACACATCGGCTGGCGTTCTGCTGGTGCGCGAGGCGGGCGGCACGGTGACCCGATTCGACAAGAGCACCTTCCGCCTGGACAGCAGCGAGGTGCTGGCGACGAACGGTCTCATCCTAGATGAGTTGTCTGGTCTTTTCATGGATATGTTCGCCGGTCGCAATCTGGAGCCTATACCGACGCCGGCAGAGTTCGCTGCGAAACGTGCAGCTATAGCAGCAAAATCACACTTTTAATGATGTGCGAGTAGTTGAGTCCGAGATGAGTGGAAATCTGCAGACGCGCTCCCATATGGCTGCTGCTAGAATATTTTGCAGGAGAGCTTGCCGGTGTAACGCAAGCGTTCCACGACATTCACCACGGTAAAGGGAGATTTCAAAATGGCATATGTGATTGCAGAACCTTGCGTTGGAACGAAGGACACGGCATGCGTTGACGCTTGTCCGGTTGACTGTATCCACCCCAAGAAGGACGAGGCGGGCAACGCGGAGGCGGATCAGCTCTTCATCAACCCAGTGGAGTGTATTGATTGCGGCGCGTGTGTCCCGGTCTGCCCGGTCTCGGCCATCTTTGCGGCCGACGACTTGCCGGAGAAGTGGGCATCGTTTGCCGCCAAGAACGCGGCGCATTACGGAGCGTAAAAACATCGCGCCGGTCGGCGCACAGTATTCGGGGACGCGCAGCTTCCGGCTGCGCGTTTTCCTTTGCAACGGAGAACGATGATGGAGCGACAGGGCGAAGCCATTGTGCTGCGAACGTGGCCCTTCCACGAGTCGGATCTCATCGTGTCGTTGTTAACGCGCGAGCAGGGCAAGCTCAAGGGAGTGGCGAGAGCGGCACTCAAGTCTCGGCGGCGCTTTGGCGGGGCGCTGGAACCGATGACGTTGGTGCGAGCTCATTATGTGGAGCGACCGCGCCAGGAATTGGTGAGGCTTGATTCGCTGGAGATTTTGCGTTCACCGCTGAGTGCGCCGATGGACCACTCTCGTCTAGCCGGCTTACAGTTTCTGAGCGAGGTGTTGGAGGAGTCCATGCCCGAGCAGGGGCCGGACGACGCCATCTTCCGGCTGACAGCGGCGGTGCTGGAGCAACTTCAGGTGGGTCGCGTGTGGCTTCCCGTTACGTACTTTGCGCTGTGGGTGACAAGGCTGATGGGTTGGATGCCAGATCTGTCTAGCTGTGCGGCTTGCAGTGAGAGCCTGCGAGGTAAGTCAGCGTTTTATAGCTCGGGTACAGATGGTGTTTGCTGCGGTGAGCATAAGCCAGCGGGTGCGATGATGTTGAGTGCGGAGTCGCTGGCCCTGGCGGCGGAGGTCTTCCGCAATCAACTTAAGACGCTGGCCGTTGAAACATGGCCGAAGGGAAGGGCTGCCGACCTGCGACGCTTTGCCATGATTGCACTGGAGCGGCACTTGGAGCGCAAACTGCGTTCGGCACGAACGCTGGAAGTCTGCCGGGGTTGAGTGACAATGTGGGTATAGTCGGCGCATGAATCGTGTTATCCGGTAAAATCAAGAGGAATCAGACAAATATCCTAGCGCAGGGACTCCGAGGCACGTGGCCAAGCCATTAGCGACAACACAGAAACAGGCGCTTACATTCCAGGAGCTGCTCTTTGAGCTGCAACGGTTTTGGGCTGCACGCGGATGCGTTTTGCAGCAGCCGTACGACGTGGAGGTAGGCGCCGGCACCATGTCGCCGGACACCTTTCTTCGTGTGCTGGGGCCGAAGCCCATCCGCATCGCCTACGCGCAGCCTTCGCGCCGACCGGCTGATGGTCGTTACGGCGAGAACCCAAACCGTCTCTATAAGCACACGCAACTACAGGTCATCCTTAAGCCCCCGCCGGTCAACGTGCAGGAGCTTTACCTCGAGTCGCTCAAGGCCATCGGCATTGAACTGGGCGAGCACGACATCAAGTTTGAGGAAGACAACTGGGAGTCGCCGACGTTGGGCGCGTGGGGCATCGGCTGGCAGGTGATGCTCGATGGACTGGAGATTACTCAGTTCACCTATTTCCAGCAGTGCGGCGGACTAGAGCTCGACCCGATGTGTGCCGAGATTACCTACGGACTGGAGCGCATCACGGCGTTCCTGCAGGACGTAGACTCCATCTATGACATCGTCTGGGCGCGCGATCCCGAGACCGGCGCGGAGATTACATACGGCGATGTGCGGTTGACCGAGGAGGAACAGTTCTCTACTTATAACTTTGAGTACGCCGACGTCGGCAAGCTATGGGAGCACCTGAAGCTATACGAGGCCGAGTGCCAGACGCTGATTGATGCCTACAACAAGTTGCCCAAGGACGATGCCAAAGCGCTGAGGCGATTCCCTGTGCTGGGCGCTTTTGACCTGTGCCTCAAGTGTTCGCATCTGTTTAACTTGCTCGATGCCCGCGGAGCTATCTCCGTGACAGAGCGCGTAGGAGTGATTGCGCGAGTGCGTGCGCTCGCAGTCGGAGTGGCAAAGGCGTACGCCGCTCAGCAGGGAGGCGCAGCGTAATGGCCGTCTTCCTGTTGGAGATTGGGATTGAAGAGATTCCGGCGCGGATGATAGGGCCGGCAGGGGCGGAGCTGGCGCGGCGGGTGGCGGGGCTGGTGGGGCGGGAGCGGCTTGCGGACAGGCCTGAGGTGCAGTCGTTCTCCACGCCGCGGCGCATTGCCGTGCTGGTAAGTGGTTTGAGAATCAAGCAATTAGACGTGACCGAAGAGATGGTCGGACCTTCGGTAAAAGTTGCATTTCGCGATGGGAAAGCCACTTCCGCGGCGGAGGCGTTCGCGGGGAAGGCCGGCGTGAATGTTGCTGATTTAAAGACGATTACGACGCCGAAGGGCGAGTACGTGGCGGTGACGGTCCAGCGCGCGGGGCGGAGCGCGGTGGAGGTTCTGAGGGACGGTCTAACCGCTGAAATATCAGGTATTTACTGGGCCAAGAGCATGTACTGGCGGGCGGGGAAGCCGGAGCGGTTTGTGCGGCCGGTGCGGTGGATGGCGACGATGCTGGATGATGTGGTGGTTCCGGTTGAATTTGCAGGGTTTACGGCTGGAAACGCCACGTTTGGCCACCGTATTTTGCATGGGGAATCGCCGGTGATTTTGCGGCAAAGCGATGGATATTTGGCGGCATTGCGTGGCGCTTTTGTGGTGGCGGACGCGGCGGAGCGGCGGCAGATCGTGCGGAAGGCGCTGGACGCGGCGGCGCGGGGTGTGGCGGGTGCCCGGTGGCGCGAGGACGAGGGGCTGGTGGATACGGTGACCAATCTGACGGAGTGGCCGTCGGTGGTGCTGGGGAGCTTTGAGCCGGAGTACCTGACTCTGCCGGAGGAGGTTCTGGTGACGGTGATGCGCGACCACCAGAAGTACTTTGCTTTGGAGGACGCGGCCGGCAAGCTGCTGCCGAATTTTCTGACGGTGCTGAACACGCAGGCGGACGAGGCGGGGCAGGCGGTGATACGGCACGGCAACGAGCGGGTGCTGCGGGCACGGTTCAACGACGCGCGGTTCTTCTGGGAGTTCGACCAGAAGATACCGTTGACGAGCCGTGTGGAGATGCTGAAGACGGTGACCTTCCAGAAGGATCTGGGGAGCTACCACGCCAAGAGCCAGACGGTGCGCGATTTGGTGGAGAAGCTGGGCACGCTGCTGCCGAAGAGCGTGGTGGACGTAGCGGCGGCGGGCGAGGCGGCGCGGCTCAGTAAGACCGACCTGACGACGGAGCTGGTGAAGGAGTTCACGGAGCTGCAGGGCGTGGTGGGCGGGCTGTACGCGAAGGCGCAGGGGCTGAGCGCGAAGACCGCCGATGCCATCTACGCGCAGTACCAGCCGGCGGCGGTGACGGACGCGATTCCGGCGACGGCCGAGGGGCAGTTGCTGGGCGTGGCGGACCGCGCGAACACGATTGTGGACATGTTCGCAATCGGTTTGCAGCCGACGGGGTCGAAGGATCCGTTTGCGCTGCGGCGTGCGGCGAACGCGGTGGTGAAGATTCTGGCGGAGGGCGTGCTGCCGCTGACGGTGGAGCAGGTGATTGACGCGGCGGTTGCGGCGTCGAAGCAGAAAGGCGCGAAGGCCGATGCGGTGCTGGCGTTCTTCGCCGAGCGGGTAGAGTTCTACCTGCGCGAGGTGAAGGGGCAGGCGTACGACGTGGTGAAGGCGGTGCTGGCGGGCGGTGCGGACGATGTGCGCGACGCGGTGGCGCGGGCCGAGGCGGTGAGTTCGGTGCGCAGTTCGGCGGACTTTGCGGCGGTGTCTGCGGCGTTCAAGCGGATGAAGAACATCCTTGCCCAGGCGGCGGAGAAGAAGGATGTACCTGCGGCTGCGGTGGATGCGAAGTTGCTGACGGACGCGGCGGAGGTTGCGCTGGCGAAGGATGCAGCCACGTTGGCAGCGAAGGTTGAGGCTCTGCGGCAGAGGAAGCAGTACGCCGAGGCACTGGCCGCGATTGCGACGTTGCGGCCAGCGGTGGACGCGTTCTTCGAGGCGGTGATGGTGATGGCGCCGGATGCCGCGGTGCGCGCCAATCGGCTGGCGCTGCTGCGGCAGGTGCTGGGGGATTTCTCGAAGATAGCGGACTTCTCGGAGATCGTCGTAGCCAGCTAAACCCACAAGACAAGAACACGAACGTACCGGTTAGGAAGGTTCGTTCGACTGAGGCGCGATAAGCGTCCTCTGGATTCTTCGACTTCGCATCGCTGCGCGATGCTTCGCTCCCGCCTACGCTCCTACGGAGCTCCCGCCTACGCTCCTACGGAGCTCCCGCCTACGCTCCTACGGAGCTCCCGCCTACGCTCCTACGGAGCTCCCGCCTACGCTCCTACGGAGCTCCCGCCTACGCTCCTACGGAGCTTCGGCGGGCAAGCCGGCGGGCAAGCCGGCGGGCAAGCCGGCGCGGCAAGCAGGATGACGATAGTTTTTCTTTCAGAAAAACATCGTCATTGGAGACGCTGCAGGCGGTCGATGAGCTTCTGTGCGATGGATTCGCCGGATTCGGTCCAGAGGAGGCGGCTGGAGATGCCGCAGTGTTTTTCGACGCTGAGGACGAAGGCGAGGAGCCTTTCGACGTTCTGCTGGATATGGCGGGCGGCTTGGGGGGATAGGTCCACGTCTTCGAGCAGGAAGGAGGCGTCGAGGCCGAGGTCGACGCGGATGTGTCCGTTGGAGTCGTCGGCGTCGTCGAAGTCGGGGCCGAAGCCGATGATGCGGACGGTGGCGGGAGCTTCCTTCCAGAGGGGGTCGAGGCCGGGGCCGACCTCGGGCGACCAGAGGGGCCAGCGAAGCTCGAACTCGTAGGCGGTGTCGGGGGCGAGGAGTTCGGTGGCCTCGGCGACGGCGTTGGGGATAAGGGAGTCGTCGGGGGCGTCGGAGCGGCTGTCGAGGACGTAGACGCGCTCGTAGGTGGCCACTTCGTGCCAGGAGATGGGCCGAACGGAGGCTGCGGCGACGCGGGGCAGGCCTGATACCTTGGCGAACTGCTGGAGGACGCTGGAGAGCTTGGCGGGCAGGGTCTCGACGGTGAAGTCGGGGAACCAGAGGCTGAGGTAGAGCTGGTCGGACATGGATTCACCTAGGGGGATTGGTGCTGACTGCACTGGTTCCTGTGTCAATGAAATCCACAGCGTGTTCCACGGGGAGCCAGAGGGTAACGGGGTAGAGCAACGATTCTCTCCATTGTAGAGTGGGGCAAGTGGCGCAGGCTTCCGGATGGCATATAAGAGCTATGGAATGTTACTGATGCGCCAATAACATCGGGTGGACAATGAAGAAAATGGAAGAATAAGGTTGCGAACCTGTGGAAAACCGGGTAAAAATCAAAGGGTTCGGCCAAGAGCCGGAGAGAACCGGAGAAAGCGTGAGAAAGACGATGAAAACGGCGATAGCGGTACGGGAAGTGATGGACATACAGCAGGCGTCGGTTTATCTGGGAATCCACCGCGACACGCTGTACAAGTACGCGGCAGAGGGAGTGATTCCGGCGTTCCGGATGGGGAAGCTGTGGCGGTTCAAGCGGTCGCTGCTGGAGGCGTGGATGGTGGAGGAGTCGGCGTCGGCGAAGGTGATTGAGATTAAGACGGTGAAGCCAGCGGAGAAGAAGCCGGTGCGGCGGGCGAAGTAAGTTCTTCGCAGGGTGCAATTCAAAGGGTGGCCGAGAGGCCGCCCTTGGCATTTAAGGCCGGAGCTGGTGATGAAGAAGTGGGGTCATGTCCGGATTGCCCGTCATACGGGCGGAATCCTATGATTCGCACCCATATCCCCCCTCGCTCAGGTTTGGTCGCGGACGAACGATTCATCTGGTTCAGGAATTCCGAGCTCATCACGGTCAATGACTATGCGTAATATCCTCCGGGGAGAGGTTGGAGCCGAGTGCTCTTTACCTGTTCAAGCTGACTTTGCAGTGTGAGAAATTGGCTGGCGACCGCAGGGTCACTTAAAGAATGAGCGAGGTTGGTAGTTTCCAGCGGATCCGCAAACAAGTCATACATCTCAAACTCACTGGGGATTGCACCCGCAGCATCATAGTACTCAGCAAACTTCCACCTTGATTGAATGATGCCGACAACGTGGTTGGGAGGCGGCGGATAATACACGGAATTGGTCTGTCCGGATTGGTAGTCATCGTAGGTAAACACGATGTAGTCCTGAACGGATTCGACATTTTCGAGTATGGTGCTTGAGTAATCCACACCAGCACAGGTCAAGGGATTGTGTCTGCCTGCGGGGGTGTTCTGATAGCTGTAAAGGTTGGCCAGGGTGGGAAGAAAATCAACATGTGAAATCAATGCGTCCGACGTGCGTGGATAAGGAAATAGCTTTGGGTTGGAGTAAACCAGAGGAACTCGAATGGACTCCTCGTAAAAGTTGAAGTTCTTCTCCCGCAGGCCCCCATGAGCCAGGCCCATCTCACCGTGGTCCGCAGTACGAATAATCAAGGTGTCATTCGTTAATCCAAGATTATCCAAAGCAGCCAGTACCAAGCTCAGATAGGAATCCTGGAGCTTTATCAGGTTTCCATAGAAATTGACGTAATTGGTCATCTGCACGCCATTGATGAGGGGATCTGCGGCGTTCAGTAGATTCAAGAACTCCCGCTGCACACTGGGCTTGGTGGATAGATCCTCATTCACGGTTTCCGGGAGTTGGATATTGCCCGATAACCAGCTGTCGTCATATCCAACCGACGCATAATTGTGCGGGTAAAGCAGCACGTCGTGGGGATTAACCAGCGAAATGATCAGGAAGAAAGGCTGTTGGGCGGTTGCCTGTTCATTAAGAAATGCCAACACCCCTTCATTGCCGGTAGCCACATTTCCGTTATCAAACATATAGCGCGAGTCGTTATTTTGTGTGCTTGTAGATGCTGAAGGTGCGCCGCCGGCTTCAGTAGTGTCTTCATTGGCACCTGCATCCGGCGGATTCCAGCGGGCAAAGCCATACTGGCTTAGATCGCCGGGAGCCCAAGTACCGCTCGAATTCAAAGGCTTGGCACAATGCCATTTTCCCTTGTAGACCGAGTTGAATCCGCATGCGGTCGCAACACTCCCGATGTTCGGAACGGAAATGTTAGAACTGGTGGAGTTTCCACTGCCGTTGGAGTCAATACTTGTCGAATTGGGCGGCGGGGTAAGATTGGCGGTTCCTGGAGGAAATGGAAGGGAAAACTGGTCGGGGTACGTGCTCAGGGGTTGCATGGCCTGCTCTAAGGTATATTTCACCCCGTGTTGCGCGGGGAAATAACCGGTCATCAATGTCGTGCGCGCCGGGGAACACATGGCGGCACATGTATAAGCTCTATTGAACGTAAGTCCGTTTTGTTTTAGGCGTGTCAAGCCCGGGAGATTCTGGGCTTCCCAATCCAGCGGGAAATGCTGCGTTGCCCTTTCCTGATCCGTAATAAAAACGATGACATTTCGGGGCATTTCCTGGCCATGGTCGGCACATCCTTCAAGTGCAATGGCAGGAATTGCCAAGGCAGTCGCCTTAAGCATTTCGCGTCGAGACATTTGGCTGTTACGATTTTTGCGAACTGTCTTCCTGATGTTCACCGTCATGCTGCTCACTCCATTGATTCGGCACTATTTCCCACGGCGACGCGTCCATTCGATTTGGTGGTTACTATAACGGATTTACTGCGGTTCATAGCGCACCGCAAGACTGTTTGTTGGCTCGCACATCGTCAACGAAGAAAAGGGCAACTCCCGTATGGTCGGCAATCCGGAAGTTGCCAATTGAAAAGTAACTGACTGAAGATTCCGGGCTACTTGGCGGGGGAGTCGGGGAGGGTGACCTTTTTGGCCATGGCGGGCAGGGCTTTGACGAACTCCCTGGCCGCCATGCGGCCGAAGAGGGTGTTGCCGTCGGAGTTGAGGTGGTGGCGGTCGAGTTCGCCGCCGGGGATGCCGGTGGGGCGGTCGAAGGCGTCGGCCTGCTGCTGGGTCAGGGTGACGAGCAGGGCGGTGGCGTCTGCGTTGAGGTCCATGAGGAGGGCGTTGGTGTCTTTGGCGACCTTGCGCGCGGCCTGAGCGTAGGGGGCGTAGGCGTCGGTGAATTTGCCGTCAACGTAGATGCGGCCGGGCAGGGAGGTGACGAGGATGGGGGTGGAGCCGGCGGCGCGGGCGTCGAGCACGTACTGCTTCATGATGGCGTAGTAGGTGGTGGCGGGGTCGGTCTCGCGTTCGGGGCCCTTGCCGGGGACGTCGTTGCCGCCGAAGGAGATGAGAATCCAAGTGGGTTTGAGGGCGAGGGCACGGTCCCACCAGCCTTCGTTGCGGTAGCTCTTGGAGCTGCGTCCGTTCTTGGACATGTTGAAGCATTCGATCTGGCCGGCGAGGGTGTCGCAGAAGCCGCTGCCCCAGCCGGAGGAGTGGTTCATCATGGAGTCGCCCGCGAGGACGATGCGCTGGGTCTTGTCGGGCTGCACCTTGTCGTCAACGGCCTTGATGGCGGCAGCGGGAGCGGGCGTGGTGCTCTGGGCATGGGCGGAGCCAAGAGCGAGCGCGAGAAGGAGTGCGGGTGAGGCCAGGCGGGTGATTTTCATAGGAGGCCATGATAACGGGTGCGGGGAAGGGTCGTCAGGCGGGGGGCGGATTCTTCCTGATGCCCAAGAGCGAGGCACCTGGGGCACCCGCACAACGCACGATGTGTTCGATGAGATAGCAACTTGCGCCCGATATGCCTATACTCTTGTGGCGTGAGCGATACCAACCCACATTCGAGCGGTAGTTCCAAGGGCCACTCGCCGCTGACCCTGCTGCTGCTGGGCGCAGGGCTGCTGGCCGCGCTTTCGCTGGCATGGTTCGGAAGAGTCATCCTGCTGATTGTGTTTGCGGCGATTGTGTTTGCCACGCTGCTGACCGCGGTGGTGGA
>Ga0316219_1003082_pt1 | contig 14059 bp, 11 predicted proteins | sample TBH18003PmetaG_FD_203635 | JGI IMG/M metagenome (GOLD analysis project Ga0316219, IMG submission 203635) | Freshwater microbial communities from Trout Bog Lake, Wisconsin, USA - TBH18003P | ecosystem: Environmental > Aquatic > Freshwater > Lake > Hypolimnion/Profundal zone | place: USA... | reverse complement strand
ATTAATTCCTTTTTCTTAAACGGATCAGTCCGGATTACGCCAACGCCAGCGAGTGCTGCACCCCTTACAACAGCATCCACAGCCGACCTGCCGATCGTAACCCCCGGGTGATCACGTACCCCTTCTTCAATGGGCTTAATCATCTGCCCGAGATGTGAACCATCTCCGTTTGACAGGGAGCATATTGCATCTGCAAGGTCATGCAGGGTATACGCATCACTTTCGTCAAACGGACCCGACTTTGTCCTTCTAAGTTCCTGCATATGTGCGCCGGTCCCCAGGGCGAGGCCGATATGGTGGCAAAGGGAACGGATATAGGTCCCTGCATCGCATGTGACCCTGAACAGTACCAGCCGGTCCTCGATATCGAGAATAGTAAGAGAATGGATGGCCCTGATCCGGAGGTTCCGTGCAACTGCACTTCTTCGTGGTGGCCTCTGATATATTCTCCCGGTGAACTCCAGCATTACTTCATCCAGGCGCTGCCGCGTTGTGTCCCCATGAAGTCTCATAAGGCAGATATACTCTTTCTGGTGCTGGAGAAGGAGCGGTGCAAGCCGGACTGCCCTGCCGAGCATGACAAGAAGGACACCGGAAACCTGGGGGTCAAGGGTCCCACTGTGGCCCACATGGACCCCTAGCATTTTACCTACCCATGCTGTTACCTGGTGGCTTGACGGGCCACGGGTTTTGTCGATAACCAGGATACCTGAGGGTATTGCTGCTTTGAGGGCTTCGTCTTCCGGGCCTTGTGGGTTCATATCAGGTTTTTGAATAGGTTCTGTCTGCAATTGCCCCCCTATGTTATCAGTTCTGCTTTTGGTACTCATTCAACTTCTGGAGTGTCCCTTCAAGTGATCCATCCCCTACAACATCCGGGCGTGTACCATCGGCCACCATCACAGATGCAGTCACGTCACCAATAGCAATAACCAGCAATTCAGGGCTTCGTTTCCATTTAGCCTGTTTAAATGACATTGCACTGGTAAAAAGAATTGCATCTGCACCCTTCAGGTCCAGCACCTGCCCGGTTGGCACGAGCGAGTAACACCTGATTTCCGTGGCTATTCCCCCTGCTTTTGAAATCGCCTCAATAAGGTCGGGATTAGGAACGTCAGCCCGTGGTATACCAATTCTTTTCCCCTTAATCCAGCTCCCGAGGTAGGGGACAAAATCCCTGGAATAATAGGTCGGAAGCATTTCGCTGTCGACACCATGGGATTTTAGGATCCTTGCGGTCTGTGGGCCGATTGCGATCACCCGTGGCCGCCGGGTAATAAGTGGTGCAATAATCTGGGCCGGAAGTGCGCTCGTGAAGAAAATGCAGTCAAAGTCGTCACGTTCAACAGCTTTCACAAAGGACGCAACCCGGTCATTGTGTACGCTGGCTGTCAGGGGGGAGACGATGAAGCATTCATGACCATATCGGGCACAATACTCCTTATCTTTCTCTTCTTTGCCCTTCAGCCTTGTGATCGCGATCTTCATTGCCATATCATCACCCCTCTCGTATATCACAGTATGTATTTCGATTCCTTTATCCCCGGTCTTCACAAGCGTACCCTGTGATCGGGATTATCGTCGGTACGCTCGCAGGGGTCCTCCTTGGGATAATCAGCGGACTTTTTCCCGGAGTCCACTCAAATACTCTTGCGGCCACCCTGCTCGGTATGCAGGCTGTCCTCCTTCCTGTCATCGGTATTGAAGCTCTGGTAGCGACAATGTTTGCCGCGTTGATCACCCATACATTCCTTGATAGTATCCCGAGCACGTTCCTCGGTATCCCTGACCCTGACACGGCCCTGTCTGTCCTCCCGTCCCATATGCTTTGTCTTGAAGGTAAAGGACAGGAAGCCGTGAGGATCGCGGCCCTCGGCAGTACCTGTGCTGTTATACTGGCGATACCCCTGTCTGTCCTCCTGTTTTTCATATTACCTCCGCTTCAGCCTTTTATTGACTGGTGGGTGGGGATCATCCTCGTTGCTGTTATCGGGTACCTTGTAATAGAGTCCGAATCTCCGTTGTGGGCATTGATTATTTTCGGTATATCGGGCCTTCTTGGGATATTCACGTTCCGGTATGCATTTCTTGGCTGGCATACGCTCGGTGAGTCAGGGGTGCTGATGCCCCTGCTGACCGGCATGTTTGGGATATCAGTACTTCTGTTCTCATCACGGGGACCGGTTCCGGAACAACGGTTCAGCGGGATACAGATGACCAGGAGTGAGATTGGGAAAGGTACTATTATCGGGACAATAGCCGGAATTTTTGTAGGCTGGCTCCCCGGGCTCTCCAACGCGACCGCAAACGCAGTTCTCTGTTCGAAGACCGACTACAGGCGGGACAGGAGATCGTATATATTTTCCACGAGTGCGGCAAACACTGCAAATGCGATTATCGGGCTTGCTGTCCTGTTTGCAATCGGCAGAGAGCGCAATGGGGTTATGGTTGCAATTTCATCGGTTGGAGCCCCTTCAATGGCTTCCCTGCTGGTATCCGGGGCGCTCGCCGCCTGCCTGGCATACCCTGTTACTATATGGCTGTCCAGGTATGCAGACCGCCTGAACGGGATAGATGGAACGCTGCTGAATTATGCTGCAGTTGGACTGATTATCCTGATTAGTTTCCTGATTGCGGGACCATTCGGCCTCTTTGTACTTGCCCTCGCAATCATTGTGGGTTTTATTCCGCGGATGGTCAATATTTCCCGGGTATTTTGCATGGGTGCGATAATGATACCGGTTATCCTCTATTCATTCGGAATTGGTGGTTTCTGAAAGATAATACGTAATGAATTCTTGGTCCAGACTCGGGGATGATCATGTACATATTATAATAGTTGGGAATAACCCAGTTATTCCCATGCAGTCGTACTGGTTTGGCGATATAGATGAGCATGGGTGTACACCATACCGGGGTGGGCCGAAGGCCCTGGCAAAACGGCTTGAAACCATTAAAATTTCTCCTGAACACTTTGTTCCTTTTGACTGGAGAGTTGCGGAAAAGTGCGGGTACATGCCCGACCACAAGGAATATATCCGGAAACTCAGGGACCTTTGCTTTTACCTTGCAGAAGTAGGAATTACCCGGCAATACGAAAGCAGGGATGCGGAACTCCTCCAGATGGTGCGGACACTCGATCAGCTGGATGAAGTCTCAAATGTACTGACTGAACGGGCCCTCGAGTGGCACCGGATAAATAACCCTGGTTTTTCGCGGAAATACATGCGCCTTCCCAGGCAGAAACTGCTCCCGATGATGAAAAGGGGTGGAAGTCAGGCATTCCGCCAGATTATTAATGAAATTGAAAACCTTGCGTCTGCACGTACAAGTCTTATGAAGGAAGTATCAAGGCGTGCGGACGAGGTGGTCCCTAATTGTAGTGCCCTTCTCGGTGGGCTCGTTGCGGCCCGCCTGGTTTCGCAGGCAGGGAGCCTCCAGACTCTTTCAAGGCTTCCCGGAAGTTCAATACAGGTCCTTGGGGCACGTACAGCATTGTTTTCCCATATGAGAGGCGGGACACCTCCGCCCAAACATGGGATTATTTTTCAGCACAGGAGGGTCCACAATGCGCCGAAGGAAGTCAGGGGAAAAGTGGCACGGGTACTTGCGGCCAAGCTCGCCATAGCTGCACGCCTGGACCAGTACCGGCAGGAACCGGCACCGGAATTTATTGAAGCGGCACAGGCTGCGATTGACAAGGCCGGGAGAGTCATATGATCTGGGTTGAAAATGTCCTGGTCTCCCGGGGTGAAGGAGGTGTTTACGGAGAACATATGCTAAAGGAATTCCGTGTATGGGATCCCTACCGAAGTAAACTTGCCGCATACTATTATCTTGGGGGGGTGTTTGAACTTACACCTGACCTTGTTGTGTTGTACCTCGGTGCTGCAAATGGTACAACCGTGTCCCATGTAGCAGATTATGCAGGGACTGTTTACGCCGTTGAATTTGCACCAAGACCTATGCAGGACCTGATTGCGGTCGCCCGCCGGAGGGACAATGTTGTCCCGCTGATGGCAGATGCATCCCGGCCTGACCGATATGCCACGCTTCTTGAAATGGCAGATCTCATCTACCAGGATATCGCCCAGCCGGAACAGGTTACTATTGCAATAAGGAACCTCATGTTCCTCAGGGATGGTGGCAGGATGCTGATCATGCTGAAAACAAGGAGTATCGATACCGCTGAAGAGCCAGGTGTGGTACTCGAACACTCAGTGGCTGCACTTGAAGCCGCCCGGGTTAATGTACTGGATACAAAATGGCTCAACCCTTACCACAAGGACCATGCCGCGATTTTATGCGTACCTGCCCGGGACTGACGGGTTCATACGCTGATACAGGTTATAACCATTTTTTAGAGGTGAATGTTTTTTTAAACCCCTGGATAGCGCATTCCGCCATATTAGACAATCACCAGGTGTATGGATTTAAAATGCATAACGTCTTCGAAAAGAGTAGCCCGGAGCAGATTCGAACTGCTGTCCCGAGATCCAGAGTCTCGGATGATTGACCGCTACACTACCGGGCTGTGTTCTCCTATTTTGTTGCCGCTGAAGACTAATTAACTTGACTGATTCGCCTCGTCAGATTCGCGATCCCGGACATTTTCCACATGCATCACATACCTCGCGTATCGGGTGGATATGCTCTCCTCTGTGGCAGAATGGCTCAATGTCATTGATATCCCGTTTATAGTAAATGTGTGGGACGAGCGCGATGTGAGTATAGGACCCGGGGGTTACCTTAAGCTGCGTTGCGATGTATTCCTGGAGCTGGACTAGGGCAAACATATTCGCACCGGCTGCTGTCAGCATGTCGTTACTCCGGAAGACAACTTTCATCTGGAGTTTGTTGTCCCTGATAATGCACTGGACCAGTTGCAGACAGGGGCAATTCGAAAGGTTCTCATCAGAAACAGGATTCCATGTTATTGCGAGGGCCCTCCTGCTCCGGGCCGAGGAGGACAGCTTACTGATAATATATGATATCTGGTCTACTTCAACGGGTGACCCCTCGCATGAAAGGGGTTCCCCCCAGTGAAAAAGCCGGCCATGGTAATCATACTCGAATACAGAACCTGTCCCATCTATCAGGTCATGTGCGTATTTTTCCATGAATCTCTGTTGGAACCGTGATGCAGGGCTTACCAGTGGGCCGGTAAGGGGGTTATCTATTTTCATTGCAACCTCCTCAAATTCTACGGTTGCCTCATTTTCCTCGGTGACCAGCGGATAACCCTTTTCAAGTATCATCTTAATCACAAGCTCATGAGCACGTGAGATACTTGGTGCCCTGATAATCCTCATGCTTCAAATGTTGGATTTTGTTATATATAGGGTACGATCAGTGGGTAATAATAGCCGAGAGGGCCATATGATAAACAGTTCTATCCGGAGATACCAATTTTTTTACCGCCTATTGTTAAGTGCGCGTAACATCAACGGTATTTAGGTACGCCGGGATTATTCCGGAGTGTGTGCCGGATCACGGGGAAGATGAAAACAGGGGTGCTTTGCACCCTGATTCACCACAGCACCCCGTGTATCGGCATAATAATCCCCAAGATCAACCAAAAAAGATATATTAGGTGTTCCACTAATATTGAATCATATTCCGTTATTCGGAGTATGGAGCACTGTGAACCGTTAATCGACAGGTGTCGAACCTGATCCGGTTTGGGTGCATTGGATTGAACGTACAGAACTATGGACATGAGTAAGGAGGAAAATATATGACTAAGCGATTAAGCATTGCACTGATGATGTGCGTAGCACTTACCATTCTGGTAGCACCAGCACTGGCAGGTAACCTACAAAACGTCTCCCCGGGTGGAGATGTATTCGTCGGTGAACAGGGCCTTAATTTAATTGGGGTCGCATCAGGGACCGTACTGAACTATTATACGGGTACCCAAACCCCAGGCCAGAGTGCCCCGACAGCGACAATTACAGTTGGAGACCCCACAAATTTCTACGTTTCACCGTCTGACTTCGTCGGCCGTACCGGTAACTGGTACACCGTCAGTGGCGGCGTTGCAACCGTAGCAGTTGTTGCAAATGACCCCTCGCAGACTGTTTCGATATACGACCAGCAGTCAGGTAAGGATGTTACAGGTAAGAGCATTCCAGCAGGAGATTTCCTTATCTTCCGTATGGAAACAAATCTTAACGTAATTCCAAGCGAGCGTCAATCCGGGACAACTGGATTCATGACCATCAAGGTCAAGTCCTCCGATGGAACTGTATATACCAGTCTCTACGAGAACTACACTTACAATCCAGCCGGCGTAATTACCAACTCCCTGTTAAACCAGGCACCGAATGCAATGCCATATTACTGGAATAATATTCCGCTCTCAATTGGCAGCACCCATGGATGGGCAACCGGATTCCTCGGCACCCAGGGTGAGAGAATCTACAAGGCAGGCGGCTACACGTTCTGGACAGAATGCAACCTTAACGGAATGAAGGACAACTACAAAGACGCATCCGGCAACGACTACACCGGAAAGACCGTCTCAGCAGTTCGTACCATCACCATTGCATCTGACACAGTCAAGATTGAGGCCAGCAAGGACTCAGTCGTACGTGGCAACCCATTTGCAGTGACCATCACCGGTAAGCCAAACAGTGCATACTACCTCTGGCTTAAGGGAACCGGCTCAATGTCCGGGAACGCTCTCGACGAGCCCCCCAGCATCGTTCTCTCACAGGACAGTGTCCAGATGGACCCAGTCAGTGGACCATGGCCAATTGGTCAGTATGTATACCAGGGTTCAACCAAGTCCATCCAGGATGATGTGCCCCAGTACTACGGTGTTGCAAATGTGAACGGTACCGTATACTATGCACTCGTTACATTGTCCAACTCCGGTACCCGGACAGTAGGGTTCCAGACTTCGAAGGACACCAAGGACAAGAAGTACACCGTCCGTGTAGAACGGCCAGACCCATACAACCCGCCAACATCAAACACTGGCTCAAGCAGGCAGTTCAAGAGTGATGAAGTCGACATCCAGGTTCAGAAGGGCGCAGTCACTGTAGTGGCAGCCGGTACCCAGAACTACTTCCTCGGAGAAGAGGTCAAGTTCACCGGGACAAACTCTGAGACTGACTTCACCTACCTGTTCATTACAGGTCCGAACCTTCCAGGCCCCGGTGGCCAGATGACTGACCCACGCACGGCAGTTGACCCATACGTCCCAGCAACATTCCAGCCATCAGATGTCCTTGAGGACAACACTTGGGAATACAAGTGGCAGACCGCAAACCTGAACCTTGATGCAGGTACTTACACTGTTTACGCAGTTGCAACCCCAGCAACCAAGGATATGCTCTCTGACACCCAGTATGCAACGGTATCAGTCATCATCAGGAAGCCATTCATCAGCGCACAGGCCTCACAGTCTGTAGTAGCAGCCGGTGATAAGCTGTACATCCGTGGAACCGCAGCAGGACAGCCCACACAGGGCATTGCAATCTGGATCCTCGGTAAGAACAAAGTCATCTACGAAACCACCAGTGTCAACGCAGATGGCACCTTTGAGCAGGAAATCTCACAGGGCACAACCGCAGACCTCGCAGCAGGTCAGTACTTCGTGGTCGCACAGCACCCGATGTATAATGAAATCTTCGATGTATGGCCCGCATCATCTGTGGCAGGTTCCAACAACATGGACCTTGTCGTAGGTAGCTACCCGGTAGAAGGCAACACCCTGTTCAAGTTACAGGGAGCAGGCAGCCTCCAGGGATCTGATGCAGCAGAGGCACTCGTCACTGCACTCAACAATGCAGCCGTCGATGATACCTATGCAAAGCTCCAGTTCCTCGTTGAAGTACCAAAGATCACCGTTCTCCCAGTCGGCGAGAAGCAGGTCGGCGACAAGTTCACCATCGCGGGAACCACCAACCTTGCAGTCGATGATGAGCTCCTCGTTGAGGTAACCTCCTCGTCCTTCAAGCCGACTGACAAGACACAGAGCGGCGAATTCAGCGGAGCAACCGGAACCGTCAAGGTTACGAAGGGAACCGACGCCACAGGCCTGAACACATGGTCCTTCCCAGTAGATGCAGCCGCATTCAAGCCCGATGAGTACATCGTGCAGGCATCAGGCATCACTGTAACAGCACAGACCTCAACTCTGTTCAATGTCGTCGAGTTCAAACCAACACCCGTTCCGACCACAGTGGTAACCACTGCACCGGTCGTTACAGCAGTTACAACCGCACCAGTACCAGTGACAACCGTCCCAACCGCCAAGCCGACAACTCAGCCTGGATTTGGAGCACTTGTTGCACTGATCGGTCTCGGAGCTGTAGCATTCCTTGTAGTGCGCAAGCACTAACCCAAAAATCTAATTTTTTTTAGTACGGCCACCATTGGACCAGGATCCTGGCCATTAAAAGAATATTGCTGCTATTTTCCCCTGTTTTGGGTTTTATTTCCCGGATTTTACACTATTTCATTAACCCGGTATTCCTTGTTTATTTCAGGAAAATTATGTTCCTGTTCCTGGCAGGAGGATTCTGGAATTAAAATTCCTGTAAAAAGCTCCCGAACTCCAGCATGCTGGAAAAATGCTCATTATCGGGCTCGTCTCTTTTATGATGTATAAAGATCCAGGTATCAATAATTATGATTAGGATTGCTTTTAAGAGCCTGTCAGGGGTGGCGTAATGAAATTATCCGCACGATTACTTGACATTGCAGACCGGGGTGTTCTTCTTAATACGGTCGATGCGAGGAACCTGGGAGTCCTCCACGGGGACCGTGTCCAGATACTTAACGAAGCATCAGGTATATCAGCAGCGGCTTATGTTGACATAACGGCGACACTTGTTCCCCAGGGAACTATTGGTATCTACAGGATCTGTAACGACCGGTTATGCGTTGTTGATGGTGTCCCTCTCGAAGTCAGGGAGGCACAACGGCCACAGTCTCTTGAATATATTACGAAAAAGATGAACGGAGAGCGGTTATCGAAAGAAGAGACGTATGCGATAATCAAGGATGTCGTCTCGGACGACCTCAGCTCTGCTGAACTTACCGCATATATCACCGCAAGTTACATCAATTCGCTTGACATGGATGAAGTCGAGCACCTGACCCGGGCTATGGTGGACACGGGAGAACGCTTAAGCTTCCATACCCACCCGATTGTCGATAAACATTCAATCGGAGGTGTCCCGGGGAATAAAATATCCCTGATCGTTGTCCCAATTATTGCAGCAAGCGGCTTAAAGATCCCGAAAACCAGTTCACGGGCAATTACCGGTGCCGGGGGTACTGCTGACCTGATGGAAATTCTTGCACCCGTAGCATTTTCAGCTACAGAGGTCCAGAGGATGACATTGAAGGTTGGCGGGACTATCGTGTGGGGTGGCGCCACGAATATTGCCCCGGCTGATGACAAGATCATTGTCCAGGAATACCCGTTCAAGATAGATGCACGAGGCCAGATGCTCGCTAGTGTAATGGCGAAAAAACTGGCCATCGGGGCAGACCTCGTTGTCATTGATATCCCGGTCGGGCCGAATACCAAGGTTGCAAACCTTCAGGATGGGCGGAAATTGGCCCGGGAGTTTATTGAGATTGGTGACAGGCTCAATATCCGTGTTGAATGTGCTGTCACGTACGGCGGGTCCCCTGTTGGCAGGGCTATCGGTCCGAACCTCGAAGTTATAGAAGCCTTAAAAGCGCTCGAAGGGAATGGTGAACCCGGTTCGCTGATCCAAAAAAGCCTGGCAATCGCAGGGATCGCCCTGGAAATGTCAGGGAAAGCTGCAGCCGGTACAGGGTTCAATGTTGCAGGTGAGATATTGCGAAGTGGTAAAGCACTGGAAAAATTCCGGCAGATCATCGAAATCCAGGGTGGTAACCCCAAGGTTACCCCTGCGGATATCGTACCCGGGAAACACGAATTTGTAGTCAAGGCCCAGACGACAGGTTACATCACTGATTTCAACAACAAGTCTTTGATAACGATAGCCCGCCTGGCTGGTGCACCACATAATGTCGGTGCAGGGGTCCTTCTCCATGCCAAGAAAGGAACAAAGGTGGAGGCCGGGGATCCAATCTTTACCATATATGCTGAGCGAAAATGGCAACTTGACAAGGCGGTTGAGGAAGGGAGGAGACTCATGCCCGTGGTGGTCGAGGGAATGCTCATTGACCGTGTGCCTGGTGACTATAAATGGCAGTAACCGTTATACGTGCGAATGAGGAAGATCAAACTTATTTTGAGGTCGGGAATCAGATAAAATATAAATCATGGGCTCAAAAATATAATTCGAGGGATTTATTCATATGAAAGTTACCTGCCGTCTGATATTCATGGTCATCTGTGTCTTCCTCCTAGTCGGTGGTACACAGGCTGCTACCCTCTATGTGAATGTATTTGAAAAGACAACTAACGTTACTGCAATACCGTATGCATCAGTCTTTGTTAACGGGGCCCTTGCCGGGAAAACCGGTAATGATGGTATCTTTTCATTTACACACCCTGGTAATGCTCCTATTACGGTCAAAGTGATGAAACCAGGGTATGAAACATGGGAAGACGATGTCGGCATGGCCGAAACTTCAATACTGGTCCAGCTCATGAAAAAGGAACTGGCAGTGAACATCGGTGTTTTTGATGCAGACAGTGTCATCCCTATCGCCAATGCGCAGGTACGGATGATGGGGCCGAATATCACAGACTCACAGAAAATGACTGATGCAAATGGGTCTGTCACATTCCCTGCACAGGCAGCAAGTATCTACAATATCCAGATCAGTGCCCCGAATTACCAGAGCCGGAATGAAGTTCTCGAAATGGGCATGGAAGGAAAAAATATCCAGTACCTTCTTATCCGTGATGACAAGTTCTCGATCCTCGCAAAAAGTGCCGGTGACCAGTCCCCAATTGCAAATGCAGAAGTGTTTATAGATGGTGTATCCGATGGAAAAACCGATGGAAAGGGGACCCTTTCGCTTGAACTCCCACGTAATAAAGTATACAATATAAAGATTACCAAGCCTGGCTTCACGGATTATGTTGAGAAAAGGATGATCAGCGATACTGAAGCAGTTGTCACAGCCTCGCTGGCCGTTGCACCGTATCAGGCCTCAATTTTTGTAGTTGATGAAACGAAGGCACCGGTGGCGGGTGCAACCATAATAATCGACGGTAAAACACTTGGTAACACAAGCGATTTCGGCAAGTACACGTTCCGTGACCTTCCCTCCGGCCAGTATGTCCTTGAAGTAAAACATCCCGGATTCACATCCCTGAGAAAGGAAATCGGGGAGGATGATCTCGGGCAGGACATCAACGTGGTGCTGCCATTCCAGCAGGCAGATCTTACGATTTTCGTGGAAGACGAAGGGCATCATGTTATACCCGGGGTATCGGTCTCCATGGATGGCAGGAATGCAGGGGTCACCGATGATAATGGATCACTCCAGACAAAGGTCAAGGTGAGCACCGAGTATAACATTACGGCATCGATGAAAGGTTATAAACCTGTCACGATGATTGCCGGGATCAACCCGGGTAACACGACGTCAACAATTACCCTCTCGATGGAAAAAGACATCAACCTTGGTATTTTCATGACAGCAGGCCTGATTATCGCAATCATTATTATTATCATCCTGGTGATTCTGCTGGTCGTCAGGAGAAAACCAAAACCCCGGTCACCCCATGGCAGCACTTCTCACGGCAACAGTAAAAGCCATGGGGGCGGTGGTGGCGGTAAAAAAGGTGAGATTTGAACCTTAAATAATTTTTTTTTTTGTAAGAAAAGTGGGTAGCCCGTAGTCTACCTGTAAATGGATAATCAGGGTATTCAGGATAACATACGTGATGAGGAAAACCCATACTATTTAAAAAAATCTAACGGACCCAGCGGGAATCGAACCCGCGTCCTTGGGTTCGAAGCCCAAGAGGATGTCCTCTACCCTATGGATCCAGCCCTTGCATATTGCAATCATAACCTATTAAGCATTTTTCTACCGACTTAGTACCGATGATTCTCTCTGCCTATGAGATATCCAGAAGACTGTATGAATCAGGATGCATCGATGAACTGCCAGATGATTGCTACAGTGATGTATTACCTGGAGAATGTCATCGTACCATCGCAACTGCTGGTACAGCTGGTAAAAATGTACCTGTTTCGCTGCCAGATGGCCACGATCTCATTATATCTCCGTTTTCCGAGGAATGCCTCCAGCCCGCCTCGTATGACCTCAGGGTTGCTCATGACACTGTCCTGACGAGGGATGGTTGTAGTCTTGTTCCGACGATGGAATGGGTGGAGTTACCCGGTGATCTGGCAGCAACCCTCCGGTGCCGGTCTTCATTTGGCCGTAAAGGAGTTCTGATTGCAGCGGGTTATGTTGACCCTGGTTTCCGGGGGCAGCTGACGCTCTGTCTCGTTAACATGGGAACCGAAGAAATTACTCTGTATCAAAATAACCGGGTCGTCCAGATGATTATCCATGAAGTGAAAGGTGGGAGCCGGCTCTATGATGGCAGGTACCAGGACAGCCACGGTGTGATCCATTCAAGGGAGAAATAGGAGAAGGAATAATTTTAGAGCCTCCGGGGCTCTCCCGCCGCGGATCAGGGCGGTGTCTGCGTCACACAAGGTTGATCCCCTTTGCTGACAGATCAACTATTAAGGAATACAATCCAGAATTAACAAGGAAAAGGTACACGAGCAAGAATATGAGATTAATGTGTATTGATAATGTATCAGGAAAATGGTTCGTGAGGATCTATGATCCGTACTGAGCGTAAATATATTGAGATCCTCCGGATCCTTAAAGATCATAGTGAACCTGTTGGAGCCAAGCGTCTCAGCGAGGTCATGGCAGAGCGGGGTTTTATCCTCACTGACCGTGCCGTGCAGTATTATCTCCAGTACCTGGACGAGATGGGTTTTACGGAGAAAGTGGGCAATATGGGGCGTATTCTTACTGCGGCCGGGATCGCAGAGACCGATTATGCCCTCGTCGGGGACCGCATAGGGTTCATTATTTCAAAACTCGAACGGCTTGCGTTCAGGACCACGTTCGACCCTGAAACCGCCACTGGGGATGTTGGCTATAACCTGTCAATTGTGCCAAAGGACCAGGAAGAACTGGTGACTTCAGTTTTCGATGAAGTAATAAAAGCTGAATGTGGTTTTTTCAATTCCTACCGGATCCTTGATCATGACCCCAGGGTACCGTCAGACTCGATCGGTATCATGACCATATGCAGTATCAGCATGGATGGGGTATTCCAGAGAAATGGCATTCCCGTAAAAATGGCCTATGGTGGCAGGTTACTGATCGAAAATGGAACGCCGACATCGTTCCTTGACCTCATAGGTTATCGTGGGACCACGATCGATCCACTCCAGTTGTTTGTATCTGCGGGACTGACATCGATCAGAACCCTTGTCCGTACCAAGGCAGGAATAGCGCTTGCCAATGTCCGGGAAGTCCCCTGCACTGCAGAAGCCCGGGTAAAAGAACTGACAATTTCAATGAGAAAATGCGGTTTCGTATTTCCGGTCCAGATGGGGAATAAGGTCCTCAACCTCCAGCCAAACCCTCACCGTATCTCAATCGCATCATTCAGTGGTATGAACTATATTGCGAATGCAACCGAACAGGGTATACGCTTGACCACGGAAATCGGGGCTGGTAATATCCGGTTCTCAAAAATTGCCGATAAAGAATAACGGCGGTGACCCCGGGCTCCCCGCATATGTTTTATGATATTAAATCCTCTATAGCCATTTTTCCTGTAAGTGGTGCAATTCGGAATAATACTTACAATCTGTCTGTTGTTCTGCTACCGTTACAGGGACTTCACCGGGGGACAGAAACTCATTACGAATCTCTGGAAATATTGTTGGCGTATCAGCTAACACCCTGCCGACGAACCTACTAATGAGGGCGGGTTAGGTGGGAAATAATCTACAACCCACATTCCGCAGTTAGGAATTCAAAAATAATATTTTTCATATGGCGCCCCCAGCAATGAAACGATTTTGGCCAATTCGGGCTTCATATT
>Ga0316219_1003050_pt1 | contig 14193 bp, 12 predicted proteins | sample TBH18003PmetaG_FD_203635 | JGI IMG/M metagenome (GOLD analysis project Ga0316219, IMG submission 203635) | Freshwater microbial communities from Trout Bog Lake, Wisconsin, USA - TBH18003P | ecosystem: Environmental > Aquatic > Freshwater > Lake > Hypolimnion/Profundal zone | place: USA... | reverse complement strand
CAAAAATGTATTACGTCATGGCGATTTCGTGCATTTCGCCCAACGGTCAATTTTTCTATGACACGACAAAGTTTTATTATCAAGACCGCCTGATTACGTTTGACAGCACCGACCAAACCAAAGTCGTTAGCTTGACCGATGCGGCTGGCAACGTGGACACCACCATCAGCGGCCACTTGTTTATTGCGCTTTACACATCCAGCGCCACGGGAACGATTACGCCCGTAAACACATCGAATCTGCCATCGGCTATCATGTCCACGGCAAACGGCGTTCCATCGGGCCAACAATGGGCATCGAGCGGTCGTCAAATGAACGGCACAGCGTTTGCGGTCGTCACCTTAATCTATAACGCCAATTCCGCGGGAACGACAAGCCTTCAACCCATCACCTTCCATGTCAGTCATTATTTGAATGGCACAGGTTGCGCGAAACCCGGTGATGTTTGGTATGACTACCTTACAAATACCGTATACGGCGGCGCGATTAACCCGTCTTTTGTGGATTCGACATCGGCCACCGCGCTGAATACTTATTCGGATGTTTTGATTCCCTACACCGATTACAACGGTTATTCTCAAACAATTCCGCGCTATCGGTTCAACGGCGTCTTGGACACAGGGCAAACCATCCTAAACAACGTGGACATCATGATGACTTGCTGCGATTGCTGGCAAGCCTACAATTCGCCAACAGGTTTATGGTCCGTGGTGATTAACCAGGTTATATCGCCATCTTTCAGCTTTGATGACACCAACATCATTGGCGCAATTACTGTCGGTGCATTGGACATCACCCAACAAGCCAACCAAGTCGAGGCCAAGTTCAACGATGCCACGAACCGCGACCAACCCGGCTATGTGAATTTACAAACCCCAAGCGGTTTGCTTTATCCCAACGAACCCGTCAACAAATACACGGTTTCTTATGACCTGATAAATTCCAGCGTCACCGCCCAATACCTTGCAAATCGCGTTCTTCAACAAAACCGCCAAGACCTGATTGTCAGTTTTGAATCAACCTATGCCGGGATTCAAGTTCAAGCTGGTGATGTCGTCACCGTCACCAATTCAAATTACGGTTGGACCAATCAGCAATTTCGCGTGACGCAAGTCAAGGAAATCGCGCAAGCCGATGGCACTTTGTCGGCTTCATTCCAAATGAATGCCTACAATTCGGCGGTCTACGCCACGGGCAACATCACGCAATTCACGCCCACGCCCAACAGCGGCTTGGCAAATCCGCAATACTTTTCGGCGCTTTCCGCACCTACGGTTACCAGCACAAGCCCAACGGCCACCATCCCGTCGTTCAATGTTGCTTGCACTATTCCCGCCAGCGGCCAAGTCACCGAAGTCACGTTGTTTTATACGACCTATTCAAGCCCATCCGCATCGCAATGGGTGGCATGGGGTTCGCAAACATCGTCGAATTCGCTGGCCTTTACGCCATCGTCCACGGTGTCGTTCATTGATATTAGTTTGCCGACCCAAACTTATTATTTCGCGTTCATTGTCTCGAACAACAACAGTTCGTCACTTTTGTCGCCTTTGTCGGCATCTTTGAATTGGAACCCAAACCCAACAACGTCGGCGGTGGCTGGCACGTTCTTGGGTACGTTTTCGCCCGTTGTTACGCAAGTGCCACGAACTGGCGGCGTCACGCCCGTTTTCACAGGCATTGTTCCAAAACTTTACGGTTCGGCTGCTGGCGGCGCAATTGACTTTGTTACATCGCAAACCGACACCGATTCGGCTTTTGTGAATAACACTTGGCGCATTGGCGGTTCGGCCACGACAGGTTATGGCGACATCACCACCACGGGCGGCTTAACCCTTGGTTCAATCACCGATGGCGGCACATACGCGCAATGGGCATCCGTCACGGCCATGTCGTCGTCCCCCGCGTTGCTTAACGTTCCAATTCGCTACAAATCGGCATTGGGCGTCATTACTCAAGCGGCCACGGCCAGCACTCAATTTATCTTTTTGGACCCCGGCCCACAGGGAACCAGCGGTTCAAACGGCAATCAATACGCCACGGTTTATTTGTATCAATGGAACACCACTACGCCTTCAAACCCGTCTGGCACGTCGTCCTATAACTGGTCCACGGGCGTCAATTCGTCTTATACCGGAACGGGCGGTTGGTCAACGACTATTCCGACAAACCCCGGCACACCGTTGATTCAGCTTTGGACCGCGGCCATTCAAATCGTTGCGGTTGGCGGCACGTCCACTACATCGGTAAGTTGGGCCAGCGGTTATTCAATTTCGGCTTTGACGCTGAACGGCGCTAATGGCGCAAACGGAACAAACGGTTCACCCGGCGCAAATGGTTTGCAAACTGCATCGCCGACCGTTTACCAATGGGCAATCACCATCCCAAGCGGTCCGACGGGCTCATCAACCTACACTTGGGCAAGTGCATCGTTTACGCCTACCCCAAGCGGCTGGACGCAAACACCCGGTGCATCGCCAAGTCCCGGTTTCACTTTGTGGGCGGCAAAGGTCAACATTTCTGATTCGGCCACGGCCACCACGACTACAATCAATTGGACGTTGGCAAGCATTCTTGGCGCTGGTTATGCCGGAACAAACGGCTCAAATGGCACAAACGGTACAAATGGCACAAACGGAACGAACGGCATCAATGGCACTCGAACCGCCGTCATTACCATGTATCAATGGGCGGCGTCTGCACCGTCTTTGTTCCCGTCCGGCACATCCACCTACACTTGGGCAAATGGAACGTTCACCGCGCCCGGAACGCCCAATGGCTGGACAATTTACCCCGGCGCACCCGTGGCGGGTTACATTCTTTATGCCACCGACATGGTTTACGCTGACAACAGCACCAGCGCAACTTCAACCATTACTTGGTCGTCATCGGTGGCTTACCCAAGCGGCGCGGCCGGAACGAACGGCGCTAATGGGTCACCCGGCGCACCCGGCACAAACGGAACCAATGGCACGAACGGATTAAACGGAACCCGCACAGCGTTCTTGCAGCTTTACCAATGGGCATACAGCACCCCCACGGTGTTTCCAAGTGGTTCATCGACATATACATGGTCAAACGGAAGTTATAACCTGCCAAGTTCGCCCAACGGTTGGACATTGCTGCCCGGTGCACCCGTTGTTGGTTATACGCTGTACGCTTGCGCGGTCAGTTATGCGGACACCAACACCACATCCACTTCAACGGTCGGTTGGACCACTTCCACGGCTTACGCCTTGGGCGCATCTGGCACAAATGGCGCGAATGGAACAAACGGCACGAACGGAACAAACGGCACAAATGGTATTGATGGATTGTCGGCCCGGATTGCTTACGCCGTTTCCAATTCATCGTCGCTGAGTTCAAGCCCTTCAACCTATACGACCACAGGCGCTGGCGCTTTTCCACCTTACAACACATGGGGCGGCGCTGAAACATGGCAAGCAACACCCGCAACGTATGGCGCTGGTCAAGCCCTATTCCAGACAAACGGCATATATAACCCCGGAACCTCCCAAACTGTTTGGACCGCGCCTTATTTGTCGAACTTGAAGGTAGGTTCGTTATCGGCCATCACCGCTAACACGGGCAATCTGACGGTCACAGGCACATTCCAAGCGAACACCGCCGCAATCAGCGGCACGTCCATGACGGGTTCGGGTATGTATCTGGACCAAACGGGCAACTTTGCCTTGGGCAATCCGTCCACCAACATTTCGTTCAATGGTTCGCAAATGACCTTGAACGGGAACGTGGTTGCTACCAACAACATCAATTCAAATGCGGTAACAAACATTTTAGGCAATTCAACTGCTGGCAGCGGCACTCTTACGACCACGCCAACCACTTTTGTTTCTTTGCCTTTTACAACTTCCGGCGGTAATGTTGTTGTGACACTTAGCGCCATTGCCACGTTGCAAAACACATCCTTATCATCCATTAGCGATGAAATTGTAGTGTCGGTTTATAGAAATTCAACTTTATTGTATTCGGCTGGCATTAACATGAATGCTCAACCTAGTCAATCTACGTCATCAGTTCCCGGAGCAACTTTTGTTGACAACCCGCCATCAGGAACCAATACTTACGTTTTTAAAGCCAACAGTATCTACGGCTCATATCCTTTTACTATTAGTGGATGTTATTTAGTTTTGCAAGAATTTAAGCGGTAAAATTTCGCAACACTACACGACAAGATTCGTAGCCGCGCGAGACAGCGTGGAGCGTCACTACCAGAGTTTTGGGAACATTGCATAAACGCAGAAAGTGTAGGGTAAAGCCATCGCTGCCTTCAATCAAAATACAATTTATCAAGTATCGGGTTTTTCTAATCCTTGCATATCCGGCGAACTTGTCTGGAATCAAGCGACATACTGGAATCTAGCATTCACCAACCAAGCTGGCGCACCCGTCGATTTGACCGCGGCCACAATCAATGCCCAAATCGTTCGGCGCGAGGTTTCCAACCTGCAAGACACCCGCACAGGCTTGTCTTTTAGCATCGCGGACTATTCGCCCACGCCCACGCCCATCACTTTGAACATTGTCAATTTGAACGCATCGGCTGGCACTTTTACGCTGGTGATTGACGATTCCACATGGTCTTTGGTGTCAAGCGACCCTGAGTTGGAAATCAACGCACAGAATCCAGTTTGTTTTTCTGGCCGCATCATGGTGAATTTCCCCGCAATTTCCGGCGGTAATCCCGCTGACGATGCCGTGATTTTTCTTTTGTTCTTGGTCCGTTCCGACGGTATCGTGGTGGTTTAAATGCAATTAAATTTAACAGTCCAAAACGCAAACAGCATCGTTTGCCAAGTTGTTCCCACGCCCACGCAAACCATTAACATCGACCGCGGCGTCACGGGCAATGGCATTGCGTCGATTGTTCCGGTCACCATCGCAACGTTCCAATACTTGCAGATTACTTACACCAACGGAACGGTGGTTGACGTTGGGCCATTGACATCCACGGCTTACACGGCCACATCGCCCATTGTCATCACGGGCAACACCATTTCGCTGTCTACGGTTCAACCGCAACAAGGCGGCACAGGCGCGGCGGGAACGCTGACGGGTTACGTTTACGGCAACGCCACGGGCGCGATGACCGCATCAACGACCATTCCCAACACGGCCATCACAGGCTTGGGAACGATGTCCACGCAAAATGCCAACAATGTGGCGATTACAGGCGGGACAATCCAAGGCGTTGCGCTGACCATTGACAGCATTCAAAGCACCCCTATCGGCTCGACCACGCCATCCACAGGCGCGTTCACCACGCTATCGGCATCCAGCACCGTTTCTGGCACAGGCTTTTCAACTTATTTAGCAAGTCCACCCGCAATCGGCGGCACAGCGGCCAACACCGCAAAGTTCACCACGCTGGCAGTCACGGGCCTGACGGGTTACACATACGCCAACGGTTCGGGCAATTTGACCGCATCGACCACGATTCCGAATGCTGGTTTGGCGAATTCAAGCCTGACAGTCAATGGCGTTTCGATTGCCCTTGGCGCGTCGGGAACCGTTACGGCGGCGGCTGGCACTTTGACCGGAACAACCTTAAATTCCACGGTGACGGGTTCGTCATTGACAAGCGTCGGCACTATCACGACGGGAGTTTGGAATGCGACGCCAATCACCAACAGTTTCTTGGCGAATTCTTCTATTACGGTCAATGGTACTAGCATTGCTTTGGGTGGCAGCGGAACGATTACTGCCGCGACTACCAGCACCCTTACTATTGGTTCTGGATTATCTGGCGGCTCATTCAACGGCTCTGCCCCTGTAACCATCGCAAACACGGGCGTTTTGACGTTTTCCGGTGGAACAACGGGGCTTACCCCCAACACGGCCACAAACGGCGCGATAACCCTTGCCGGAACGCTTGCAGTCGCCAACGGTGGAACGGGCGTCACATCATCGAGCGGCGCGAATTCGGTTGTTTTGCGCGATGCCAATGGCAACGTCACGACCAATTGCCTGTTTGAAGGCTACACAAGCCAAGCGGCGGGAACGACCATCACGCTGACGGCATCGTCGGTTCAGAATTGGGCCATTACGGGTTCGGGCGGTCAAACTATCCAATTGCCCAATGCGACCACGCTACCCGCTGGCGCGACTTTCACGTTCAACAACAATCAATCGAGCGGCACAATCGTTGTCCAAAACAATTCGGCCACCACCATCGCCACGGTGCAATCGGGTTCGTATATCACGGTTGTTTTGCTGAGTAATTCCAATGCTGCTGGTTCTTGGGATTATCACAATTCGCCGCCTTCCAATGCGTCATGGTCAACCAATACGTTGAATTGGGCGGGTTCTTATACCAACGGCACATGGAACGGCAACGCTGTCGGCGCAATCTACGGCGGCACAGGTCAAACCGCAGTCACCACAGGCGATTTGCTTTACGGTTCGGCATCGAACACTTGGTCGCGGCTTGGCGTTGGTTCTACGGGTCAAATCTTGCGCGTTGCTGGCGGCGTTCCGACTTGGGGCGTTGACTACACGGGAACCGTCACCAGCGTTGCGGCCACCGTTCCGTCGTTCTTGTCGATTTCTGGTTCGCCCATTACAACCAGCGGCACATTGGCAATCGGTTATTCCGGGACAGCTTTGCCCACGGCCAACGGCGGGACGGGTTTAACCAGCTTTACGGCAAATCAGGTTTTCTACGCTTCCAGCACATCGGCATTTGCACAATCCAGCAATTTGCAATTTGATGGCTCAAAGTTGACCCTTGCCAATGACGCCTCTATCCACGGACTGACTGTGGGTCTGGGGGCTGGTAGTGTTTCTACAAATACTGCTGTGGGTGCTAGTGCTTTGGCGGCTAATACGACAGGTGCTTATACAACTGCCGTAGGTTGGAACACGCTTAATGCCAACACAACTGGTGGCGGCGCACCTAACAGTGCATTTGGATATAACTCGCTTGCTCTGAACACCACAGGTGGCTACAACTTTGGTGCGGGTGGCAATTCGCTGTATTCAAACACTACTGGTAACTACAACACTGGGCTTGGTATGCAAGCCCTCTACTCCAACACCACAGCCTCCGACAACACAGCGGTCGGCTACCAAGCAGCTTTTAGCAACAGCACAGGCACACGAAATGTAGCCGTTGGCCGTGATGCCTTGCATGAAACTTTGTTGAATGACAACACAGGTGTTGGTTATCGTGCTGGCTATTTGACGACAAGCGGTCAATACAACACATCGCTTGGCTCTCAAGCCCTCTATTCCAACACCACAGCCTCTAACAACACTGCTGTAGGGTATCAGGCGGGGTATAGTAATACAACTGCAAATAGAAATACTTTGTTTGGTTATCAGGCAATGTATTCGGGCACAACTGCGGAAGCAAATACAGTTATTGGACACAGTGCTGGAAATGCAATAACAACCGGAAGTAACAACACTTTAGTTGGTGGACGCAGTGACTCTGGCATAAATACTGGTGCTGGCTTTGCTTTAACCACGGGGGGTTATAACAATTTATTTGGTGGGTCGGCTGGTGGAGCTATAACCACAGGTTCAAAGAACACTATCCTTGGTAATTACTCAGGCAACCAAGGTGGCCTAGACATCCGCACAGCCTCCAACTACATTGTTCTTTCTGATGGGGATGGGAATCCACGAGCCAACTGGACAAGCACGGGGAATATGGTCAGCGGTGCTGCTACACCGATTATTAGCGGCAACAACTCTTTCCAGTTAAGTCATGCTTCAAACTATATTTTTGAAATGGGTAATACGGCCAATACTGGGCAAGAAGGTTGCTTGACCACATTGATGACATCGGCTAACAATGCTACAACTTCATATCACTACGCCAGCTATTGCTCATCATCGTCATCTCTTGCTTATTCAACTCTGGTGTTTGGTGTTTTAGGTAATGGCAACGTCAAAAATGCCAACAACAGCTACGGCGCTATTTCTGACATCAAAGTTAAGCAAAACATATCGTTGTCTGGCTCTCAGTGGAACGACGTTAAGGCGCTTGGTGCATTAGTTAAAAAATTCAGTTTGATTTCTGACCCCACCAATACAATGCAAATTGGTTGGGTTGCTCAAGACGTTCAAACTGTTTCGCCCGGACTTGTTTATTCCACGCCAGACCGAGATGAAAATCATGAACTGACTGGAACTTCAACGCTGGGCGTTAACTATTCAATAGCGTACATGAAAGCGTTTAAGGCACTAAGCGAAGCGCAAGTCCGAATTGAAACACTGGAATCCACCATTGCCCAAATGCAAGCGGCCCTTAAAGCTGCTGGTATCGCAGGCTTCTAACCCCCGAAAGGAAATCTCATGTCAACCTCATACACTTGGACAGTTACCTCCATGCAACAATGGCCTAGCGGCACAAACGCTGGCTACGTTGTGAACGTCAACTGGCTGCTTACTGGCACTGATGGCACTCACACTGCTGATATCGGTGGCAACACCCAATACCCCGTTACTGACGCACAAGCTGGTTTTGAACCCTATGCAAGCTTGACTGAAGCTCAAGTTATTGGCTGGGTGCAAGAGTCTCTGGGCGCACAAGGCATCGCCAACTTTGAAGCGAATGTGCAGGGTCAACTGAACAGCTTGGCTAATCCCCCTGTGTCGCCAATTACGCAACCTTTGCCTTGGGCTGCGGCATAATACTCACGCCAACTTTCTGGCAATTTTTAACAGGAAAATACATCATGACCGAACAAGCCCAACCCGCATCGAAAACCCAAGCCTTCATCTATTCTGCCGACTTGGTGAATGCGACTTTGCAATACTTGGCGACTAAGCCTTACGGCGAAGTGGCGAACCTGATTGCTGGTTTTAATCAACCAATCGACCCTTCCACCATTCAACAAGCCGCCGCCGAAGCGCCGCCCGAAAGCTGATAAATGGACAATCCAGTTACGCACGAACAAATTTATGCGCGTCTTTGCGCGATGGAATCCAAGGTTGACACAATAGAGTCAAACACAAAGGACATCATCGAAGCATTTAAGGCGGCGCAAGGCGCGGTGAAAGTGTTGAACTGGATTGCGTCCCTTGCAAAGCCAATCGGCATCATCACTTTGGTGACGGGCGCGATTATGGTGGGATGGCATAACCTGACGGGGAAATAATGGTTGACCCAGTAAGCATCGGCCTTGCGCTATCGGGCATTCAGAAAGCGGTAAAACTTGTCAAACAGGCCAGCCAGACTGTTGACGATGTTGCTTCCCTTGGGCCGGTACTAGGTAATCTCTTTTCTGCAAAAGAGAAAGCCGTTCAAGCCGTTGATGCGGCTAAGAAGTCTGGCAATGCCAGCAACATGAGTGTTGCCATCCAAGTCGAAATGGCTCTGGAGCAAACTCGTCAGCTTGAATCAGAGATGCAGATGCTGTTCATGCAAGCTGGCAAGGTTGACGTTTGGAACAAGATTAAAGCTCGCGCTGGCGAAATGGACAAAGCGGACAAGTTTGCCGAACAAGCTGCCAAAGACCGCGCAAAGAAACAAAAGGAAGAACAAGAAGAGTTCTTTATTATTGGTCTTGTTATTGTTTTGCTGATTGTGTTTGGTTATGTAGGCTATCTGTTTGTACAGGAGAGTGTTGACTATGCTAAAAAGACTAGCCATCCTGTTCACCATCGCAATTAGTGGGTGTGGCGACCAATATCGCTACCATTGCCAGGATCCCAAACATTTCGGGGACGAGCAGTGTAAGAAACCTGCTTGTGAGTTTGCTCAAACCTGTCCTGACTATTTGATAGCCCCTATTCTGGAGAAGAAACTTGAAGGAAATCCTCCTAGCCCTTCTAACCCGCCATCCGGATCAGCAGCGACTAACTGCCGATGAGATAGATACCCGTGTACGGGCGTTTGTCATCATCATGGTGACGTTGATCTTTGGTTTCATCACGATTGCGCTGCTTTACAGCGTTACGTTCGTGACACAGCCTATGAAGGCTATGGCTCCTATAGACCAAGCCTATACAAAGATGCTGAACGACATTGTTTTGTTGATTGTTGGCGGTATTGGCGGCATTCTGACTAAAGGCATCACCACAGAAGCATCCAACATGATTACAGCGGCCAAGAACAACACCGCTGCCTACACACCGCCACCGCCGCCGCCACCAGCACCCGTGGTAATGATGACGCCAAGTTGGACACCACCACCTACACCACAAAGCCCACCCACACTGGAAGCCGAACACGAACGCGAACGCATGGCGCAAGCTAGGGCAGAGGCGCAACCATGATTAGTTGGTTCTTTGAAGGGTTGTTTTACTACCTCGCACTTTTAGCGTTTATCGCAGGTTTGGCACTATACGGCGTTAGTTATTTTGCCAAATTGTTGCCGGTTATTGCTGCTTACGCATTGATGATGCAAATTGGCGGCATGGTTATGGCCGTTGGCGGTGGGTATTTTGTGGCAGACCATAAAGGATACGAACGGCGCGTGGCAGAAGATAAAGCCGAAATTGACAGGCTAAACGCTGAAGCGCGGGAAAAAGAAGTTCAAATGGCGCAAGCCATCAAAGAAAAGACAGCAGCATTAAGGAAAGCTACCAATGCAATCAATCAAAAACGGTCTGATACTTTTAAGCGCATTGATTTTGGCGAGTTGCGGTTCCCAACCAGTTGTCCCGTACAAGCCGATTCAAGTACCGGAACTACCGGCGGAAATTCAAGCAATGGAACCGAATCTGAGCGACAAGCTGTTAAAGATATTGTCACCATCGCAGCAGAAGGCGACATCGCCATCACAAGACTCAACGCTTGCATCGCCCAATACAACAACGTCCGCGAAACCATAAACGCTGGTGTGAAATGATTACAGCGGCACAACTTCACGCACTTGGAATCGGCCCGGAATGGGAAGAACCGCTAAATGCTACATTCCGTCGGTTCATGATTGATGATGTGCGTAAACAAGCTGCGTTTATTGGGCAGTGTTCCCACGAATCCGGCCATTTCCGCAAGCTGGAAGAAAACCTAAACTATTCTGCGGAAACTTTGCAACGGCTATTTGGCCATAAGTTCAAACCAGAAGAAATCCAGCAATACGCGCACCAACCGCAACGCATCGCCAACAGGATTTATTGCAACCGCATTGGCAACCGGGATGAAGCATCCGGCGATGGATGGCTTTATCATGGCCGTGGTGTGATTCAACTCACAGGCCACGACAACTTTTGGCATTTTGGGCAATCAATTGGCATAGATTTTGTTCATAACCCTGTCCCGGTTTCACAACCACTTTATGCGGCCCAAAGCGGTGGTTGGTTCTGGGTTACACATGGGTGCAATCCATTGGCAGAGGAGGAAAATTGGGAAGGTTTGACGCGCCGAATCAATGGCGGGACATTTGGCTTGGATGAACGGGTGCATTTAACCCGGCAAGCCCTGCAAGTGTTGTCGTAAAAAGGTGGAAGCCCTCAATTTGGCCTTTTAAATTCCATGCGAGAAAGCCAAAAAACCGCATGGTTCGGCATCCTTGAAAGTTGGCTTAACAGGCTTCCAAAAGACAACTGCGGGTCAAATCATAAGCAAAGATTGGATTTTTTGTTCCAGTTCTTGCAAAAATAATTTGACTTCAGTTTCTAATTCGGCCACATACACCGGGTCAAACGGGACGCGCTGAATGTAAAGCTGCAATCGTTCCGGCACTCGCGGGTCATACGAAACAAAATCCACCCATTTGCGTCCGGTACAGGCCATTTGCCATTGCATTTGGTCGTGATACTTTTTAGGGTATTTTTTGTTGATGATTGTCTCGAAATGATTGGCCGAATTCGGACACTTGATTTCTATCGCGCCATCATCCCCGACAAGGCCATCAGGCGAAGCGCCAGCGCGTTCAATCGTTGGGTGGGATATATACCCCACTTCATCGACCATCACGTCCTTGGCTTGTTCATACGCCGCCCTCGCAAATGGTTCTTGCATCGTTCCCCATTTCATGGCGTCGTTGGTGAAAGATTCTTCAACCGTCCCGGTCAATCGTTCGCAAAGCAATTGGCTCATGTAATTGGCGCGAGATGCTGAATACCCTGTTTTTGTCTTTGCTACGATGTCCGAAATGCGCGAAGCTGTCGCATTGCCACATCGAGATGCAAACCACTCTGGTGAACCTTGAATCATATTGCTGCTTTTTTGCGGTCTTTAAGGTCGAGAATTTGATTTTGAAGCTGGATGTTACCGCCAGCAAATTTGAGCGCGGAAAAGTAAGCCGTTTTCAATTCATCGTGCGTTCGGGCGTTTTCCATATTGGCAAGATATGGCGTCAAGTCGGCCAATGATGGTCCGCCGCTGACCTGGTGGTTGTCGATTTCCACATCAATGGCTTCCGTTGGGATGCTGAAGGCTTGGAAACAAGCGTATTTGTAAGCCGTGGACATTGCTTTGTTGGTGGCCTTGTCGGACGAATCCATTGCTTCACCAAACGTTTTGACGATGTGTTTTGAACCATCTTCCACGCTGACGAAATCGAATTCAGCTTCCACGGTAACGTAGAAAAGAACCTTATTGCTGGCGCTGACCCGTTCCGCGCAGGTTCGGTTTAAAACCCGCGGCAAAATGCAAAGCCCATGTTTTGGCAGCAATTCGGCCAAGGCGTTATAAACGTCATCGATGCCACGGAAATGGTAGATTGAACCAGAATCGGTTTTGCGGTTTTTGGCAATGCCACGCACCGACAAAGCGGCTTGCACGTCGCTGATTGCTTTATAAACTTTCATTGCCGTGTCCCCGAATAGAATTCTGATTCGCAAAGGTCATCCAAGCGCATGAAAGCGTCCATCAAGGGGTCTTTTGTGGCCTTGACCACATCCGCGCTGGCTTGATTCAACAAGCTCATTGTGCTGGCGATAAGCTGTCGGGCCACGAATGGCGTGATGTCTGAATCTTCAATTTGCCGAAGTTGGCTTAAAACGCCATAAAGCGTTCGGTTCGTGTGGTCCATTGTCATGTCCTGTTTTGTTGATGGGACGTTCATTGTATAGTAAACTGAACGGATGACAAAAGAAATTGCAATTAAATTGGCAGGTGGGTCGAACGCATTGGCGCGACTGTTGGGCATCACAAACGGCGCGGTTTCGCAATGGAAGGCCATTCCAAAGGGTCGGCTTTACGACTTGCGAAACTTGCGGCCCGAATGGTTTTATTGATATATAATTTTTTGAAGCATGGCTAGGTTCGCTACCGAAAAGACGATTCTTCACCGTCCTGCCAATGTTTCTTTTGTGAAGTCAACCTATGAAGTAAGGTTATATGCACTATTACCCGTTTCACGTCGGGGATTACATCCACGACACGGCACATCTAAGCAATGAAGAAGATTTGGCATTTCGCCGACTTCTGGATTTGTATTACACGCAAGAAAAGCCAATCCCAAACAAAACCCACGAGGTTGCCAGACGCATCCGAATGGCTAAACATGAAGGCGCTGTCCAAACGGTTTTGGAAGAATTTTTCATGTTTGATATGGCAAATGATTGCTGGTTTCATAAGCGTTGCGACGAAACAATTTCCGCGTATCAAGCCAAGGTTGAACGCAATCGCACCGTGGGCAAATTAGGTGGTAGACCCAAGTCGAACCCACAAGAAACCCAAACGGTTCCCAAAACGAACCCTAACCAAGAACCAATAACCAATAACCAAGAACCAATAATAAAGAAGAAGAAAGCAACTAGCGTTGCTTGCCCGCCTGACGTCGGTATTCAAGTTTGGGATGATTGGATGACCGTTCGCAAAGGAAAAGGCGCAAAAACGCTGACGCAAACAGGTTGGACAAAATTTTTAAACCAAGTCGATAAAGCTGGTTGGACTATTGAACAAGCAATAAGTCATTGCTGCATGAAAAATTGGGTAAGTTTTGAAGCTGCATGGATTGAACAAAAATTAACAAATTCAGAAAAACGTCAAAATCAAATGGCCCAATTGACGCGGGGTTTGTCAATACCAAAACCAAAACCCCAACCGTTCTGGACAAAATCAACAACCATCGTGGAGGAAATTCCAAATGTGGAATCAAAACGACTTTTGTGATGCTGACTCAGGGTTTGATTACATTTTTACCAAAATGAATGCAATTTACGGGGCAAGGTTTGAATCTAATTGGCAAAACGTCGATGTGGACATTGTGCGCGAGGTTTGGAAAGAACAATTGGGTCGGTTTTTGACCTATAAGCCAAGCATGGACC
>Ga0316219_1003047_pt1 | contig 14197 bp, 6 predicted proteins | sample TBH18003PmetaG_FD_203635 | JGI IMG/M metagenome (GOLD analysis project Ga0316219, IMG submission 203635) | Freshwater microbial communities from Trout Bog Lake, Wisconsin, USA - TBH18003P | ecosystem: Environmental > Aquatic > Freshwater > Lake > Hypolimnion/Profundal zone | place: USA: Wisconsin... | reverse complement strand
AATTGTCAGGAGAGTATCACCCCGAAAGCCATGCAAATTCAAATCGAAAAAAGCACAATTGGGCCAAAGAACATAAGTAATCAGACAGTTACAGCGGTACAACCGAAATTAACCGGACAGTAGTGATCTCCTATATGGCGAACAGACAATGGCATACGTTTCGGCACTCACTAAGCTCCGGCCCATACTCATACTGCCCTGTCTGGAAGCTCAAAGGTGCCGCCACTGCTGCATAACAGCCCGGATTCTTCGGCCCCGAATGGTGCCATACACGGCAACTCGACACACTTAGATTCGACAAGGAGTTCAGATGAGGTTCAAATCGTTTCTTCTTTTGGGAATCACCCTGATTGCTGCCCGGGCACACGCGGGGGAACCCTTTCAGCTCACCAGTCAAAACGACATGCTCAACTACAGTATCGGAGTGGAGACGGGCAGAAACCTCAAGAAGCAGGGCATCGAGGTCAACCTGGATATCATGCTGCGCGGCATGAAGGACGGGCTCTCCGGTGAGAAGCCGCTGTTACCGGAGAAAGCGCTGCGCAAGATCATGAACGACCTGCAGGTGGAGTTGCGGCGCACCCAGGCGCAGACCATGAGGAACCGGGCCGAGGACAACAAGAAAAAAGGCGAGGCCTTCCTCGCTGCCAACAAGGGCAAAGCCGGGGTGGTTACTCTCCCAAGCGGCCTGCAGTACCGGATCATCAAGGAAGGAAACGGGCCCAAGCCCCAGGACACCGACATTGTGCTCTGCAACTACCGGGGGACTTTCCTGGACGGCAGCGAATTCGACAGCAGCCAAGATGGCGCACCGGCTAAGTTCACCATGCAGACCGTGGTTCCCGGCTTCAGGGAAGCCCTGAAACTCATGCCGACCGGCTCCAAGTGGCAGGTGTTCATCCCCTCACAGCTCGCCTACGGGCAGCGCGGCGCGGGCAAGGACATCGGCCCCAACGAAACCCTGATTTTCGAAATGGAGCTTGTCTCCATCAAATAGGGAAGCGTACAGACCAAGCGGGCGATGCCGGCAGGTTTTTCAACAAGGGCCTGCTACAACCAATAGATCAAAGGAAGCGAGATGACCATCAGACTAGTTATACCGGGACTATTACTGACGGCAATGACAGCCTATGCCGGCGAAGCCGTCATCACGGAGACTCCTACCGGAATCAGCGTCGAATACACCGGGACGCAGGGTTCCAAGGAACCGGCCGCGCCGGCGGCAGCGGCGGCCACAGGAGCCGCAGCGAAGACGCCCGTCCAGGCAGCGCCGCCCAGCAATCCGGGCTTGGTGGCCAGGGCCCGCTTCCTGGCGGCTCAGATCCAGCAACTGACTCTGGAGGCCAACGCGGCCCTTAAGCTGACCGGCAGCGAGAGCGACGAGGAACTGGCAGCCAAGAACGCCCTTGCCACGCAGAAACAGGGCGCGGCCGACCGTTTCGCCGAGGAATACAGCAAGCTAACCGGCTCGGCCCCTCCGCCCCCCCCGGACCCCCAGGCAGTGGACGCTGCTGCAGACACTCAGCAGTCCCCCTACATAAAGCAGCGTAACGACCGCGAAGAGCGGATCCGAAGGACCCGGGAGGTACGCCGTGGTGCCGGTTCAGATTCGACGTCGGCACAATAATTGCGGTTTTTCGGCGCAGCAACGGGTCCCCTAAGACGGTCAACGGCGCCCGTGTTTAAGCTGGGAGGAAATTTCGTATCAACCTGTAGCCGTTATTCAATCAAACTAAAAGGGGGTGCTGATCGACAACAAACGACGGAAACACCGTACCAGCAGGATTATTTTACTGAATGCAATGTGTAGCAGATGGTCGAACAACAAAGGAGAGAACTTTATGAAAAGACGCAGCCTGTTTAACGTCATGCGTCTGGCGCTGCTGATCGCTTCCCTGCCGCTGGGCGCGCAATTCGCCCACGCTGGTCCGGGATTGGGTTACAGCACGGACATCAACGGGAACCCCATCCAGGTCCCAACCTACTACGCCAACAGCGTCAGCATCCCCACCAATCCGGTCACCGGACTCGGCGCACAGAACATGAGGAAGTTCGTGGACGGACTGCCGGGCCTCGGCTCCGCGCAAGCGAACAACCTGGGGCAGTACCTCCCCGTCGCGGTGCCCGAGAAATGGGTCAACGGCAACGGCGTCGTCACCAACGACGACTACTATGAACTGGGGATCGTCGAGTACTCGGAGAGGATGCACAGCGACCTCCCGAAGGCGACCACCCTGCGCGGCTACGTGCAGATCGAGACCCCGGGGCTTTTCGCTGCGGGCAAAAGCGCACACATCGCCCTCAAGTACCCCAACGGCAACCCGATCCTGAACGCCGCCGGGGCGCAGATCTACGGCGTCGACAAGGCGCACTACCTGGGACCGATCATCGTCGCCACCCGCAACACCGCGGTGCGCGTCAAGTACTCCAACCTGCTCCCCACCGGCGGGTTCGCCAATGGGCAGCGTAACGGCGACCTCTTCCTTCCGGTCGACAAGACCCTGATGGGCGCGGGCCTCGGCCCCGACGGCACCAGCGTCTACACCGAAAACCGCGCCGAGATCCACCTGCACGGCGGCGACAACCCCTGGATCTCCGACGGAACCCCGCACCAGTGGACCGTCCCGGCCGGCGAGAACACCCCCTTCAAGACCGGCGCAAGTTACCAGAACGTCCCCGATATGCCCGATCCGGGCCCGGGTTCCGGCACCCTGTACTACCCCAACGGCGACAACGCCCGGCTCATGTTCTACCACGACCATGCAGCAGGCATCACCCGTCTCAACGTCTACGCCGGCGAGGCCGCCGGTTACCTGCTGACCGACCAGCCCAACACCGGCGAGAACCTGCTGCCGCTGCCGGCGGTCCAGATCCCGCTGGTGATCCAGGAGAAGACCTACGTCCCGAGCGACGTCGCGGTACAGGACGTCAAGTGGGACCAGACCCACTGGGGCCAGCCGGGCGACCTGTGGTACCCGCACGTTTACGAGTTCAACCAGGACCCCAACTCCTTCGACGGCACCAACCCGGTCGGCCGCTGGGACTTCGGCCCCTACTTCTGGCCGGTATACCCGGTCTCGAACACACTCCCCACCGGGGAATACGGCAACGCGACGATGACCCCGGAAGACTTCGGGGACACACCGGTCATCAACGGCACCGCCTATCCGGTCCTCAAGGTAGACCCTACCGCCTACCGTCTGCGCATCCTGAACGCCAGCAACTCGCGCATGTTCAACCTCGGGCTCTACGTAGCTGACCCGACGACGGTCTCCTCCGACGGCAGGACCAACACCGAAGTGAAGATGGTCCCTTCGGCGCCCCCCACCACGACTTCCATCCCGCGCGCCTGCAAGGCTGCGGACCCGGTCAACCCGACCACCGGACTCCAGGTGTCGGCTGCAAATGAAACCATCGGCGGCGTGTTGGTCCCCGCCGGCACAACCTGCTGGCCCGCAACCTGGCCGACCGACGGCAGGGACGGCGGAGTCCCGGATCCCGCCACCGCAGGACCCAAGATGATCCAGATCGGCACCGAGGGCGGCATGCTGCCCAACGCGGTGGTTATCCCCTCCAACCCGACCAACTACGAGTATATGCGCCGCAGCGTCACCGTCCTCAACGTCTCCGATCACGGCCTGTTCCTGGCGAGCGCAGAGCGTGCCGACGTCGTCGTTGACTTCTCGCAGTATGCCGGCAAGACCCTGATCGTCTACAACGACATGGCTGCCCCGGTACCCGCGTTCGACGCCCGTATCGACTACTACACCGGCGATCCCGACCAGACCGGTTCCGGCGGCTGGTTCTCCACCCCGATCGGTTTCGGCCCCAATACCCGCACCATCATGCAGATCGTTGTTTCCGGTACGACTAACGGCACCCAGTACAACTCCGCGGCCCTGATCAGCGCCCTGCCCGCAGTATTCGCGGCTAACCAGCCCAAGCCGATCGTGGCCGAGGCTGCCTTCAACACCGCGCTGGGCACCAGTTACACCAACACCTATGCCCGCATCTTCACCGGTTCGGCAAGCAACCACAACTTCACCTTCACCGCCGGCGACACCTTCAGCTACTACCCGGAAGGTTCCACCACCCTGACCACCGTTACCGCGGGCCAGACCGCGGTGGTGCCGGTGCTCAACAAGGCGATCCAGGAACTCTTCGACACCTACGGCCGCATGAACGCGACCCTGGGGGTGGAGGTCCCCTTCACCAACCAGAACATCCAGACCACCGTGCCGCTGGGCTACATCGATCCGGCGACCGAATCGATCTCTGACGGAGAGACCCAGATCTGGAAGATCACCCATAACGGCGTCGACACCCACCCGGTGCACTTCCACCTGGTCAACGTGCAGGTCATCAACAGGATCGGCTGGGACGGCACCGTGAAGCCGCCCAACGCAAACGAAGTCGGCTGGAAAGAAACCGTCAGAATGAACCCGCTGGAAGACGTCATCGTCGCGGTCCGAGCCAAACAGCCGGTCCTCCCGGGCTTCGGCCTCCCTCACAGCGTTCGTGCACTCGATCCGACTCAGGCCATTGGAGCCACCATGGGCTTCAGCAACCTGGATCCCTTGACCGGCAACGCCATGGTTCCCGCCGTCACCAACCAGGTGACCGACTTCGGCTGGGAGTACGTGTGGCACTGCCACATTCTCGGGCACGAAGAGAACGACTTCATGCGTCCCTTCATCTTCAAGGTGACCGACACCGTTCCTGCAGCACCCGGAAGCCTTGCTGGCGTGTTCTCGATAGTCGGCAGCAACTCGCAAGTCCTGCTGACCTGGGTTGATAATTCCAACAACGAAATCGGCTTCAAGGTACAGCGCGCCACGGTTAGCAGCAAAGGCGTGGTTGGAACCTATACTGCCCTTGGGACAACCTTGGCCAATGCAACCAGTTTCACCGATACGACCGCCGTGCCGGGAACCGTGTACTCCTACATGGTGTCAGCCTTCAACGTGGCAGGTTCGGCTGCATCGCTTTACTCCTTCACCACACCTCAAGTCCTGACCGCTCCCACCTGGATATCGGTGCCGGCAACCAGGACCATCACGACGGTTCCTGTTTCCTACGGTCCTACTAACGTGGCTGGAGCGACATACGTAATTCAGCAGTCCAGTGACCCGACCTTCGCGACGGTAATCAGCCAGCAGTCGACCACTGCTACCACCTTCTCCTTCACCAATGTCTTGAACGGCAGCTACTACTACCGCGTCAAGGCTACCAAAGCCGGTTATCTGGACAGTACCTGGATCGTTTCGACCCTCGGCACGGTAACCTTCACCCCGCCGGCTCCGTCCTGGATTCTGGCCCCTGCCACAGCTAGCAACATCACTGTAAGCTGGGGCGTTGCGTCCACGCTTCCGGGCACCAGCTATGTTGTGCAGGAATCTAACACCTTAGCCTTTGCCACCATAACTGGTACCGCCACGGTCACCACCACCAGCACCACATTTACCGGTCGTGCCAACGGCACCTATTACTACCGTGTAATGACGGTAATCCCGGGCTATCCCAACAGTGGCTGGACGACCTCTACTGGCACGGTGGTGAATGTTACCGCTCCGGCCTCGCCTTGGATAAGTGTTCCTGCAACACGTACTGTGGTCGGAATTCCCGTAACTTGGGGTGCCTCTACCCTGGCAGGCGTAACCTACACTGTGCAGGAATCCACCAGCTTGACATTTACCACCATAACCAGGTCCGCGTCCACCACGGCAACGACCTACACATTCACCGGCGAAACCAACGGCACCTATTACTACAGGGTGCAGGCCACTTTCCCCGGAATGAATGCTAGCACTTGGACCGTTTCTACGGCCTGCATATCCAACGTCACCACAGCAGCTTCACCCTGGATCTACGTTTATTCACCTGCTGCAGGCAATGTCTCGGTACAGTGGGGGGCCTCTCCCCAAGCGGGCGTAAGCTACACGGTGCAGGAATCCAAGTCAGCGACATTCGGCACCATCACCGCACAGGTAGTCACCGCCGGCACATCGAACCTTTTCACAGGTCGCACTACCGGTACCTACTACTACAGGGTGAAGGCGACATACGCCGGATTCAATGACAGTACCTGGACATCATCAACCGGGTTCGCATTACCGTAACAGGACAAATACTCTAGTAAATCGTCCCATAGGTGAATTAGTACAACAAGGGGGGCCGGGGAATATCCCAGCCCCCCTCTTTTTTTCTGAAACCAGGCCAATGCAGGATGTTAACTCGCAAGAAGATTCCAGGATATTTTTTCAAGAATGCTCCACTGGGGTTTATCCCGACCTCTAAAATCCGGCTCAAGGTTAACCATTGGCACCATGCCGGACTGAAGAGGCCACCATGGATAATCTCCCGAGGAATTGGGATACGTGTAACTTGCGTAGGTGCTCGACACCCGGACAACCTCAATACACTGAGGAAATTGTCCATTACCGTAAGCCAGCGGGGGTCGTTGTCGGGAACAGAATACTCCCCGATAAAGCCTTTAGCGTTTTTCTGCTGCAGCCAGTTGAGGTACGGTTGCACATAGTCGACTCCCCAGTTTGGATAAGCACCCTGCTGATCATAGGTCTGGGCATAAGCGCCGCCTCCATTGGTATCAAAAAGCAAATGTGCCTCATAAACAAGATGGTGAACCGGATCATAAACACGCAGATTCCCTCTGCAAGTTAACCAGTTACAAGCATTGACCCACCCCGTTTCCTCCACGAAAATAGTCGTCACAGTGTCGACGGAACGTATCCCGTTAACCGCGTCCTGCGCGGCCTTGGGCCACACCCCTGGGCCAAGGTCGTGGGGCTCGTTTATGATGTCATAGCCTGCAACACCTGGGTGCCCCGCCAATGCCCCCGCTAATTTGGTCCGGAGATTCCTGAATGAGGAGATGGGAAGACCACTCGAGCCAAGTAGTAATCCGCTCATGTTGTGAACTGCAACGATACCGTTGTTGGCCGCAGCATCTGCCAGCCGATTAGAATTATAGCGTCCATAATTGTGGACATCGATGATGGCCTGCATATTGTAGGACACTACGAGAGTAAGGAAGGTTTTAAGTTTCCCTATTTCGTTAGGATCGAGATCTCCGTTTATCCACTGGCTGCAACTTTTCCCAGGCAATTTGCAGACCGATGGTTGCCACTCCTTTCTCCTTGAGATAGTCAAGATGACTAGCAATGGGATAGGTTTCCCAAGAGTATTCTGATCCTGATACGTTTACTCCGGCAAAGGCCCAACTAAACGACGCCGCCCAAGCAATTGCGATAAAAGTTGACAGTACTACCGCCGAGAGTCGCAAACTCTAGTTGGCTTTCATAGCTGTTATCCTCTGGTGCTCAATTGGTATTTCGTGACCATGGAGCCTGGGAACTCCCCTAAAGCGCCCAAACACCTTTCTCGCTTAAGTTACTTTTTTATATGTTTTTTGTTCTACAAGCAGATACACACAACTATGAAAAGGAAAGTCAATGTCTGCGAAGACGCCCGTTTGTCGTTCAAACGAGCAGTTCAATCGCAAAAACGAGGTCAGGTAGAATGGGTCCTGAATGCGGACAGGGGATTAAGGTATCTGCTGTGCAACTTCAGGGGGAGATGATTAATGTAACCCGCTGTAATGACGTTTGACGGGTTGGGCGGGGATTGGTTACCAACTCGCCAGGCCGACAACTTTGCGCAATATCAGCAGCACATCCACAACGTCGATTCGGCCATCAGGCTGAGACTTGCCGTTGACCAAGGGAGCCACATCTCCGACCAGGATATCGTCTGCCGTCGTTTGAATGATCCCAACGGCCATCTGCAGGGCCTGCACCGCGTCGGCAAGATCCACGACCCCATCGCCATTTAGATCGCCGCTGTGCGGCACAGCATATAGGACGTTGCGAACGGTGACCGCCTGGTTTCCCGCCTGGTCGGTAACGGTGACCGTGATCTTATTGAGCCCAGGCACCGGCAGCGTCAGAATTTGTTCGAAGGCACCATTCACCACGGCAGGAGTCCACCGTCCGGCACCGGTTTGGATCAAGACGGTGACGGCGGTCAAGGCGTTAGAAACCCTGCCCTGCAGCAGGATGCTGTTCTGGTTAACCTTGGTGTCTTGAACCGGCTCATCGACGGCAATGGACGGCACCTTGTCATCCAAGATAACAGTCCTGCCTTGGTTACTGGTGATGCCGGCCAAATCGGTGGCCGTCACTACGATAGTGTTGAGCCCGGACACCAGGTTAACCGATGCGGAAAATACATTCCCTGCCATCTGGACCGGCTGCGCCACTCCGTTATTGGCACTGAACAGGACCACCGATGTTTTGTCAACCGTGCCGCTCAAGGTGGCAATCGTGGAGGCCACGATGCTGTTGTCGGCCGGGGAGGTCAGAGTCAGGACCGGTGCAGTAAGATCCAGTGTGATGTTCCTCAGATCGCTGGTGTCATTGCCAGCATTGTCGGTAGCGACAGTAATTACCGTGTTATTGCCCGGCACCAGTTGAAGAGCAGTACTGAAGGCACCGGAAGCCTGTACCGCCACGACGGTACCGTTTACGGTAAGGCTCCTGATGCCGTTTTGATCGCTGACACTCCCCGAGATATTAAGCAGGGCGTTTGAGGTTAGTGCACCGTCCGTCAGGGAGGAGACTCTCAGCTGCGGAGCAGTGGTGTCGATGACGTAGGCCTTCGATTGGACCGGTTCAACATTTCCAACCTGGTCAACAGCGAAGAACTTCACGGTAGCCGATCTGCTGACCGCAATCGGGGCTGCGTAAGTGGCCGACGATGTGGTTGGAATGCTGCCATCGCTGGTGTAGTAGATCGCTGCGCAGCCGGAACCGAGCGAGTCGCTGCAGGAAAGGGTAACCAGCTGCGGGGAGTTGTAGAGACCGGCCGCCGGGCTTACCTTGCTGATTGGCGGGTTGCTGTCCAAAGCGTAGACTGCCTGCTTCGCGGCTTCGACGTTTCCGGACGCATCGACGGAGTAATAGCTGAGGGTGGCATTTGCGGTTAGGGTGATCGGCCCGCCGTAGAGGCGCGCCGCGGGGCTGTGAATCGGGTCTGACCCGTCACTAGTGTAGTAAGTAGCTGCGGCACCGGAGACGAGGGTGACAGTCAGTGGGGGCCGGTATACCCCGGTCCCGGGAGTCGCAACGGTGACGGGAGGGGCGGTGCCCGCGGCTGCAGGCTGGTACTGGTACGCCCCGATGGAGGGAACTTCCCCGACCGGCGCCCCCGTAAAGTCCATGCTTAGGCCGAGCGGGATGCCTCGGGATATGCAGGGAGAGGTCGACCGCAACCTGAGATCTAAGTGGTCATTGATGAACTGAGGGTCGCTGTTATTGAGAGAATGGGAACCGCCCGAGTTGCTGAGCGTCGCCACCCCCGGCAGGTAGCTGTTGTAATCAATGCCAGCGTCGGTTAGCGGCAGCCCGATGTAGTCCAGAATCCCCGGGGCCCCGCTGGAACTGTAGAATATGCAGTTTCTGATGGTGGGCGGCAGGTTTACCTTACCGCTCAGCCAGACGCCAGCATCCGAGTAGCCTGAAAAGACGCTGTTGTACACCACCAGCGGGCTGCTCGCTACCGAGGACCCCAGGGCGACGCTACCCCCGGAAAGCAGGCAATATTGCAGAGTGGTCCCGGCGTTGGCGGCACTATCGGCCAGCAACGGATGCCCGGCGCCGCCGGGCTGGCTAAGCAGGCTCCTGATGCCGCTGAACATGCCCCCCTGGTTGAGAACCAAAGAGTTCACTTCAACTGCGGCATCGCCCAAGGCACACTCCACCACCTCCAGTGCGCCACCGGTCTGCAAAGTGATCAGGTTGATCCCGGTACCCGAGGCAAAGTTTTTTCCTGAATAGAGTTTCAACTTCCTGAGGCGGAACAGACTTCCCTGGGTTGCATCAAGCAAAAGGCCGAAGTTTTCAACCGCATCGGGCCTAATCTGAACGACAGTGGCCGAGCTGCCGGCACCCTCCAGAATGACGGGGCCGGTTCCCGGTCGCGGGTTGGAGCCGTAGGCGGGGTACAGCCCTGATGAAGCGTAGCTACCGGGAGCCAGGACGACCCTTGCCCCCCCGGTGACGCGGCTCGAACCGAGCGCATAATCTGCACTGGCCCACGGGGTCATTGCGGTCCAGCCCCGGTTGATCGAGGCGTCGTCGGTCCCACCCGGAGCCACAAAGTAAACAGGATGTACCACCTCGGCCGGATCCCCTGTGAACTGCGTCGCCGAACAGGAAACCGTACCGTACAACCCCTTACCCGCCCCAGTGTCGCTTGCCAAGTAGAGCCTGCCCTGATCCTCGAAGAGCCCTTTAATCATGCCGTAGACGCCGGCCCGCATCCCGTACTTTCCGGCTAGGAGAAAGGTGTTACCGCCGTCGGTGGACAGATAGATGTTCATCTGGAGATCGGTGGCCACTCCAAATTCCAAGATCTCGCTGAAGATGAGCGCCCCCCCCTTGGTCAGGTAGCCGAGCATGCCACTGTGGCCGGTGAAACCGGCGATCTGCGTATCGACCTTAACCGCCTGGCTTAGGTCCTTGCTAAATTTCCAGATGCCCTGCTCCGTAGCGATCTTGGTATCGGCTATGGTGAAAACCGCATCTTGGGTGAAGACAAAATCGCAGGTACGGTAACGCTCTAGCCCCTTCACCGTCATGCTCGCATAGGAATTGCTCACCAGCGGGGTGCTGCCGTCCCAGGCAATCATCGACGCCTCGCTGCCGACGCCGTCGCCGAAACCGACGTAGATGCGCTTGCCGTAAGGATCCTGGCGTACACAGTGGATATGGCGCACGTAATGCTTGCCGTCGGTATTCCAATGGGCGACCTCGGAAAAATCGCTTCCCGCCAGCGAGTTACTGAGCAGCCTAACGCCATCGGATGGGCCGCCGCTCACTCTGCCGGGATTGACGTTGTACTCGCCGATGAGGAAGGTCGTCACGCCGTTTACCGTCGCCTCGCAGAATGACCTGTCGGTCAGTACCCGCACGGTCGGAATCTGGCTGGCCACGGTTCCGTCCACATCCCCCAGCATGCCGATCCATTTGTTGTTGTTGAAGAGCGGGGCATTGTTGCCAAAACTCATGCCGTCATCGACCGACTTGAAGATGTAGTACTTGTCCGATCCGATGTCCCTCACGCAGGCCAGCACCACATCGTGGCCGTTAATCTGCTGCGAGGTGGGAAAAAGGGTGTGAATCCGGTATTGATTTACGCCGCTTGGTGCCGTCTGCGCCATGAAGTTGTAGCCCGTCGTCACATTGCCAGCGGCATCTTTGCGCCGCAGTATGTCGATGTCCGCATATCCGTAGGTATAGTTCCCCCCCCTCCCCTGCCAGAAATACGGCTCGTAATCCTGGACCGAAAGACCCGTTTCCGAGGCCTCGGCAGCAGGCATTCCGGAATATACCAGTGGGATTGCGGCCCCCTGCAATCCTGACAGTTCCAGAGTGAGCGCGACCAGCGCAGCCACGGCGATTCGAAAAATCATGAAAGCTCCTTACGGCGACACGAACTTGGGGAATCAGCACCGTATGTTCCCCCGGCTCAAAATACTAGCGACGAAATTACCACAACTTAGACGGTTTCGAAATAAAAAACACAAGGTTCGCCAGCCCCGCGCCTCCCTAGTGCAACTGGCGCGCAACGTCGCCCCGTGGTCAGTCGCCAGGCGAAATTCCATTATTTCCCTCCAATTGAACCTTCTTTCCGGGAGCAGGTGCCGGACGGACGGTGCTATTCGCGGTCATGTTCAAATTTGGACGGCTGGGAGCCTTTTTGTGACATGCTAAAAAACATAGTTATTCTAAAGACATGGCATATAACTAAATAAAACACTGTGCAGCGAGGCATCACAGCATAAATGAAATCGACATTCACTAACCACCATACACCAGCCATTTACCCTCTGCACTTCGCATACTTACAGATTAATGAGCAGTGAGATTCATCGTGGGCCTCTTCTTGTAAATGTAAATACAAAACGGAGGTAGCCCATGAAATCAAGGTATCAGCAAAAACTCCCTAAAGACGCTTCTACGATGTGGTACAGAGCCGTCCGGATGACACTCCTGCTCTCACTTTGTTTCATTCAGATGAGCTGTGGTGGCGGAGCCGGATCATCAAATACATCTCTGACGCCTTCGGGCCTGACAACCTCGGCACTGGCATCCGCACCGCAAAGAGTAACTTCTGTTTCGCCAGCCACAGGCAGCACCGGCGTTCAGACTTCTGCCGTGATTAAGATCAACTTCAATGCCGACATGGATGCCTCGAGTATCACTTCAGAAACCCTTCAGGTAGTGGGGCCTAACGGTGCAGTTTCTGGTATCGTCAGTGTCGACGACCCGCGCACCGCCACCTTCACGCCGATGGCACCGCTTCTGCCACAGGCCAACTACAGCACGACCCTTGCAGCCGGTATAAAGGAAGCTTCCGGACAAACCCTGGGAAGCAGCTACTCATGGAATTTTACGACCGGCATCGACACGCTGACCCGGTCCGCCAAGGACGTCGTCCCAGCCAAACTCTTCGGGCTGCACATCTTCGACGCGGCGGGAGCGACCAATTGGCCTACCGCGAAGTTCGGCACCTGGCGCATCTGGGACGCCAATGTCACTTGGTGGTTCCTGGAGCCGAACAAGGGTGAATGGCACTTTGAATTGTTAGACAAGCTGATGGCTCTGGCCGAAAAGAACGGGATTGAAGTCACCTACAGCCTGTGCCACACACCGACTTGGGCGTCGGCGCGCCCCACCGAGGGAGCTTGGGGACCTGGCCATGTGGCCGAACCAGCCAACATTGAGGACTGGAAAAACTATGTACGCACGGTTGCCACACGCTATAAAGGCCGAATCCATTACTACGAAATCTGGAACGAACCGAACCTTGCCCAGTTTTACACCGGCAGTGTCGACAAAATGGTGGAGTTGACCGATACAGCAACTGCAGTGCTTAAGGAGATCGATCCGACCATCAAGGTGATCGCCCCCTCGCCCACCACAGACCTTGACGGAGTCAGCTGGCTGAACCAGTTCCTCGCCAAGGGGGGCGCCAAAAACGCGGACATCATCGGCTTCCACTTCTACGTACCAAGGACCTACCCGGAAGCAATGCTTGACTACATCAATCAGGTGAAGGGCGTTATGACCAGCAACAACGTGGCTGCCAAACCGCTCTGGAACACGGAGTCTGGCTGGTTCGTAGCGGACCACCTCTCCACGGTGCCGGCAGTCGCCAACTGGAAAGTGCTGAACGACGACGAGTCAAGCGCCTACATCGCCCGCTCGTACATCCTCAACTGGGCCTCCGGCATCGATCGTTTCAACTGGTACGGCTGGGACAGCAGCACGATGGCGCTGGTCGAGGCGGACGGCAAGACCATCAAACCGGGAGCCGTGGCTTACAACGAAACCTACGGCTGGCTGAACGGGGCCAGCCTGGTATCCTGCGGCATCAACAGCCAGGGTACCTGGGTTGCCCAGATAGTCCGTGACGGCGGCTACAAGGCTTGGATCGTCTGGAACAAGGAAAACGCTGGCAACTTCACGCTTCCTAATGAATGGAATGCGGCTCATCTGAGGGATCTTGCCGGGAACAAGGTCAGCTTGCAAGGAAAGTCACAGCTTACAATCGGCATTATGCCGGTACTGATTGAAAACATGTAGGCAAGGAACAACCAGTAAAGGTAAAAAGCTCCCCGCGGAGACGCTGGGAGCTTTTTACTTTCCTGATTAGCAATGATCTTTCGCCAGCCTCAACCAGTACTCTGGGCGCCTGCCCGTACGGGCAGCGGCCTTGATGAACATAGGAAGCATGGCGGCCAGATCAAAGCGGTGATTGAAGCGATATTGATACTCACCGAGATACCGGTGAGAATACTTGTCAATATCAAAGGCGTGATAGGTGCCCGTGATTGCAGTTTTCAAGTTACCCAAGATCGTGTTGATCCAAGTGAAACATTCCATCTTTGTACTTTTGCCTTTGCCGACGATGTTCCGGTCATGAATGCAGCCGGCTTGCTCCACTGCTGTGAAACATGAAAGCCCATCTGATACGACCAGAGTACCGTGAGGTGGCCGGGATTTGTGAGACAGCCTGAGGGGTGAAATAAGCAATGTCCCGTCGTTGTTGTGGTTACCGGCGTCAGGCCGCCGCTCTCAGTTTCTCAAGTCCTTTGGAATAAGCCTCATCGGGG
>Ga0316219_1003041_pt1 | contig 14222 bp, 12 predicted proteins | sample TBH18003PmetaG_FD_203635 | JGI IMG/M metagenome (GOLD analysis project Ga0316219, IMG submission 203635) | Freshwater microbial communities from Trout Bog Lake, Wisconsin, USA - TBH18003P | ecosystem: Environmental > Aquatic > Freshwater > Lake > Hypolimnion/Profundal zone | place: USA... | reverse complement strand
ATATGGGAGCGTAATGTGACCTGGATGTTCAAATATCCATCTACAGAAGAAATTATATCAGTTACTTACGATCCGGATAAAGTGTTGCCAGATTTTAATCCGGCAAACAATGTGTGGACAAAAGCAAACCAATAAATACAATAGTAACCCTTTATAAAAACAGGACCGGTTACCGGTCCTGTTTTTTTGGATAATCTTCTAATTACCACTAATCAATTTTTAACTAGGGGATAGATGAAATAATATTATATTTAATATCTGAACGTATAACCAGTGATAATCAACCAGGTTTACGAATATTCAGATTACCTGAATGCTGCTATGCCTGGAAAAAACAAAATATATTGTTGTCGATTGTTTATTACGTTGATTGCTGTTAGTATCATTTTTGTTTCATCCGCACAATCTCAGTCTGCAACAGATTCCACGCTCTATACACAATCCCTGCAAAAGGCAAAAAGTTTATATAAGAACTTTATTGCCGAAAACAGCCATCTCTATGCAGGCAATGAATACCTGAAACCTTCTACACAGGGACAAAAATTAATTGGGACCCCTTATTTTCTATCCGACAGTATGCTGGTTTCAACGGTTTTGTATGATGGCAAAAAATATGATAGTGTATTACTGCATTTTCAGATACCAGACAATGTGCTGGTTTTGATCAACCCGGTAAGCAATGTTTCATTTCAGTTGTTAAATGAAAAAGTAGGATACTTTATTATCGATCATCACGAATTCAATAAAATCAGTACCAAAGCTGCCTTGGCTATGCATACCAACAAATTATATGCAGAAAAATTATTTGCAGGGAAAGAGATTGTTTGGGGCCTGTATGAGAAAAAATTTGCGCTTTCTTCAAAGGCAGAGGATCAGTCAGCTACCTATATTGACTATAATGAATATTACCTAGAAATAGGAAATACTTTTTATGCGGTAAATTCTGAAAGCGAATTGCTAAATATTTTGAAGGATCATAAGTCTGAATTGAAAAAATTCATTTCTAAAAATAAACTAAGGTTTAAACAAGACCCCGAAAATACGCTGCAGAAAACCATGGCCTATTACGATCAACTGACCCAACTCTGATGCGATATATTTATTCCACGATACTAACCTTGTTCCTGGTAGCCTGCTTTCAATCAGCGATTGGCCAGGAAGCAAAAGGGTACAATTGGAATTTTGAGAATACACCTTTCGTAAAATTTGTAGACAGTCTGGAAACCAGATATGGATGCCATTTTTATTTTGATTCAACCGAGTTAGCTGATTTTGAGATTACCCTATCTGTAAAACAGGCAAGTCTTTCGCAATTACTGGAAAAAGTATTTAACAAAACCCGTTTTCATTTTCTGGTAGATAATCATAACCGGGTTTTTGTAAGTAACCTCGTGGTTTTTAAAACGAACCTGCCTTCAGGTTTATTTGAACCCAACAAATCCGGCATTGATGGAAATCAAAACAATCCAAATGGCGATAATGATGCGATGGTTAATGAAAAATTGAAAGTAGCCACAGAGAATAAATTATATGAGATTGGAAAGAATACCGGACATGATGTGGGTAAAGCAACTATAACCGGCTATGTAAAAGATATCCGCAACGGCGAAGCCATTGCCGGTGCCACCCTGTATATAGATACACCTTACCTGAGCACACATACAGATCAGTTTGGGTATTATTCACTTACTCTCCCAAAAGGCTGGCGTGGATTACGGATCAGCAGTATGGGTAAAAAAGATATGCGCATGCAACTGGCTGTTCATGCAGATGGTAAACTGAATATTGAACTCACTGATTTTGTAGAGAACCTGAAAGAAGTTGTGGTATATAACCGTGAAAAAAGCGCCAATGTAAAAAGCATGCAGATGGGCGTTATCAAATTGAATATCAAAGCCATTAAACTGGTGCCGGTTGTTTTTGGAGAAGCAGATATTCTAAAAGTGGTACTAACTCTCCCGGGTGTTACCTCAGTAGGAGAAGCCAGTTCGGGATTTAATGTAAGAGGAGGTTCTACCGATCAGAACCTGATTTTATTTAATGATGCCACTATTTATAACCCCTCTCATCTTTTCGGCTTCTTCAGTGCGTTTGATCCGGATATTGTAAAAAGTATTGAACTATATAAAAGCGCCATTCCGGAAAAATATGGTGGGCGACTTTCTTCTGTATTGGATGTACAGATGAAAGATGGCAATTCTAAAACATGGACGGGAGTAGCCGGTATCAGTCCGCTTACCAGTAAGTTTACCATAGAAGGCCCATTGAATAATGGAAAGACTTCAGTAATTTTTGGAGGAAGAACTACTTATTCTGACTGGATATTACATAGCCTGCCCAATGCGGCGTATAATCGAAGCGATGCTTCTTTTTATGATCTGAATCTGCATGTTACCCATACCATCAATGCAAAGAATTTTATTTACTTGACCGGGTATTTGAGCAGGGATAATTTTAATTTCAATAATGATACTACGTATAAATATGGTAATTCCAGTGCCAATGTGAAGTGGCGCCATATTTTTAATGATAAATTTTATGGAGTACTTACCCTGGGTATTGACCATTACCAATATTCCGTATCCAGCCAGTTTGTTCCCATTAATGGATATACTTTGGGATTTGATATCAATCAGAAAAACCTTCGTGCTGATTTCAATTATAAACTGAATGATAAGCATGCGCTGAATTTCGGACTCAGCTCTACCAATTATTTATTACACCCCGGAACCTATACCCCAACCGGTAGTCAATCATTGGTAGCACCCAATACCGTACCGAAAGAGCAGGCATTGGAATCTGCTTTATACCTGGGAGATACCTATTCAGTAAGTAATAAATTTTCTGTGAATGCCGGGGTACATTTTTCCATCTTCAATTACCTGGGTCCACATAGCATTAACCAATACCAACCGGGCGTTCCCAAAACAGTGAATACGATCCTGGATTCTGTACAGTATGCTAGTGGCAAAATCATCAAAACCTATATGGCCCCGGAGATACGGATATCTATGAAATATGAATTATCGAATAATAGTTCGGTTAAGCTTAGTTATAATACACTACAGCAGTATATTCATATGTTATCGAATACAACAGCTATTTCACCCACAGATATCTGGAAACTGAGTGATCCGAATATTCAGCCACAAACCGGCGATCAGTTTTCTGTTGGCTATTATAAAAACCTGAAAAATAATACCATTGAAACTTCGGTAGAAGTGTATTATAAAAATATCAACCATTACCTGGATTATAAAAGTGGTGCCAGTCTGGTGCTAAATCATCATATTGAAACCGAAGTACTCAATAGTAAGGGAAAAGCATATGGTATTGAATTACTGGTAAAGAAAACCGCAGGAAAATTAAACGGATGGCTGAGTTATACTTTCTCACGCACTTTCCTGAAAACAGATGATCCCACAGCAGGTGAATCAGTTAACAAAGGCAGTTATTATCCGGCTGATTTTGATAAGCCACATAGTGTAAACCTGATTGCCAATTACCAGTTTTCGCATCGGATCAGTTTATCCGGCAACCTGGTATATAGTACTGGGCGCCCAATTACTTTGCCATTGGCTACTTTCAATATCAGTGGAGCCACTTCATTGTATTACTCAGATAGAAACCAATACCGGATACCGGATTATTTCAGATCAGATGTATCTGTAAACCTGGATGGCAATCATAAAATCAAACAAAAAATACATAGTTCCTGGTCGTTGGGGGTTTATAATATGACTGCCAGACAAAACGCTTATTCAGTCTATTTTATCAATTCGGGTGGACATGTGCAAGGATACCAGTTATCCATCTTTGGTTCCATCATTCCATTTATCACCTATAATTTAAAGTTCTGAGTTGAATGAAAATAAATAGAAAAATACGGATACTGGGTTTGCTATTACTGATAATGGGATTGGTAACCTGTGTTAAAAAATATGAGCCAAAAGCGATCACTTCAGCTAATCGCTACCTGGTAGTGGATGGGGTAATCAATACCGGCGCCAATGGCATTACTACTATCGTACTAAGCCGAAGTAAGAACCTGGCGGATACGGTTTCATTTATTCCTGAATTGAAAGCACAGATATCCATTATTTCTGCTTCGGGAAATACATACCCGATGGTGGATTCTAATAATACCGGAAAATATACCAGTGCCGCATTAAACCTTGGAATGAATGATCAATATGGCGTGGCTATAACAACTGCGGATGGGCATCATTATCAATCTGCTTTGGTTGCTCCCAAAGCCACGGCACCAATTGATAGTGTTACCTGGAACCAAAGCCCGGTAAACTATGGTGTAACCATCAATGTGAGTACGCATGATCCGGCCAATGCCACGCATTATTATCGATGGGATTATTCAGAAACCTGGCAGCATAATGCACCAGAACAGGCGTATTGGGTATTAATCAATGGTTTTGTAACTCCCCTGGATGCAGATTTTATGAACGATCCCCGTCAAACGCATCAATGCTATACAACAGCACCCGCTACCAATATCACAGTGGCCAATTCACTGGGATTAAGCCAGGATGTAATCAGTTTGCAGCCAATAACATTTATTCCCCTGAACAATGAAAGAATAACGATCCGTTATAGTATTCAGGTAAACCAATATGCCATCAGCGAAGACGCTTATAAATATTGGCTGCTCGTTCAGAATAATTCGCAAAGCCTGGGTGGTTTATTTGATCTGCTTCCTTCTCAGCTCAACAGTAATATTCAATGTATTACCAATCCGGCTGAACCCGTTATAGGCTATATCTCTGCCTGTAGCATTCAGCAAAAAAGAATATTTATTACCAATGGACAGGTGGGAGGTAATTGGGTAAAATTTGAACCCTATAATGAATGCACTACCCAGATAATACCAACTGACCCTAATAATTTTGAAAAATATACATTCCCGGATACTTCTTATACACCCTGGTATTTTACCGGGAATAATATTCCGGCTTTGGTAATAGTAAAAAAATATTGTGTTGACTGTCGAACACAGGGCGGTACCAATGCAAAACCATCTTTTTGGTAAGTTGATTTAAAAAGTAACATGCATAGAAAAAAAAGATATCAATATCATACAACTACCCTAATCATTTTTTTAGTGCTGTTAAGGCTATCTGTATACTCGCAGGAAGCAACCAATTCTTCGTTAATAGAAACCTTTCAACAATACCAGTCAGGTCATTACCAGGAAAAAGTATTTATTCATACCGATAAAAATTTTTACCTGGCAGGAGAAACCATCTGGATGAAAGCCTACATAACGGATGGATTTTTTCATGCATTGTCTTCACTTAGTAAAGTAGTATATATAGAAATACTTGATAAAAATCAAAACCCTGTATTAAGAACCAAAATGGCGGTTGATGATGCAACCGGGGAAGCCTCCCTACTTATACCCGCAACCGTACAATCCGGTAATTACTTATTAAGGGGCTATACCCAGTGGATGAAAAATTTCGGGCCTGCCTTGTATTATGAAGAGCCCATTCGTATTGTGAATACATTACGTGAAACAGGAAAAGCTGCTGTTGCCGCAAAAAATATTGCATACGATATTCAATTTTTTCCTGAAGGTGGATCTCTTTTGAATGGAGTTAATTCAGTGATTGGTTTCAAAGCAATCGATCAGAACGAATCATCCGTAAACTGCCGGGGCTATGTTCTTAATCAGCGAAAAGATACAGTTGCTCATTTTCAATCAGTAAAATTTGGGATGGGTCATTTTGCATTGACACCTGTATCCGGTGAGGTGTATACAGCTTATATTCAAATATCAGATTCAATTTTGCAAAAAACATTACCACTTGCCAGTAACCAGGGCTATACGCTAACGCTTGCGGATAAAAGCGATCAGGAAACCAGTATTGCCGTACATGCTTTAGGTAACCCGGCAAGTGAAACCCTTAGCCTGTTTATTCATTCTGGGCAATTGTATAAAACCCTGCAGTCTGCCACTATGGTAAATGGAGAAGCTTTATTTACTGTCAGTAAAAGCAACTTTGCTGATGGTATTTCGCACATAACAATTTTTAATAGTAAAGGCAAGCCGGTTACTGAGCGACTATATTTCAAAAAGCCGCAAAAAAAACTATCTATACAACTGTCCACAGATAAGGCCTTAGTGGGAACCCGTGAAAAAATGAACATTTCATTGAATACCCAAAATGAAATGGCGCAGTTTGTGCCGGCTAATTTGTCGATGTCGGTTTTTCTGGTAGATTCATTACAACCAGCCGATCTGCAAACCGATATATTGAGCTATCTTTTACTCAGTTCAGAACTAAAGGGCAGGATTGAATCGCCAGGATATTATTTTATGGATGATCCGGCTACAGAAAATGAACGAATGGCTGCAGCCAATAACCTAGTACTTACGCAGGGGTGGACACGTTTTCGTTGGGAGGATATACAGGCAGGAACACAAAAGCCATTTGAATTTTTACCAGAAACAGAAGGACCCTTGATTCGCGGTAAAATTACAGATAAGAAAACCGGAGCACCGGCAGATAAGATTATGGCTTTTCTTTCTGTACCAGGCACACATTTTAAATTTTCCACTGCCACCAGCAATACTACCGGCGATATCAGTTTTAATCCGGGTATCTATACAGAATCTAATGAGATCATTGTTCAAACCAATAACGAGGTAGATAGTAGTTACCGGATTAGTATCACCGATCCTTTTTCTGACCAGTATTCTGGCACCAGACTCAAAGCTTTTTATCTTCCCATAACTACAAAAAATCAATTAGTAAACAGAAGCTTTGCTGCACAGGCAGAAAATAGTTATGATAAACCCCAAGCCCTGACAGTGAATGCGGATACAGCAGCCTTTTATGGTAAACCCGATAATAGCTACCAGCTGGATGCCTATACAAGGTTTACATCAATGGAAGAAGTGATGCGGGAATATGTTAGTGAAGTAAGGGTAAAACAAAGAGCAAATCGTTTTCGATTTGGTATCTGGAATAAAAAATTTCAAACGGTTGTGGAAGAAGAACCTTTACTATTAATGGACGGGGTGCCTGTTTTCAATACCAATAAAATCATTGCATTTGATCCGCTGAAAATAAAACAGTTGGATGTACTGGCACAAACCAATATTACCGGTGGACTGGTGAGTCATGGTATACTGAGTTATCTCAGCTATCATGGAGATCTGGCCAATTTTCCATTAGATGCGAATGCGCTGGTATTGGAATATGAAAGCATGCAAAAACACAAAGAATTTTATATGCCAGAATATAGTTCACCCGAACAACAGCGAAGCCGATTACCGGATATGCGAAATGTATTGTATTGGGCACCGGATATTCTTACAGACAAAACTGGCAAAAAAGAACTCCATTTTTATACATCTGACCTAAGCGGTAAATATGCAATTGTGATACAAGGTATCAGCCAGAACGGTGTTCCAGGGTATGCATCCCTAATCATAGAAACCAAATAAAGTGAGCCATTACCCAAACTTTTCTTCGGTAATTATTTACTAACGTGTTGTGCTATTAGAATTATTTGGAATCTGCTATTTAATAAAAATACTATCTAAAGAGGGTGCCAGATGAATAATTACTAATCAGTCCCTGTGGGCGGGCCTCTATTGGTTTGATGCCGGGCGAATGGCCCTGGCAAAAAAAATGATGGGAAGCACTCCCGCCATTGGCGGGATAACAGGGATGGGGCCAAGCGGCGGTGAGCGACACGAGGTTACGAATATTAATATGACTGAATTTTAATAGCACAACACGTTATTTACTACTTACCCTTTCAATAGTTTCTTTACCTTGCCGCCTTATTCGGAAAATATGAAACTGGAACAGGCATTACTCAGCAGAAGTGAAAACAAATGTGAATTATGTGAATCAACAGATACCATAACGGTATATGAAATTCCTCCGCAGGATCAGTCCAACGAAGAAAACTGCATCATCGTATGCAATACCTGTCTGGTACAGATAGAAAAGAAAGCCGCATTGGATCAGGAGCACTGGAAATGTTTAACCAGCTCAATGTGGAGTGAAGTGCCGGGTGTACAGGTAGTGGCCTGGCGTATGTTGAATCGATTACGTACAGAAAGCTGGGCTGTAGATCAATTGGATATGTTATTCCTGGATGATGATAGACTGGCCTGGGCCAAAGCCACCGGTGACCATGAAAATGATGGCAGTGTAGATTTACATAAAGATGCTAATGGACAGATGCTGCAATCCGGAGATACGATTGTACTTACCAAATCACTAGATGTAAAAGGCTCTATACTCAATGCCAAAATGGGAACAGTTGTCAAAAATATCCGTCTCGTAGAAAACAATACCGAGCAGATAGAAGGCAAGATTGAGGGGCAGGTGATTGTGATATTGACCAAATATGTTAGAAAACAGGGAAACTGAGTATTTGAATAAATCCTATTCATCTCTTAATATCTAGCCATTTTCTTCGGAAAGCTTCGACCCTTGTTCGCCCTTTCTTCGAGCGCTATCTATATTTCATTATTATTTGATTCGTGTCTGGTTTTGCATTTCTTCGACCTTTCTTCGACTGTTGCCGAAGAATGGTCGAAGCGGCTTCGGCAACAGTCGAAGAAACCAGCAAGCCCACCCGAATCAGACACGAACCAAATAATACCCAAACAGGAAGAACTGCCGAACAGGGGTCGAAACAGTCCGCAAGCATCCCGAAGAATGATGGTAAAAATCAATCTTCTTTTATTTGAGAATCCAGCTTACTTACCTGCTTGATTTCAGAAACTCAACAATTTTTTCCCTTTCTTTTTCAGTAAGCAGGGCCCTGGTCTGCATATGCATTCCAATCGTTTCCCAGATTTCAGGTGAGAACGTGGTTGGAGAAGGGGTATTATGGCATCTCTGGCAATTCTCGCTCCATAAAAGCACGCCGGGTTTATCGGCTATTGCTTTTGAAGGAGCACATCCATTGATTAACAGCAGGCAGGCTATGCCAACCAGTAGAATAAAAATCAACCATAATTTTTGAGCGGAAATATTATATCTCATGGCAATAGATATTAAAGTTGAATAGAGAATTGTAAAAAGAGCGTATTAGAATTTGTGTTTCCTGTAAAGGCATTTAACAAGGTGCTGGCCGTACTGGTAGCTGTATAAGTTTCATAAGTAAGTCTTACTACCGATCTCCAGCTAAGCCAGTAATTCAACCCGATGGAAAATGTATGTTGATTGGCGCCCCAGGTAGAATTGGCTGGCGTATTATATATGGTATACCTACCGGCTAATTCAAAATCATGTAATGCCTGAATACCCGTAGGCCGAATAGCGCATTGCACAAAAGCAGAAGTACTTTTGTTTTTGAATGTGTACTGTTGGGTAGAATCAACCGGACTTATATAATTTGCATTCCCAATATTGACGATATTATACTGCGATTTGATATTTACCAGTATCGGAATAAAGGTTTTTACAAAATTAAAATCGAAAGCATAGAGATTGCTGGAAACATTTGACTGTAAAGTGCCCGGAGTACCTACATTTCCAAACATGCCCGATACACCCAGTTCCATGCAGGAGTTTGAAAAGGGAAGAATACCTAATCTTCCCGTAAATGTTTTTCCATTGTTATTATCAGCAATATTTCCTCCGGATAAAGTTCCATCAGGCATTAGCTGTAAGCCATTGGTTAAAGCCAGATCATAATTCATTTTCATACTACCTAGGGGTAAACCACCTTCTACTTCTACTCCATAATCAGTAGCCGGTATGGTGGCAATACCCATGGGATCTGTTGCCAGTTTATTGATCCATCCGGCGGCCTGTTTTTTGGAATAGGTACCAAAGGGCAGAACAAAATACCCCATGCGTACTATGAGATTGGGTAAGGCAAAATAAGAGATATCCGCCCAGTTTACACTGAGTCCGTTATTATTAAAAGAGGGTTCAAATTCCATCAAAAATTTTTTCTCATGACGCCAGAGAAACATTGGACTAAACTCATACCGGTCTGCATCAGCCATCGTATTTGTTTTTGAAATAGTTGAAACCCCATTGAGTGTATTGGTGGTTTTATTACTCATAAAACCAAAAGTGGTTAAGCCTACCACCATAAAATGATCATCGCCTGATTTATGGTAACTGGCCTGTTCTTCCAGAAAATTGAGTCTATCGTATATTGAAGAGTCAACGGTAGTGTTTGTGGTGGTTTGAGCCGATGCATGAAAGGATGAAAACAAAAGCAATGCAATCGGGATAGCATGTTGAATGCAAAATATTGTCCGTTTCATTGTGTAATAGTTTAGGTGTAACAAGCGGGAAACTCATTAGCTTTTCTTTTTGGCCAGGGTTCTGATGTAGCATACCAGTTGCCATCTCTGGGTTTCATTTAAAACCTGTTTATACGAGATCATGGGTCCGCGGCCTTCTGTCATTTTATAGTATAGAGAGCCATCGGGTTCACTCTGCACTGCATCAGAGGTATGGTCAGCCGGTTTTGGATTCACAGAGGCCGAAGCAACGCCATCTCCTTTTCCGCCATTTCCATGGCAAGGGGTGCAATAAGTAGTATAGGTTTTCTTTCCTTCTTTAGCCGCAGACGCCGGGTCACCGGCTAATGGGTTCTTTACCTGCAATGCCGCCGGCGGCACTACCCATGGTTTTGCTTTTGTTGACTGTGCAAGACCCTGGTTAACAAAGAGCAGGATCAGGATAAAAGGGGTAAGCATTTGGATGGAGGGTAAGCACCTGGCTTTTGCAATCGTTTTCATTGTTTAAACATTTATATAATAAATGTTTAAAATCTTATCAGCAAATGAAATGATTAAAATCAATCGCCAAATTGATTTGGCTCAAGCGTTTTTAACTTGTAAAATGGTATATGTGAATAGGAGTTTATTTTTCTATTGGGGTCCGATGGTAACAAACAGATTACCCTACCATAATAATAAATACAGGGTTATTGAATAATTATAACAGAGATTTTAGACGCTTGCTTACCCCTTGTTATACATGCGGGTTTTTACCAGAAAAAGAATAGATCCAATAAATGGAATAAAGAGTATAATCAAGACCCAAATGAGTTTGGTCTTTTTATCTAAAAAATCATAGTTGAATAGTAAACGAAATATGGCGAAAATGGTTAGTGCCAGTCCCGACAAATTTAGAAGGGGCCATAGAAGCAACGGTAAAATTAGAGACGGTGTTTGCATAGCATGCACTTTTGAAAAAAATCGACATAGTCGATCATTTTATTCTGCACAATTTACTCTTTAATTATTTTTTCAAAAAATAATTAAAGAGTAAGCGATATAAATACAGTTTTGTTGTTAGCAGATTATGGATGCGTATTTTAAATCTCTGACTGATAAGTGATTACAAAAATGAATCGATCGCTAAGAATTTCTTATCAATAAATCATTACTTTCATACCCAGTTGAACGATAAAAAATTATGCCTAAAAGGACCCTTCATATACCCAGTATCCAGGAGGTTAATTTTCTAAGAACTGTTTCTCAAACGATAGATTTTTATCATTTGAATATTCTGCGCAATGCCAATGAATCTTTAGTGGTAACTTTTTGGGAAACCGGTAAAATCATAAAAAATAATATTGAAACGGGCACCCAACTGGATTTTACCAAAATAGCCCATCGGCTGGTACAGCAATTCGGCCCATTTTTTTCAGAAAACAATCTTTCAAAAATGGTGGCTTTGGTCGAATTGTTTCCCAATAGAATGGAGTTTGGGAAATTAGCTGCCATCATCAGCTGGAATCATCTGGTAGTATTATTGGATACAAAAGATCAACAGGCATGTTTCTATTATTGTAAACTCATGATAACAGATAACCTGAGCCCGAAAGATCTGGAGAAAGCAATAGCTGATAAAAAATACGAACAATCCCGGGCAGGTAAAAGAGCGGGTAATACGTTTATGAATGCTGGATTTATCTATGGGATTACCGCCAATTTTACGCCTATACTAAAAATGGGAATCGGCAAACTATTGAATCAGGAATGGTTGATTGATAATGTTTTTGCTGAGCCAACGGCTTCTTCTTTTCGTGCTATGATGGAGCCTGTTGACATTGGTGGGGAAATGGTAGATATGAATGAACAGGAGAGGGAATCTGTGCGATCCATCGTTAAGTTACTAAACGATTTTCGCCTTCAAAGGACCAGACAGTTCAATGACAGCCTCAACAGAATGTTTTTGGAAGTCGGGAAAAGAATTAATCAGGAATTTCTTTCAAATAAGGAAAGAATTCATGATGCAGAGGACATGCTAAAAAGCCTGTATGTAAGCCTAACTAAAAAATTTGGAAACAGCTATAGTAATAAAAATTTACTATCCATGATGGAGATTCAGAAAAAGATGGAAATAAATAATCCCGATCTATTCATTGAATCAGAGATAAGCTGGAAACATTTTCCTTTAATATTAGCTTTGAGCGATGATCAACAAAAACAATTCTATGCACATATGGTGGCTTATTATGGCTTAACCGTTGCCGGATTACGTAGACAAATCAAGCAAAAATTATATGAGAAAACACAGGACCCGATTCAGCGGACAAAGAATAAGACCTTGTCTGCTAAAGTGCCCATCATTGAAACGCATGTAATAAGGGAGAAAAACCAAAATGTTATTTCTATTTCAACCATTATTAGTATAAATCACACAGGTAAAAATGCTTACCGCGATAGGGATAAACTTCCAAATGCTGGTTCTTTGTTTGACAACCCGTATTGCAAGGTTTTGGCCTCCATAGTGCCTGGCAAATAGACCACAGAAAGAATATCTTTTTAGATAAGAACAAGCAAACCGAATGAATTACCTTACCCCAATAATTCAGTCATGAAAGCCCTTGTCTTAGTAAAAAAAACCGATCCATTCCATTCCTTCGAAATCCGTGATTTACCAAAACCCCAGCCAAAAACTGGTGAGGTCTTAATTAAAGTATCCGCTTCCGGATTAAATTTTGCTGATGTGATGGCGAGAAAAGGTCTTTACAAAGAAGCTCCTCCCTTGCCTTCTGTTTTGGGATATGATGTTTCAGGAACCATCGAAGAATTGGGTGAAGGAGTAACCCGGTTTCAAATTGGTGACAGGGTAACCGCTATGACGCGTTTTGGTGGCTATGCAGAATATGTGACTACCAATGCCAGTGCTGTGGCCATAATACCTTCACATATAGATAATGCAACCGCAACCGCCCTTACTACCCAATATTGTACTGCTTATTATGCTGCCGCCGAAATGGTACAGTTGCATGCAGGTGATAAAGTGCTGGTGCAATCAGGTGCCGGTGGCGTAGGTACGGCATTGATACAATATGCCCGGTATAAAGGATGTGAAATATTTGCGACAGCAGGCAGTCAGGATAAAATGGAGTATCTCCGGTCGATTGGCGTAGATCATCCTATTCAATATACCCTTCAGGATTTTGAAAAGGAAATAAAAGTAATAACGAATGGTGAAGGTGTAGATACCATTTTTGATGCAGTGGGAGGAAGCTCTGTTAAAAAAGGATTCCGTTCTCTGGCAGCCGGTGGTAGAATCGTTTGTTATGGTGCCGCTGATATGAGTGATAAAAACCTGTTTGGAAAAATTAATGCGGCACTGGGTTTTGGATTCTATCATCCTGCCATGTTAATGACACCTTCTAAATCGATGATTGGTATCAATATGCTTCGTATAGCTGATCATAAACCGGCTATGATACAAAAATGCCTGGAGTCCGTTATTCGTCTTACCAAAGAAGGCGTTTTTACTCCCCTGATCGGAAAAATATTCAAAGCAACAGAAATCGGACTGGCACATGAATATCTGGAGAAAAGAAAAAGTATGGGGAAAGTAGTGGTGAGTTGGGAGTAAGCATGAGGATATAGAAAAGTATTGAACATTTACCTGGGATTAGAAATAGCCTATATTTCATAAACATGATTTTAATCATGTTTTTTCTTTTATAGATGCTGCATTTTTACAGTATGAATATTTGGAAAAATATCATCAATAAGCCTTCATAGTTAATCCAGCCCTCTCTGGGTATTTCAAGTTTACTCTCCACCATCTCTATTTACTGCCTAAACTGAAGTCGTATGCATACGATTATTGAGCCATTTAGAATCAAATCTGTAGAACATATCTATTTTAATTCAAAAGAAGAACGCATCCGCATTCTGGAAGATGCATTTTATAATCCTTTCCTCATTCATTCCAACGATGTGCTGATCGACCTGC
>Ga0316219_1003037_pt1 | contig 14228 bp, 11 predicted proteins | sample TBH18003PmetaG_FD_203635 | JGI IMG/M metagenome (GOLD analysis project Ga0316219, IMG submission 203635) | Freshwater microbial communities from Trout Bog Lake, Wisconsin, USA - TBH18003P | ecosystem: Environmental > Aquatic > Freshwater > Lake > Hypolimnion/Profundal zone | place: USA... | reverse complement strand
AAATTGCCAAGTTTGCCATGGGCACTGGAAGTGTTGAAAAGCGGCGATTGGAAAGCCGGGAAGGCGTTTGCGCAATCCAAAAATCACTCGCCCATGTTAAACTCCACGTAGGCGGTCGTCAGGTCGGTGGTAAAGACCGTGTAGTCCGCCTTGCCCATGTGCAGATCGACGGTGATGGTAAACCGCTGGTTTGCCACCACTTCCTTGAGTTTGGAGAAGGGCGTCGCCGCCGCTGTGCCGTTCTGCACGGCGATGAGTCCGTCGTAATAAATATCCACCGTTTCCTCGCGCACCTTGGCCGTGGAATAGCCGATGGCGTCCATCACGCGTCCCCAGTTGGGGTCGCCGCCATACCAGCAGCATTTGGTGAGCGTGGAGTTGGCAATGGCTTCGGCGGCTTTGCGGGCGTCCGGGCGGCTCTTGGCTCCGCGAATCTGCACGGTGACAAATTTGCTGACGCCCTCGCCGTCTTCAACAATCATCCGCGCCAGCGCGCAGCAGACATGGTTCAGGGCGTTCTGGAAGCAGTCGAACTCCGGCTCACCGTCGCGCAACGGCGTGTTGCCCGCCGCTCCGTTGGCCAAGACGAGCACCGTGTCGTTGGTGCTCATGTCGCCGTCGATGGTGATGCGGTTAAACGACTGTTCCACCGCGTCGGCGATGGCCTGCTGGAGCAGTTTCTTGCTGATCGCGGCGTCCGTGGTGATGAAGCACAGCATGGTTGCCATGTTCGGGTCGATCATTCCGGCTCCCTTGGCGATGCCGCCGATGCGGACCTGCTTGCCGTAGAGTTCCAGTTCCACTGCGATTTCTTTCGCGTGGGTGTCGCTGGTCATGATCGCTTGCGCCGCGCGCAGGCTGCCATCGGGCACGAGCGATTGAGGGCATTGCGCGATGGCTTTCTCCATCGACTCAATGGGAAGAGGCACGCCAATGCGGCCCGTGGAACAAACCAACACCTGTCGTTCCTTGATTCCCAGCGCCTTGGCTGTGGCTTTGGTCATCCGCTTGGCGTGATCGATCCCGACCACCCCGGTGCAGGCGTTGGCGTTGCCGCTGTTGGCCACGATGGCGCGAGTCTCCGACGCGCGGATGTTCGCCTGCGAAACGCGCACCGGCGCGGCTTTCATTGTGTTCGTCGTGAACGTCCCCCCCGCCACGGCCTGAACCGTGGAAAAAAGAAACGCCATGTCGGGCTTGGAGGGGTTCGTCGGTTTGATGCCTGCAAAAAGACTGCCTGCGGTGAAAGATTGTGGAGCGGTCACGCCGCCGGGAATCTCAAGGAAACTATTCATAGAGGAATTGCGGATTGCGGAAGGAATTTAAAGCCCCTCGGTTTCGGGCCAGCCACAGAGGAGGTTGAAGCTCTGCACCGCTTGACCGGACGCCCCCTTGACGAGGTTGTCTTCGGCGCTCATGAGCACCACCCGGCCCGTGCGCGCGTCGTGCCGCCAGGCGATGTCGATAAAATTGGTGTGCGTTACGTTTTTGATGTCGGCGGAACCCGCCATCCCTTGCAACCGCACAAACGGCTCGTCCTTGTAAGCCCCCTCCAGCGCTGCCGTAATCTGTGGCGCACCCACCCCCGGCGCGAGGTCGGCGTAAATCGTGCTCACGATCCCCCGGTTCACGGGAATAAGATGCGGCGTGAAACTGATGACCACCGGCGTGCCCGCCGCGAGAGATAGCTCCTGTTCGATCTCCGAGAGATGCCGGTGTTTGGGCACTCCATAAGCCCGCACGCTCTCGTTGCATTCGCAGAACAGATAATCGACCGACGCCTTCCGCCCCGCGCCGCTCACGCCGCTCATGCTTGAAACGGCAATGCTCGCGGGATCAATCAAGCCCGCCTTCAGGAGCGGGATCAGCGGCAGCAAAATACTCGTGGGGTAACAGCCGGGCGAGGCAATCAAATCCGACGTGCGAATGGCCTCCCGGTAAACCTCCGGCAGCCCGTACACGCTTTGCGCCAGCAATTCCGGCGCGGGATGGGCCTCCCCGTAAAACTCTTGGAAAATGGCGGGGTCTTTAATCCGGAAATCGGCGCTCAAATCGATGACCTTGAGCCCGCCTTCGAGCAGTGGCTTTGCGTATTCGTGGGCCAACCCGTGGGGCAGCGCCAGAAACGCCACTTTCGCGCCGGAAGCCACCACCGCCGCCGCGTCCGACGCGCTGAACTTCACCTTCGCAAACCGGTGATGCTGAAACCGGGGATAGACCTCGGCGATCGACTGCCCGGCAAACTGGCGCGACGTGACGCAAACGAGGTCCACGCCGGGATGCCGCATCAAGATGCGGATCAACTCCTGGCCGGAATACCCCGAGGCTCCAACGACAGCGACTTTGACAAGATTCATGAGAAAGGGGGGAAAGCATACGCCTCCCCACCGCTCTTTGAAAACACGAAAATGCAGGAGAAAACGGTTCCCGAATAGAAAAAATTTGGAAGCCAGGAAACCAGGAAAAATACAACAGAGAATGCCTCTCTATAACTCAAGACATCCAAGGAACCCAATCTTTGTTCCTGGCTTCCAAATTCCTCTCTCAAGCAAAAAGCCGCACGGCGAACCGTGCGGCTTTGAATTTGTTGCGGTCGTCCTACGCTTTCGGCGCGAGGATGGGGCGTCCGACGGCGCGGTAGGTGAATCCCAACTCCGACATGGTCGCGGGGTCGAAGAAGTTGCGGCCGTCGAAAACGAGCGGGGTGTGCATCCGTTTTTTGACTTCCGAAAGATCCACGGCGGCGAATTCCTTCCACTCGGTGGCGAGGATGAGCACTTCGGCTCCCTCGACGGCTTCCAGCGGGCTGTCCACGAGTTTCACGCCGGGGCAGAGGTTGTATTCCTTGGCCTTCTCCGCGCCCTTCGGGTCGCAGGCGGTGACGATGGCACCTTCGGCAATCAGTTCGTTGACCATGTCGATCGGCACGGAGTTGCGCACGTCGTCGGTGTCGGGTTTGAAGGTGAGTCCCCAGACGGCGATTTTCTTGTCGCGAAGCACCCAGAGGGCGTCGCGGATGCCTTTGATGAAGCGGTCTTTCTGGTCTTTGTTGATGCGTTGGACTTCCTTGAGCAGCGTGAAGGGCACGCCGAGGTCGTCGCTGATGGCGATGAAGGCGGCGATGTCTTTGGGGAAGCACGATCCGCCGTAGCCGAGTCCGGCGTTGAGGAAGTTGCGGCCGATGCGCCGGTCCATGCCGATGCCTGCGGCGACTTTTTCCACGTCCGCGCCGCTGGCTTCGCAGATGGCGGAGACGGCGTTGATGTAGGAAATCTTGAGGGCGAGGAAGGAGTTGGCGGCGTGTTTGATCAACTCGGCGGAGTTGATGTCGGTGACGAGGATGGGGGCGTTGAAGGGTTCGTACACTTTCTTCATGAGCGCCAAAGCGCGGTCGCTGTTGCCGCCGATGACGATGCGGTCGGGCTTCATGAGGTCGGGCACGGCACAGCCTTCGCGGAGGAACTCGGGGTTGCTGACCACGTCGAAGTCGGCTCCGTTGTTGTAGCGCTTGATAGTTTCGGTGACTTTCTCGCCGGTTTTCACCGGGACGGTGCTCTTGTCGACGACGACACGGTATTCACCCGGCTTGAGCACCCCTGCGATTTCGCGGGCAACGCGCTCGATGAAGCTCAGGTCCACGCTGCCGTCGGGCTGGGGCGGGGTCGGCACGGCGATGAAGACGATTTGCGAGTGGTCGACGCCTTCTTGAATGCTGTTGGTAAAACGAAGACGCTTGGCGGCCACGTTGCGGTGGACCAGTTCTTCGAGGCCGGGTTCGTAGATTGGGATTTTCCCGGCGTGAAGGGCGTCCACTTTGCGCTGGTCGTTGTCGACGCAAATGACGGTATGGCCGACTTCAGCGAAACAAGCGCCGCTGACCAGACCGACATATCCGGAACCGATGATGCAGAGATCCATGTGGGGTATTGGGTTGGTTGAGTTTTGGTTGCGTTGAATGAGAGAGGAGCGCCGCCCAACTAGAATGAGGACGGGCTGGCGGAAATCGGTAGCCTCAAATTGGGGAGGTCTTTCAAGGTAAAGGTGAGGACGATGCTGAAATCCGAAACCGTTTGGCCGGTTGTGGAGTTGACGTTTTCCCTCACGCCGAAGCCGAGCGAGGCGATCCAGCTCGATAGGTCGCGGTGGATTGCGTAATCCTGCCGTTGCATGGTGCTGTCGGAAAATTCGTATTGGTCGGTGAAGCTGCAAGCCCAGTTGTCGTTGATCCGGTAATAAGCGCCGAACCGCAGGTTGCTGCTGTTCAGGAAGAAGGGGTTGTTGTCGAGGTAGCGGTGGCCGACGGTGAAGCTGAGGTCTTCGTTGGCCAGGAAGTGGACATCGGTATTCACCTGGGTAAAGCCGGTGCTCACCAGGGGGATTTGGGTGTCCATCTGCAAGGAGACCCACGAGAGCGGATTGTAGGTCAGCTTGTTGCAAAGGTTGGAGAAGGCTCCTTCTTTGGGCAGGCCGGGGTAGGCAGGGGCTTCCAAGTTGGCATTCAAAAACGTGTCCGCTGTCAACAGGTTGAACGTCGCGTCGTCGCGGCGGGTTTGCAGCGTGTTGCGAACGCCAAAACGCCAGATGGTCCAGTTGGGGATGGCATCCAGGGTGGTGAACTGGGGAAAAGTGGTGGAGGGGAGTTCCGTGGTGGGGGTGAGGCGGTCGAATTGCAGGATGTTGTTGGGGTCTTCCCCGGTCCGGACGAAGGAGAGGTCGTTATAGGGCTGGACGATGTGGCGCAGGCCGTCAAGCCCCCAGGAGCGCGACTGCACGTCTTCCCATTCCCGTGAGAATTTGAAGGAGGACTCGATTCCCGCATTGAAAACCGGACGCCAGACGGCACCGCCGGATTTGGTTTGGATGAGGCTTTGGGCGTCCTGTTTCAGATCGAGGCCGGCAGCTTGCAGCGTGTCGAGGGTGCTTGTGGCTCCCTCTGAGTAGTAAGTGCCCCGCAGGCCGACACGCGGAATTACGGAAAGCCAGCCATCGTAGGTTTGCGGCAGGGAGAGCTGGTGGAAGGTGTCAAACCGGAAGGCGTTGTAGCTGTTGAGCAGCGTATTGGTGGCGACGGGGTGCAGGGCGTCAGTGCTCGACAAGGAGCCGAAATCGCGCGCGAGGCGACCACCGCTGGTTTCGCCTTCGTAGAAGACGGAAGATTCGCAGAGCGGCAGTTTAAAAATGGGTTGGCGGGTGACATCCAAGGCGAGTTCCGGGAGGCGCTCGGTGGTGTCGAAGAAATTATTAATCTGAACCCGCGTAATCCCGGTGAGGGTGTAGCCTTCATCCCATTTCGTCAGGGAGACCATGTTGTCGGGCTGCGGATTAGTATGGTATTCGGCGGGATAGAAATCGCGCAGGAACCGGTAGTCGCTCAGTTTGTTGATGTCGGCGTTGGCGTAAATGTCGTCCGTGAGATACGTCCGGCTTTGAAAGGAAACGCGGTAGCGGCTGGAGGTGACGGGTGCGATGACTTGGGCGGTGTTGTTGATGCTGCTGTCCGCGTCCTCGGCGTAGTAACTCTGGAAGTGAGCCCAGCTTTTGTTCTCGGGTCCAAAGTTGCTCTTGCTCTCAAACCCGACGGCCACGCCGCGTTTGGAACGCAGGTCCAGCTCCACGGTGCCATGTGTGTTGTCGGTCAGGGGAATGCCATAGCGATTGAGTATGTATTCGCCCCAATCGCTGCTGTAGCCGGGGGTGAAGTTGAAACCGGCATCTTCCTTGAGCGACTGGTAAATATACGGAAACCAGAAGACCGGCGTGGTTCCCACGTAAAGCGAGACATTAGAGAGGGTGACGTAATCGTTTGGGTGAATGCGGACGTTCTGGGCTTTTAAGAAATAGTCCGGCTTGCTGGAATCGCTGGTGGTTGCGAGGATATTCTTTGCCTCATAGCCGTTTCCCTCGGTCAAGGAGTTGATGGTCTCGCCTTTGACGAAAAACGGGGTCGAGTTGGAGCGAAAATCGGTGCTTCGCAGCAGTTTGGTTTCGAGATTGAAAAGGGTGCGGTTCGCTTCGACCAGTTTGCCGTCCCGGTACAGCCGCACGTTGCCGATGGCGAGCACGTCGCGGGTTTCGGGGTTGTATTGGACGTAATCAGCGTAAACGGAAGTGGTTCCGTAATGGATGACGACGTTGTTTTCCGCCACCGCCACGCCGCCGACAAAGCGGGTTTCGCCATCTGCGGTGATCTCGATGGGAATGTCCCCGAAACTCCCAAATTGCGCTCGCGCGGAGGCGACGCTCAAGAGCATCAGGGCGAGAAGCAGGTGGCGGTTCTTCATGGAAGGGTGTGACCCTAGCCAAGGAGCTTCGTGGTTGCCAAGAACAAATCAGGGTTTCACCGAGATACCGGGTGGTTTGGGATCCTTCATGCCATCTCTTACAATGAACCAGACTTGAAGAATGTAGGGAGTGCAAGTTCCTGAGCGCCAAAGGCGCGGCCCAATGATAAGTCGTTGAAACGGCTCTTTGCCAAAAGTGAGCGCACTCACCGGGCTGAAGCTCGGTGTTAATGAGACGCCGCTACCTCACGAGAAACCGCTACCTTACAATTCCCCGCTCTGTGGCTCCCAAAAACTCCAGCAAATGGCAGATTTCCGGGATCGGTTTGAGCTTTTCGCGGATTTGTTCGGCGGCGGTTTGCACATTGAGATTCATCCGGTAGAGAATCCGGTAGGCCTCTTTAATTTCGCGGACGGTTTCCGCGGTGAAAGCGTGCCGTTCCAGGCCGACTTTGTTGATGCCGCGAATCTCCGCCGGGTTGCCGTCGGCGATCATGAAGGGCGGGACATCCTGGACGATCTTCGTGCAGCCGCCGAGGATGGCGTGTCGGCCAATGCGGCAGAATTGATGCACGGCGGAGAGTCCGCCGATGATGGCGTGATCGCCGACCTGGACGTGGCCGCCCAGGGTGCCGTTGTTGGAGAAAATCACGTCGTCGCCGACGATGCAGTCGTGAGCGATGTGCGAGTAAGCCAGGAAGTTGCCCCGGTTGCCGATGCGCGTCCAGTTGCCGGGTGCAGTGGCGCGGTGGACGCTGACAAATTCGCGGAAACAATTGTCGTCACCGATTTCCACATACGTCGGCTCGCCTTTGTATTTCAAATCCTGCGTCTGCTGGGCGATGGAGCCGTAGGCGAAGAACCGGTTGTTGCGGCCGATCCGGGCGGGGCCGCAGATGGAGACGTGCTGCTGGAGCCAGCAACCGTCGCCCAGCGTTACGTCGGGGCCGATGATGCAATACGGGCCGACGGTGACGCCGGAACCGAGTTGCGCGGCGGGATCGACGATGGCGGTGGGGTGAATCTGGGTTTCGGGCATGGAGGCAGGTATCCTAAATTCTGCGGAAACAGGTTCGCGCAAAGAGCGCAAAGGAAAAACTCTGTTTTTGCGTCTCTTGCGCTTTTTTGCGGCTATTTCTTCTGACTTGGCGTCCTTTGCGTTCTTGGCGCGAGATATTCATGCTCAATTTAGGTCATTCAGCAAGGAAACCAAACATCATGTCGGCTTCGGATACAACTTCTCCGTTCACAACGCAACGGCCTTTTGCCTTGGCGATGTTGCGCTTGGCTTTGGTCACTTCCACGTGGATGAAAAGCGTGTCGCCGGGGAGGACCGGTTTGCGGAATTTGACGGAATCGGTGCTCATGAAGTAGCCGATCCGCGCATTGGCGCCCTCGCCCTGCTGGTGCAGGAAGGCGATGCTGGCGACCTGGGCCATGGCTTCAATCTGGAGAACGCCCGGCATGACGGGGTGGCCGGGGAAATGCCCCTGGAAGTAAGGCTCGTTGATCGTGACCGCTTTGACGCCGGTGCATTTGTTGCCCTCGAAACCGACGATCCGGTCCACCATGAGAAAGGGATACCGGTGCGGCAGCAATTTCATGACGTCGTTGATGTCGAGCACGTCGCCTCCCTTTGGGGTGGTGGAGGGTGGGACCATCGCCAGCAACTCGGCCTGGCGTTTGGTGAGGAGCTTGGCCAGCTCGGTGTTGGCACTGTGGCCGGGCTTGATGGCGATGACGTGCCCCTTGAGGCGGCGGCCAAACAGGGCGAGGTCGCCCACGAGATCAAGGATTTTGTGCCGGGCGAATTCTTCCTTATAACGCACCGGCTCCTTGCTCATCACAGAGTCGCCTCGCACGACTACGGCATTTTCCAGGCTGCCGCCCTTGATCAGCCCTTTGTCCAGGAGCGGCTTGACGTCTTCGTAATAGACGAAGGTGCGGGCGGGGGCGATTTCCCTCTCGTAGATCGCAGGGGTGATCTCGGTGCTGTAAAACTGGGTGAACCGTCCGTCCGGGCCAACGTTGGTGCAGGAGATGCGGAATTTGTCGTCCGGCACGATCATCAAGAGCGAGCCATTTTTGGTTTCGAGATGGATCGGCTCGTTGACGGCGTAGTAGGAGCGCGGGGCGTCCTGGGCGGCGATGCCCGCTTTGTTGATGAGTTCGACAAAGAGTCGCGCGCTGCCATCGCCGATGGGCGGTTCGTTGGCGTCCATCTCGATGAGGGCGTTATCGACGCCAAGGCCGCAGAGAGCGGAGAGGACGTGCTCCACCGTTTGCACTTTCACCGCGCCTTCGCTCAAGGTGGTGGCGCGCTCGACCAGCTTCACGTGGGAGCAGTGGGCGTCGATGACCGGCTGGTCCGGGAGATCGCTGCGCTTGAATTTCCATCCGTGCCCGACGGGCGCTGGATGCAGGGTGAGGGTGACGCGTTCCCCGGTGTGCAGGGAGGTTCCCGCAAGCGAGGCGGACGAGGCTAAGGTGTGCTGAACGTCGGACATGAGGCCGAGGTTTGTATCAGTCCGCAAACGGTTCGTCGAGTATCAGTTGTGGGGTGGGGCTTGGATAGGGGGAGGCGCAGATGTGGCCCGCACTATTTAACCTAAAACGTGAATGGAGACCCCGAAAACTGCGAGGATAAGCTTCTATTTCCGGTACTTGCGCGGAGAAAGGCCATAACACTTTTTGAAAACCCGGTTGAGGTGCGATGCGTGGCAAAAGCCTGTTTGCGCTGCAATGTCCTGGATGGCTCTCTGGGTTGTCAGCAGAAGGTCGCGCGCATGGCGGGTGCGCAGGTGCATCAGCATTTCGTGAACGCCTTGGCGCAGCTCCTTGCGAAAAGTCTCTTCCAATGTGCGTCGTGACACCCCGACAGCCGCGGCGATTTCATCCACCCCCAGGCTCCTCTGGAGATGATCTTGAATGAAACGCAGTGCCTCCCGGACCGTCGGATGGTTCACGGCAAAGGTATCGGTGCTGACGCGCACCGCGATGCCCTGGGGAGGGATCAGGCGGACGAATTCTGGGGGAGCCGGTTCGCCTCCCATGAGCGCATCCAGCAAGGCGCAGCCTTCGTAACCGATCCGTTCGAGATCGAGCCTCACGCTGGAAAGCGGGACGTGGTGGGAGTTGACCACCAATTCGTTGTTATCGACCCCCAGCACGGCAACGTCTTCGGGCACGCGGCATCCCGCCGCCCTGCACGCGTCAATGACCAGGGCCGCATCGAAATCATTGAAGGCAAAGACCGCCAGAGGCTTGGGCGCGGCGAGAAGCGCCTTGATGAGTTTCGCGTGCATCGTCACCCATTGCTGGTGGGACGAACAACTTTGTTTAAGCAATGGGCGCACGCTCAAGCCGTGTTCCCTGATGACAGATGCGAAGCCGGAGAGTCGCAATTGCGCCACATGATGATTCACGCGCGAGAACCAGCAAAAGTGTTTCCAGCCTCTCTCGATGAAATGTTCGGCCGCAAGCCGCCCGATGGCCGGATTGTCGCCAACCACACGCGGCAGGGCGACTTCGGGATGGATTATATAAATATCCACCACCGGGATACCGCGAACCGCTGCCGAGCGGACAAAATTCAGCGGAGCCTCCCATTCCCCTAGACCTGCAATGATGCCGTCTCCGGTCCAGCCACGGGGGATCACCGGAATCCGCGCCATATCCATTTGCAAATGCCAGCCGTGCTCTGCCCCATAACGGGCGATCCCCCGGTGCGCGGCGGGGCTGTAGGTGCCCAAAAGCATGAGAACAGAGCGTAACATGGGGGGCTTATTCATTTCACTGCCCGCGCAAGCGTGCAATAAATTTTTCGAAATATGCATGTGGTGTACCTGCGCCAGAATGCTATCGTGGGCCTCTCCCCGCTCCTGAAATGAAACTCACTTCTCTGCTTCTCCGCGTTGTTTGCTCTCGGCGTCAACGTGCTTGCGGCAGAACTCCCCCCTCCCTCCGCCCATCATGAAATTACGATATGCTCTTGGCAAAAACGAGTATCAGAGAATGACCGCTCGCGAATTGCGCGAGGCGTTCCTGGTCGATAACCTTTTTCCCGCAGACTCAATCGAGTTAGTCTATTGGGAAACCGACCGCACTGTGACCGGCTCGGCCGTCCCCGTGCGTTCGGCGCTGAAACTGGAAACCGACAAGGAGCTCGCCTCGGAATACTTCTGTGAGCGCCGCGAACTCGGCATCCTCAACATCGGCGCTCCGGGGCAAGTCACCGTCGACGGGACGGTTTACGAGGTGGCCCACCTGGAGTGCCTATACGTCGGGCGCGGAAGCCGGGATATTGCCTTTACCAGCAATGACTCGGCGGCTCCCGCGAAGTTTTACTTGATGAGCTACCCGGCTCATACCGTTTACCCCACCACGCTGGCAACCCAAGCCGACGCCAACAAAATCCAGCTCGGGAGTCAGGAAACAGCCAACCGCAGGACGATCTACCAATACATCCACGAGAGCGGAATCAAGAGCTGCCAGTTGGTCATGGGCTTTACCCGGCTCGAACCCGGCAGCGTTTGGAACACCATGCCCGCGCACACCCATTCGCGCCGCTCGGAGGTGTATCTATACTTCGACATGCCAGAGGATGGCACGGTGTTTCATTACATGGGGCCGGGCGACGAAACCCGTCACATCCTTGTGCATCCCGGTCAAGCCGTCCTCTCGCCAATCTGGTCGATTCACTCCGGCTGTGGCACGCGTGCCTACACCTTCATCTGGGCGATGGGTGGCGAGAACCAACGCTTCGCCGACATGGACGGCATCGGGGCTCGTGACCTGCGGTAAATGCCGCCAACCTGAAATTTTATCATGATCCTCAACCAATTTAGACTAGACGGAAAAATCGCCCTTGTGACCGGGTGTAAACGCGGGATTGGCAAAGCGATGGCCGAAGCGCTCGCGGAAGCCGGAGCCGACATCATTGGCGTGAGCGCATCGCTGGAAGTTGCCGGCAGCGACATGGAGCGAGCGGTGGTGGCGGCGGGGCGCCGGTTCTGGGCATACCAGAGCGATTTCGCCGACCGGGAATCGCTCTACGCGTTCATCCACAAAGTGAAGGTCGAGCACCCGCGCATCGACATTCTCGTCAACAACGCGGGAACAATTCTTCGCAAACCGGCTGCCGAGCACTCCGATGAATACTGGGACAAAGTGATTGAAGTGAATTTGAATTCGCAATTCATCCTGAGCCGCGAAATCGGCAAGGAGATGGTGGCGAGAGGTTCTGGGAAGATCATCTTCACGGCCTCCCTGCTCACCTTCCAGGGGGGCGTCAACGTGCCGGGTTACGCGGCAAGCAAAGGCGGCATCGGTCAACTCACCATGGCGCTTTCCAACGAATGGGCAGGCAGAGGGGTTTGCGTCAACGCCATCGCACCCGGTTATGTCGCCACGGACAATACCGAAGCCCTGCGCAACGATCCCGCGCGGAGCCGATCCATCCTGGAACGCATTCCAGCAGGCCGTTGGGGGGAACCTTCCGACTTCAAGGGTCCGCTCGTATTTCTTGCCAGCGCAGCCTCCGACTACGTGAGCGGCCATGTCCTGGTCGTCGATGGCGGCTGGATGGCTCGCTGATCTGCCATGCCCCTCCTGCCGAAACGCCGGATCGCTTCACACTCCGTTTTAAAAAAATTTATGAATACCGATGCGACAACAAAGAGAGCCGCGCCACGGTCCACCCAGTCTGGAAAATACCGTTGGCTCATTTGCGGACTGCTCTTCTGGGTCACTACCTCAAGCTACATTGATCGCGGCGTCTTCGGAAACCTCGCGCCCGATCTCCAAAAGGAAATCGGGTGGTCGGATGGGACCTATTGGTACATGCAGGTCGCGTTTAACGCGGCCTATGCCATCAGTTTGTTGGTCGTCGGGCGGTTGATCGATGTCGTGGGCCTGCGGGTGGGGTTCGCGCTTGTATGTGGAGTGTGGGGCTTGGCTTCCATGGGGCATTCACTCGCCAACAGCGTCGTCGGTTTCTTCATCGCGCGCATTTTTCTCGCGCTCGGCGAAGGGGGCAATTTTCCAGCCGCCGTTAAAACGACCGCTGAATGGTTCCCGAAACAGGAGCGTGCGCTGGCAACCGGCATTTTCAACTCCGGCTCCAACGTGGGCGGGTTGCTGGTGCCGCTGGCATTACCGTGGCTGGTCGCTCTGTTTAAAGACGTGAGCATCGGAGGCCATGTGATCGGCTGGCGCGGAGCGTTCCTGCTCACGGGATTGGTCGATCTCGCCTGGATCATAGCCTGGCTTACGATTTACCGGAAACCGGCGGAACACCCGCGCGTCTCCCCGGAGGAACTCAACCTCATCAACAGCGAACCGCCGGAGACCACCATTCCAATCCGATGGAGCCAGCTATTTCAATACAAGCAAGCGTGGGGCTTTATTCTGGGCAAGTTCATGACGGACTGCTTTTGGTGGTTTTACCTGTTTGGCGCACCCGTCTTCTTTGCCGAACGTTTTGGCTTGAGCATGAAGGGACGCATGGCGCCATTGGCTGTACTCTATGTCCTGGCGTCGGTGGGCAGCATCGCGGGCGGTTGGCTCTCGGGCCAGTTCATGAAACGCGGCTGGAGCGTCAACAAGGCCCGCAAGGGCACTCTATTGATCTGCGCTTTGCTCGTCGTACCGGTCGCGTTTGCGACGGTGAGCGACAACATCTGGATCGGCGCCTTATTGATTGCTTTGGCTGGTGCCGCTCACCAGGCGTGGTCGGCGAATCTCTTGAGCCTTCCTTCGGATCTATTTCCCCGTCGAGCCGTGGCGTCGGTCACGGGCTTGGGAGGGATGGCCGGTTCATTCGGCGGCATTCTGCTTTTCGTTCTGGTCGGTATTTTAAAGGACAACCATGTCAGCTACGCGCCGGTGTTTATCGCCGCCAGCATCGCCTATATTATAGCGTTTGTGGCTATGCATCTGTTGTCCCCGAAGCTCGAACCCGTACATATCTAAGAGCATATCCGTAAATAGCCACGGGCCATCTGCGAGCGATTTTTGCCGTCTGCCGCCACCGTTCGCAACGTCAATGGATCAGGGCAATCTGGCATAATCTGCTGGCCGCGAATGACTTTTGTCAGGCTTATGGTTCATTGTGAGTCATGAAACGTCCCTAGAGCATTTTAAGATATAGTGCACACATATCCTGCATGACGAAAGAAGCCTTTGGCATCGGAATCTGAAACCGCAGCCAAAGCATTGCGGATAGCGCGAAGCAAGCTCTTCTGGGTTCTTGCCTTGGCTTGACGCAGGTGTGCTTTGACTTTGCTCCACATCGCCTCGATGGGGTTCAGATCGGGGCTATAGGCGGGCAGGAAGAGCAGTTCCGCGCCACGTGCCTCAATCAGTTCACGAGCTTGAACATCGCGGTGAGCGCCGAGGTTGTCGCAGATGACAATATCTCCGCGCAGCAGCGTGGGAGCCAGAACTCGCCGGATATATTCACGAAAGGTGACGGCATCGGTGGCTCCCTCGATTACCATGCAGGCGGTTTCGCCGCTGAGACGGATGGAGCCAATCATACTGGTGGTGTGCCATTGCCCACCGGGAGCATGGTCGTGAAGCCTTTTGCCTCCGTAAGCACGTCCCCGCAGGCGAGTCATGTTGGTTTTGGCACAGGATTCATCAAGGAACACCAGCCGCTCGATGGGTAGTTCCTTTTGCAGTTCCTTCCAAAGGGTGCGCTTCTCTACAAGATCAGCGCGATCTTGTTCGCTGGCCCGTAGCGTTTTTTTTAAAGCGATAGCCCAACCGCCGAAGCGTGTTGTGGATGGTGACAATGGTGCAGGTGATGGCCAGCTTTCTCCGGATTTCTTCGAGTGTGGCATCGGCGTGTTTATCTACGTAGCGCCGCAATCGGCCCAAATCTTCGGGTTGCAAACGCCGGGGTTGGCCTACCCGACCTTTGCGCGGAGCTAAGTTGCCTTCGCG
>Ga0316219_1003015_pt1 | contig 14311 bp, 14 predicted proteins | sample TBH18003PmetaG_FD_203635 | JGI IMG/M metagenome (GOLD analysis project Ga0316219, IMG submission 203635) | Freshwater microbial communities from Trout Bog Lake, Wisconsin, USA - TBH18003P | ecosystem: Environmental > Aquatic > Freshwater > Lake > Hypolimnion/Profundal zone | place: USA... | reverse complement strand
GTAAATGGAACACCATAAACAATGTTCCGGTGGCTAAAAATAATCCAAACTGACTTAAGTCAAAGTCTTGATCGGCACGTTGATAGATGCCACGCATTTTGTAAACATCGGGTTCATACTTGCGATCTCTGTTTTCCATCCATAACAAGTCTTGTATATTTTGTTCGCTTTGATTAACATAACTGGGTTGTGCGGCACTGGGACTAATGCCAACAGTAACACCCATGCCCAATGCACTAGAAGTATTTGCACTAATCGTAATAGTTGATGCATCTTTGGCAATAACTGTAGAATTTGCAGGTACTCCAACTGCAGTCACAGTATCGCCAATATTAATTGAACTTGTGCTGGGCAAGGTTATAACCGGACCTGCACTACCCTGTGCCGCAGTGGTTGCGTATTGTAATCCCTGTGTTATTGGACCTAAATATTTGTGGCATAGGATACCAGTGCCACCAATGGTAAACATTTCACTTATTCTGCGATCAAAGAAACGGTAATCGTTGGTGTGTCTTCCGTCTTTCCATAAACTTAATCTTGCCACTGTTTCCCCCAGATTATTGTGTATTTAGCCAATTTGACAGGTATCGATTTATCTGTTATAATTAAGATTATGCAGTCGCACAGTCCCACTCTATACAACAGAATTAGTGATGCTCGCCCTATTGTTCAAAATTTGGGCGATGCTAAACTGCACTTGATGTTTCAAAATTGTGTGGGGTTATGGGCAAAGTTAGATGGGGAATTTGTGGAATGCAGACGCAGAAATCGATTTACTGCTAAGTATGAAGAATTAGCTCGTCAATTAGACGAGGCTCTTGTTGTATTAGAGCAACACTTGGTATTTGGCACTTTATTGAAAATGTAGTATAATCTAGTTTTTACGGAGTAATATATGGCAACGGTAGCTGGCATCAAGATTAAATCAAAACAATCTAAAGTTCGTAATCCCGCATTACACGATGAAAAGTACACAGGAACTGAACCCGATTGGAGCGAGGACGACCTTAACCTAAGTGATGCTGACTTTGATCATAAACTCCGTAGAAGTTTTTATTATTATAATTACTACTACAACCAAAAAGATGCTCGCAAGAATGTTGTGGAGTATTTGAAGCGACAGGAAAAGAAATACACCAAAGATCAAATTAGAGCGTTTGAGCGCAGTTCGGACAAAGCAATGCCTATGACTGCATGTTGTATTATTATGGCACACATTCGTGCTAACATGCCCCTAAAAACTAGACATATTGAATTTTTAGACGAATGCATTCTAGAGGCAATTACAAAAGCAGAACCCGAAGTAGTTGAGACAGTTACAGAGGAAAAAATTGTAATCAAAGCACCCACTATCCAAGATCGTTTACAAGAAAAGACTAGCGAGATCATTGGAGATATTGAGGGTGTTTATGATGATGTAACTAAGGCAATCAAAGTTGACTTCAAGCCATATGATTTTCTAGTTGCAAAGAATGTAGTGCAAAGCCAATTAGGTAAGTATGAATCAGTTTACTCTGCTCGTAAAGCAGAGCTTGAGGAGGCAATGACTAAAAGGGACGCAGATCTTAAAGAGGGATACGCACACTACAAGGCCGCAGACTTTAAGCGTATAATTACTTGGATTGACAATCTAATGAGTGCGATTGAGCAATATCGCGGAGTCAAGAAAGCGACTAAAAAGGCAAGAGTCAAAAAAGCGCCTAGTAAAGAAAAGGTAATTTCCAAACTCAAGTATGCCAAAACGCATACTGAGCTAAAGATTGTAAGTATCAACCCCGCAGAAATTGTGGGTGCACAGACATTATGGTGTTTTGATACTAAATCGCGTAAACTGATTGTTTATCGAGCAACAACATACCAGTCATTATCTGTTAAAGGTACTAGTATTATAAATTTTGATACAGATAAAAGTGTAATGAAAACATTACGTAAACCTGAAGAGCAACTAAAGGAATTTGCTAAGTGTGGCAAAGTTCAACTCAGAAAGTTTATGGATACGATTAAGGCAGTTGAGGCAAAGCCAAATGGCAGAACTAATGCTAATATGGTATTATTGAAAACTGAATAGTTTGCACTTATCAAAGTGATACCTCTTCATTTGACTATTGCCCCCTTGTTTATAGCAATGGGGGCATTCTATTACCAATTTGGGTTTACGCATATTTGCTTTGTGTTCTTCGGATAGTGTACTTCCTTTGGGTATTCTTTTAAGATTCTTAATTGCCTTTTCTCTATGCTCAATTGACTTAGATTTACCTTTTGTGGCTTTACTTATCTTTAAACAAGTTGCCTCGCTTCTACGGCCGTATTTCTTACCGGTGTTAATGATGCTGAGTTTTTCTTTAGTGGCGTCAGACAATTTAACTCCAGCGCGAAACATTTTATGGGCATTGTTAGCATTAATTCTAATAGTTTCAAATTGTTTTGATGTAATACAAATTTTATTTTTTAACCGAGTGAGCATTTTAAGCGCCAAAAACATTTTTTGTCGATTCGTTCCGTCTGTCATTTTTGACAAAAGTAAATGACAAATAAAATGTTCTCGAGCAGTAAGTTTTACTAAATTATCTTTTGAATTGCTCCCACCTAAACTTTTCGGGATAATATGATGTTTTTCAGTATATCCGGTAATATCCCGTGTTTTAGCCCGATCAATGATTTTATAATAGGTATTGGTGTATTTGTTAATTAAATACATTGCTGATGTCCTTTCTCGACGTTAGAGTAGTTGGGAACGCCAATTCCGCGAACTACACTATTATTTAGTAATGTTTTTAATAAATACACTATAACAGGATTTCTTCATGAGTGAATATAGCGTACCCAATCAGGCTCAATCAATTGACGGTAATTTAAGTGTGTTTGGTAGCATACCTACAGGGAATTTATACGACCCTAATACAGGTACCGGGTCAGGCCCAATTGCCTTTGATCCTACAGCATTAAACAGTTCAGACCTACAACGTGCCGCAATCACAGATTATATTCGCATGCGCTTGGGCGACGGCATCGTTGATGTTGAGTTGGAACAAGAACACTATAAGATGGCAATTGATCAAGCACTTGTAAAATATAGACAACGTGCCGCAAATAGCGTAGAAGAAAGTTATTGCTTCTTAGACTTATTACCTGAAACGCAGGAATACATACTACCCAAAGAGATTATGGGTGTTAGAGCCGCCTTTAGACGTGGTATTGGTAGTGTGACTGGTACCACAGCCAGTCAATTTGAACCGTTTGCAAGCGGATATTTGAATACATATATGTTGGTGGCTGGCCGCGTTGGCGGTTTAACAAACTATGAATTATTTGTTGACTATCAGAAACTGGCAATGAAAATGTTTGGCGGAACACTAAACTTTACATTCAACCCAACCACAAAGAGATTGACTATTGTTCGTAAAATGCCTTATGGGTACGGTGGTACAACTGGTAACGATACTGGCCAAAACCCCTATGAATCTGTATTGCTTTGGATATATAATCAAAAGCCTGATCAAGTTATTTTAAATGACAATTTCTCATTTCCCTGGGTACAAGAGTATGCGTATGCGTTTGCCAAACGTTTACTAGGGCAAGCATATAGTAAGTTTCAGAACATTGCTGGACCGCAAGGTGGAACAAGCCTAAACGGAGCCGCAATGGTCCAAGAAGCACAAACTGAAATGGAACGGTTAGAATACGAAATTGTTAATTATGTTGATAACGGTATGCCTTTAACTTGGGTAACTGGTTAATCAATAGTATTGACATCCTTACACAAAAATGTAATAATGCTCCATATAGGGGCATTATTCATGATTATAGGTATATGTGGTTTTATTGGGTCAGGCAAGGATACAGCCGCTGATTATTTGGTTAACTTTCACGGATATCGTAGAGAAAGTTTTGCATCAAGCCTTAAAGATGCAGTCTCAAACGTATTTGGTTGGGATCGACAACTACTCGAAGGAAGAACTACTCAAAGTCGCGAGTGGCGGGAGCAACGAGATGAATGGTGGAGTAATCGACTAGGCAGAGATATTACTCCAAGACACGTACTACAATATTGGGGCACCGAAGTAATCAGAGACGGATTTCACGATGAAATGTGGATTGCAAGTCTAGAGAATAAGATCCGTACCAGCAAAGATAATATTGTTATAACTGACTGCAGATTTCCTAACGAGATCAAAGCAATCAGGGCCCAAGGTGGGAAGATAATTTGGATTCAGCGTGGCCCGTTACCTGAATGGTATCAAGTTGCAGTCAATGCTAATAGTGGACAAGAAGTATTCAAAGAAAATCTAAAAACCCTAGGAGTACATCCTAGTGAAACTGCTTGGGCCGGAACAGAATTTGATGCCGAGATAGACAACAATGAAACTATTGATGATCTTTTTACACAACTTAGAAATCTGGTATCAAAGGACTCTGTCGCCAAGGTAGTCGGCTCCTATGTACCTCTTGGACACAGTTTAAACACACTGTCTTAAGATTGAAGTGATTGTTATTTTTTAAATTACCGTCGAGATAAAACACCGCAGACTGTTCTACAGGGAACTTAAACTTAAAACCGCACTTTTCACATTGCGGTTTTTTTCTATATCCGCTTTTTGCCCAGCCCGGAACCTTCTTATCTTTTTTACCTGCTCGGACACAAATGTCACATACTTTTCTATAATAAGTTTTGTCACCTTTATGGCAATTGATTGCGACTGGTCTTTGATTGCAACTAGGGCATATTTTACGTTCTGTCATATTGTATTTAGTAGCTAACCTTAATTAAGGGCACTCAAAACACCATAAAAATACTATTATATATAAATATTCGAACAGTATTATATAAAGGAAAGTTACTATGGCATTAGTATCCCCAGGTTTACAATTAACCGTAACAGATGAGAGTCAGTACATATCAAACGCAGTGGGCACAGTTCCGCTGGTTGTTATGGCAACTGCTGAGAATAAAACAATCAATGGAGCACTGGCAACAGGTACAACTGAGGCAAACGCTGGAGCACTACAAGTATTTGGAAGTCAGCGTGATCTAACCACTGCAATGGGAACTCCTGTGTTCCAACAAAGTAGTGCAGGAACTCCCCTACACGGTAACGAATTAAATGAATATGGGTTAATGGCTGCGTATAGTGCGCTAGGCTTGGGTAATCAACTATATGCTATTCGTGCAAACATTGATTTAAATCAATTACAAAGTACCAGTGTCCGCCCCACAGGCGCAGTAGCTTCTGGAACAGAATGGTTTGATCTAGCAGATACTACATGGGGTATCTATGAGTGGAGTGCTGACACACAAACTTACACAAACGAAGTCCCGACATTAATTACTAGTTCTAGTCAATGTGTATCTACAACACAGGGCAGTTTCTCTAGCGTGTTAACTCCAGTACAAAGTTACGGGCAAGTTGGCACTTATGCAGTAGTTGTAAGCCAAAGTTACGTTGGTAGTAGTAGTTACGATAATAAAATATTTTATAAAGCCGGTAACAATATCGGAAGTATAGACCCTAACAGTATCAATAATACTTGGGTTTTAGTCGGGACACCTAAATGGCATGCAAGCCATCCAACAGTAATCGGTACGGTAGCAAATGCCACTGTATCAACAGGTAGCAACATCAGTATCAACAACACAACAGTTACTATTACTGGATCAAATGTTGCAACATTTGCAGCTAATGTAAATTCGGCTAGTATTCCCGGAGTTAAAGCAGACGTATTAAATTATAAACTTGCTCTTTATTCTGATGGTACATCTAGCGGCCTAACTGCTAATGATGGTAAAATTGTACTTTCAACCGCATATAACGGATCTGGAAACACAAATATTTTATCTGCATTCGGACTAACCGCAAACGTCGCATACATAGCTCCACAATCGCAATACAGTACATTTGCTAATGTACCAAGTTGGACCAACTCAGTATCTGGTGATGTTTCGGCACCTAACGGCAGTGTTTGGCTCAAGACCACTGCAACTGGCGGAGGAGCAAATTTTGTATTCAAACAATATAACAGTCTAACAGGTCTTTGGACCGCTCAGACCGTTACGAGTTATCCCAATGAACTTTTAGCACTTTACGGATTAGATCCAACTGGTGGTGGTATTAACATTCCTGCGGGCACTCTTTACGTAAAACAAGATAATAACCCATATAATACCGGAGTAGTTACAGGCTATGCATCTTATAAAGCAAAAGTTAGACAAGTTTTTGGGGCAGTAACCGCAGTAGGTAATGTTCCCGGGCCAACACCATTTAGTCCTAGCAATAGTTTTACACTAATTGTATCGCAACCGGGTCTACCAGGTGCTGGTTCAACTCTAATAACAGTTGGTGGTACTGGTCTAGTTTCTGATTTTGTTGCAGCGATACAAAAAGCAAATATTCCAAATATATTAGTATCAATAACATCGACTGGAGCAATATCTATTACTCATTTAGCAGGTGGTGATATTACATTAACAAATGTCAGTGGAACGCCAGTTGCCAATGCTGGATTCGTAAGCGGTATTCCTAATACCATAGTTTCCAGTACTGGTAATGCCGTTACCATTACTGGATGGCAAAATTTAGTTTACACATTTAGCACAACTGAACCCGTAGCAGATCCTGAAGATGGTACATTATGGTATTATGGAGATCCTACTGTAGTTGACATTATGATTAATAATGGTTCTAATTGGGTGGGATATCAAAATTTATCCACTGATGCACGTGGCTATCCCTTGACAACGACTGACCCAATGGGAGTTATTGTTGCTGCAAGCCAACCATTTACTCAATCAGATGGTAGTAATCTTGTAATGGGTGATTTATGGTTAGATACAAGTGATTTAGAGAATTGGCCACTAATACGTCGATATGACGGACTAAATTGGAATCAAATTGATAATACTGATCAAGTAAGTCAAAACGGTATTTTATTTGCAGATGCTCGTTGGGACAATTCTGGTACAACTGATGCGGCGAGCGATCCAGAAATAACTACCCAGGCTCTATTGACCAGTAATTATTTAGATCTTGACGCACCAAATCCATTATTATACCCACGTGGCATGTTGCTATTCAACACACGCCGTAGCGGATATAACGTTAAAAAGTATGTTGCATCATATTTTGGTAGTATAGCAACATGGAATGTTCCAGTGTGGAACGCAGGTACTGCATATACTCAAGGTCAAAAGGTATATTACGGTGCTGACATATATGTAGCAACCACAAGTTCAACAAACCAAGCACCATACGCTGGATCAAGTTATTGGACTAAGTTAGCACACGGATCTTGGGTAACTGCCAGTGGACTAAAGAATGACGGAAGTCCTTATGCTGGCCACTTTGCACAACGTCAAGTAATTATTGCAGCAATGAAAGCTGCTTTAGATGCTAACACAGAAATTCGTGAAGACCAATTTACGTTTAGCTTAATTTGCGCTCCTGGTTATCCAGAACTAATTCCTGATATGGTATCATTGAATAATGATCGTGCAAATACTGCATTCATTATTGGCGATACTCCATTGTCTTTGAGCACAAATGCTGTTGATATTATTAATTGGAGTAATGATACTAATGGTGATGGTTTAGCAACTGCTGATCCATATTTGGGTGTATATTATCCAGGTGGCTTGAGTTCAGACCTAAGTGGTAACACAATTATGGTTCCTGCAAGTCATATGGCATTGCGTACATTCTTATACAATGACAATGTAGCTTATCCTTGGTTCGCTCCTGCAGGAACACGTCGTGGACTAGTAAGTAATGCAACCGACTTGGGTTATGTTAATTTTAATACCGGTGAGTTTGTGCGTACTGGCGTTAATCAAGCATTGCGCGATACATTATACGAAAACAACATCAACCCAATTACAATTATTCCAGGAATTGGCTTAGTTGTATGGGGTCAAAAGACTCGTGATCCAAATACAGAAAGTATGGATCGTATTAATGTTGCACGTTTGGTCAACTACATACGTACAATATTTGCCAGTGCAGGTAATGCATTCTTGTTTGAACCAAATGACAAGATTACTCGTGATCAGTTTGCGGCGATCCTTAACAGGGCCCTAAACGACCTAGTAGCAAAACGCGGGTTGTATGATTATTTGGTAGTTTGTGATACAACTAACAATACACCAGATCGTATAGCAAATAATCAATTATATGCTGATATTGCTATTGAGCCAATGAAAGATGTTGAGTTTATTTACATTCCAATCCGCTTGTATAATCCAGGTGACATAGCCGCTTTGGGTAGCATGTAAATCGGATAAATAAATATAACAGGAGAATAAAATGCCAGTAGCATCCTTAACAAACTTTACAGTACCCCTAGCAAGTAGCCAATCGGCTAGTAGCCAGGGTCTGTTGATGCCCAAATTAAAGTATAGATTTCGTTTAAGTTTTACGGGTTTTGGTGTAAGCACCAATAATGTAGTAGAACTGACCAAGCAAGTTATAGACGTAAAACGTCCTAGCGTAACTTTTGGTGATATTGTAATTGATGTATATAACAGTAAAGTAAAATTAGCTGGTAAACCAGAATGGCAAGATATCACAATTAATTTGCGTGATGATATGAATGGTTCTGTAAGTGGAATGGTTGGCGAGCAATTACAGAAACAATTTGACTTCCAGGAACAAGCAAGTGCTGCTTCTGGTATTGATTACAAATTCCAATTATTATTGGAAATGTTGGACGGTGGTAATGGTTCAGCTACACCAAATGCAGTTGAATCTTGGACTCTGTACGGTTGTTACCTAAGTCAAGTTGATTACGGTGATGTTAACTATGCAAGTGGTACAGATCCCGCAACTATCGCATTGACAGTTAAATTTGATAATGCAGAACAAAACCCAGCTGGTGCACAAAATGCTGGCGTTGGTTTTGGTGCAAGTATCAGCCAAACTATTGGCGCAATTACTGGTTAATTCTAGTTTTAATAATAAAACCCACTTCGGTGGGTTTTTTCTTGGCTAAATATTATATAATGGGATTTAATTCATGAGCGTAATTGATGATGTACTAACGGGGCTAACTCGCAACACAAAGATTCGAGATTATCAGCACGCCAATAAGATATTTGTATCTAACTCATATGAACTAGCTCCTAAGAATTCATACTTATTTCATGTAGCGTTTGATGTGAATTCAACATTGAGTCGTTTACCTAACTTAGAAAAAATTAAATTAGGACTGATGGTTAAAACTGTAAGCCTGCCCAAATACACAGTAGATGCAAAAACAATGAATGCCTATAATAGGCCTAATATTGTGCAGAATAAAATTAAATATGATCCAGTTACGATTACGTTTCATGATGATGGCGCTGATGTGGTACGTGACTTTTGGTACGACTACATGAGTCATTATTATCGTGACAGTGATTATAGTCCTTCCTTTTACCAACAAAGTACTAGATATAACGAACAACAAAGTGAACATTGGGGCTATTTGCCAGCCAAATATCAAAGTAGTGGCAGTGTCGAACGTATATTAAATTTTATTAAAATTTATAGCTTATATCAAAAACGTTTTACTGAATATATTTTAGTTAACCCAACGGTTACTAGTTTTCAGCACGGACAACACTCATATAGCGACACTAATGGTACTATGGAAAATACAATGACTGTTAGTTACGAGACTGTGTTGTACAATTATGGTACAGTTAAGGTTGGTGAAGAGCCAGCTGGATTTGCTACATTGTTGTACGATAAAACTCCAAGCCCACTGACACCAGCTGGTGGTAGCACTGATAGTATTTTAGGTCCTGCTGGACTGTTAGCCAGTGCTACCGGTATTGGGCAAAATTTAAGTAATGGTGGGATACTTGGTGTCGCTCAAGCTGGTATAACAGCCGCTAGGACCGCCAATACATTTAACAATCAAAATATACTTGGCATGGCGGGCGCCGAATTAAAGAATCTAGGCCTAAGTATTATAAGTGGCGACAGTAATGCACTGAATCGATTAGCGTTACCCAAAGCTGGTTCTGCAAATGGAACTGATAGCTTAATACAATCAGGGAACAATGACTTTATTTCAACTTCATTCCAATACGGTAGTAGTGCGGGCCCCTCAGGGCCAACTGGAGCAATACCCGGGGTGAGTTTAGCCGGAATATCAAATCAAATTCAATCTACTTTCTCTCAATTATCTTCAGCATTTAGTAACAATTCAGCACCTGCAGGCAATTTTGATGCATCGCAGGTAATAGCAAGTAACGGTGAAGGTGTTGCTGGAACTACGAATACTGAGAACCCAATACCACCAGGTGTTTCTGACACCGAAGATGCTTAAGGAAATAATTAATGAGCTCGCCAAGTAATATAAACACAGTTGATTTTTCAAATAATTCAAATACATCGGCCCAACAATATTTTAACAATTATTTTTTAGGCAAATTAAATATCACAAGTAATCAAAATGATGCAGTGATAGCTTACTTTCAAAAAATAACAAACGGAAATACCCAAGCAGCACAGATTTTAGCCAGCACAGTAATTTACACAGCAATAAGTCAAGGTTCTGATCCTATGAGTATTATACAACAGTTTCAAGCAGTTCCTCCGGGACAATTATCTTTATATCTTGCTATGTTTTTAAACTTAAATCGAGTAGGTACAAGCCTAGTGGGGGTTAATAATCAACCCATAGCCAACAAGTATATAACACGAGCAATTCTAGCATAAAATGAGCAAGTACGCTAATGGATTTTATCAATTACTAAATCCTGAAAAGTATGTGGGTAAAAAGGCACCGCATTATCGTAGCTCTTGGGAGAATGTAGTAATGAGGATGTGCGATAATAATCCGTCAATACTCCAATGGGCTAATGAAGCTATACATATAAACTACCGTAATCCTTTTACTAATAAAAATACAATATATGTTCCTGATTTTTTTGTGGTATATGTTGATGCCAACAATAAACAACATGCCGAATTATGGGAAATAAAGCCTACTAAAGAAACTACACTAGAGGCAGCAGGCAATAGTAAAAAAGCACAGGCTGCTGCAATACTTAATATGTGTAAGTGGCAAGCCGCCCAGGCTTACTGTAAAGCAAATAATCTTGGATGGCGTATAATTACGGAAAAAGATATGTTTCATGGTGGTAAGCCACCTAAAATAAATAAGTAATGACAAAACAACTAGAGCAATTATTGAATCTTCCGGTATCAAACTCCGACGATCCAACTCCACAAGAAGCACTTGACTTTATTAAAGATAACCAAGAAGTAATTACAGAGGTCGACGCAGCAATCACTAAGATAGATGCTGCGTTGCCAATGGTCCGTGATTTAGATAGTGTGGCAGACAAAGAGTTAGATGACTTGGCTGACATGGCGAAAGAAAATGCCCAAAATCTCATTGACCTTGGTATGAATATCGATCCTAGATTTGCTGGGGTGATCATGCAGACTGCAGGCACAATGCTGGGACATGCGATCACCGCTAAGACTGCTAAAATGGACAAGAAGTTGCGTATGATCAACTTACAGTTAGCCAAAGCCCGCTTAGATCATCAGATTAAAAAGGATGCCAAAAGCGGAGCCGCTGATGAAGAACCAGTTGAAGGTCAGGGAATTGTGTTGGATAGAAACGAACTGCTAAAACGGATCCTTGCAGGCCAAAAGAAATAAACTTTAATAAATATAGTAATAGGAACTTATACTATGCCAGTAACACAAAGCTATCAGAATTACTACTATAATGCTAAAAAACTCTATGAATTTAGAATTAAAGTCGCAAATGTAGACATCACTAACAAAGCTATAATGGAAGCCATTAAAAATGCGTTAAATGCCTACGAAGTAGAATCAATTTCTGCTCCAAAACGCCTACCAATACAAGAACACAGAGACTTTGGAAAACTAGGTCCTTGTGAAGTTTATGTGGTTGATGTAGCGTTATGCTATCCGACAATCACCGAACAAGTTCGCCAACTAGTTATTAACCGTGCAATGGTGCCAAACCATTGTGTATGTGTAGAGACACTGAACCAAGCAGAACAAGAAGATCTAGTAAATGCTACTATTCTTGAGCAGGGTGCAGATGGCCCAATTATTGAAAATCCAGAATTAAAAGATGCACCTGGCGGTCAAGAAGTTGCTGGGCAAAAACGTGTGGATAGTTTACTAAAGGATCTAGCCAAGAGACCACAGATGTCCAGAGCATATGAAGTGTCTGGAACTGATACCACTATAGGTGGTGACAAACAACCATCATATGGCAAAACAACAAATGATGTTCCAATGGGCAACAAAGCTCCTATGACACAACAAAACAAAATGTACCAAGGCAGTAAAGGATTAAAACTATAATGAGCAGTAACAACATGTATAACATTCTAAACACATTAAAAAGTTTAGAGCCCACACAAGAACAAAAAGTCAAAGCAGAAGCCAAGCGCATCTACGAAAGTGTGGAAGCACAGGGTAGTATTACTGAGGGTGTCGGTGTTGTCGAAGCAAAATTACGCCAAAAGTTTGCCGAAGTCGTGGCGGAAGGCTTTCAACCAGTGGTTCCGGTTAAGAGTCGCAGTCGAGGATCAGTAAGTCCTGAACAACAAAAAGACATCGATCGTGATGTTAAGTTGTTGAACAAATATCGTGAAAAAAATATGAGTGCTAGCTCAGCTTTGGATAGACTTGCTAAGTTTAAACATAAGCATATGAACGAGCAAGGTGTGGCGGAGGACGCAAAGCCTGACTTCCTTGATTTAGATCATGACGGCAATGAAAAAGAGTCAATGAAAAAAGCCGCTAAGGACAATGTACGTGTGCACAAAGGCACATACGGTACTGAATATGATCCTGGTGAAGATGACGAAGCCGCAAAAGAAAAAAGAAAGAACTACAAACACCGTGTTGATGTTAAGGGTCGCAAGCCAAATGAAAAACCTGCTAAAGCAAACTTGCCAGCAGATCCATTTGGTCGTACAACAGGTGATGTACCAAAAGGTAAAAAAGGTACAAAGATCAAAGGCAAAGGCAACATTGATGAAGTAATCACAAAGAAAACTTCAGCTGGTGAAATTATACATGATTTCCAAAAGTCTAAGAATCCTAAGTTTGCCGGTAAGAGCAAAGAGCAACGCAAGAACCAAGCACTAGGTGCTTACTATGGTATGCATCCCGAAAAGAGTAACAAGAAAGAAAGTATGCGTGAAAGCACAGACTACAAAAAACAAAACTTCCTATTTGAAAGTTTTAACTTTGCCAACATGATGAAAGAAACAGATCAAACTGTTCAAGAAATGTTGACAGAATTACAAAAAGACATTGCTACATTTAAAATGACCGGCGAGTGCAGTCCAAAATTAGATGCATTCCTGCGTGTACATGGACATGCTAAAAAACAACTAGCAGATGAAGCTAAATCAGTTCCTAACTATGAAGTGCCAGCAGTACAACGTAAAGCCGCAGGAGAGCCTGCACTAAGTCTAGGTGATGTGCAAGCACACGATACAAATCGTAGTATGCACCCTGGCATGACTAAATTAGATGCTCCAAAGCCTGCACATCATCATATTCATGATGAACTAGATGAACTTGCTGAACTTGCAGGTATTGGTAAAGTACATGAAATGCACGAAGGTACATGCAATGAATGCGGTATGTATGAAAGTAGTTGCGAATGTGATCACATGGATGAAGGTAATCCGTTGACTAAAGGCCTAGCAGATCCTAGTATCAAAGTTGGTGAAAAGATTCCTGGAACAGACGCAGTTAAAACAAAACAACTTAAAGAAACAGAATGTCCCACATGCCATAAGGCGCCATGTGAATGTGATCTTGAAGAAGGTAACGAATTCAGTGGCGAATTAGTAAAAGCTCGTGCACAACACAAAGATCATTTTACAGTTGACGGACATGAGTATCCAGTAAAAGAATCAACTACATTAGAAGACATGGCTAGACTAGCAGGTATTGCAGTAGAGGGGAAAGACTACGGTGATACAACATACCCAGAAGCACCAACATATGACAATACACCTAACGAAGAAGTTCAAGGCGAAGACGTATTGCTAAAGGGCGGTGACGGTGAAGTTGCTGGTGGTGAAAAAGTTATGCGTAAGTCAGGTTATAAGCACGGTGACAATCCACTGGCTATGAAAGAATCAGAAATTACTGCCGCTGACTTAATGAAAGAAGCCTCAGCCTTTGATCCTATTGAAGCAATGGGTCGTAAGTTAATGCAACAATACGAATCTATTAAATTACAAAAATGAAAATAAGCGAAATTATCACTGAAGATTTAGAATTGCATAAGCAGTTTGACATCATTGAAGAAATGGTTGAGT
>Ga0316219_1003012_pt1 | contig 14324 bp, 9 predicted proteins | sample TBH18003PmetaG_FD_203635 | JGI IMG/M metagenome (GOLD analysis project Ga0316219, IMG submission 203635) | Freshwater microbial communities from Trout Bog Lake, Wisconsin, USA - TBH18003P | ecosystem: Environmental > Aquatic > Freshwater > Lake > Hypolimnion/Profundal zone | place: USA: Wisconsin... | reverse complement strand
TCTTCCGGTGGGTCGAAAATCGGTCCGGCTCGCGAAGGCGGCACAGGACTGCCGCACTCCACGACGCTGTCGCGTTGACGAACGCCCCACGGCAAACGCCGGATGTCGCCCTCCTGCAACCGGCAGGTTCATTGGCAGCCTGCGAAGGATCTCACGAGGCGATCACGACGTTCTTTTCAGTCGGCGCGAAATCGGAACGGACGGCTCATCGAGCGGCGCTGTCAGCTTCGAGAACAGTGAATGGTGACCTAACGCCGGCTGGCCTGCCGTGAGATCCTTCGCAAGCTCAGGATGACAAATAATTTGGGCCGCTCCGGTTTCCGTGCTCGGCTTCCGATTTTGGGCAATAAAAAGGGCACTTCACCGCAGTCCACGAGCCCCCTTTGCCGTTTTGGGGTCATCCGCGCACAAATCATTCGCACCGTTTTATCCGATCGGGGTGCCCTCAACCTGCCGAAGATTCGGGCGATACCGTTACCGGTTGCCCGAACTCCGGCAGGTTATTGGGGGACCAGCCAAAGGGTTGCACACGCACGTTGCGATCGTTCCAGCCTGAAGCGAGGCTGGTTTTCGCGTGGTAGAAGATCAAATCGCCCGCGGAGGGATGATGGACAAAGCAGCAGTGGCCGACGCCCCACACGCTCTCCGTTTTCTGGAAAACAGGGCCGTGTTTTGTCCATGAACGCCGGTTGAGAAAATCGCCGTCGTCGTTGACGAGCATCCCCAGGCAGTAGTCGGGCGTCCACGATCCGCTGGCGGAGTAAACGATGAAGGAGCGTCCGCCGCGACGGAGCACCTGCGGCCCCTCGCACAACGGCAGTCCTGCCTGCTCCCACGATTCGGTCGGTTCAGCCAGCAGAACCCGTTCGCCGTCGAGGGTCCACGGATTGCGCATCGGCGCGATGTAGAGGTTCTGGCGGCCGTTGCGCTTACCGGGCCAGCCGCTCCAGATGCAGTACCGGCAGCCGCCGCTCTCCAGCACTGTCGCATCGATGGCCCAGCCGCCCGTGTCCAGGCAGCCGCGATTGCGCCACGGGCCGAGCGGATTCTCGGCTTCGAGCACCCACATCCGGTGATTGTCGTTGTCGCCGTCGTCGCCGGTCAGGTAGATGTACCAGTTCCCATCCAGAAAATGCATCTCCGGCGCCCAGATGTTTCGGGAAAGGAGACCCTGTTTGGGGGCGCGCCAGATGGTAATGGGCTTGACCGCGGCGATTTCACTCAGAAGCGGCGAGGCGCGAAGCTCAAGGGACCGACCGGCGACCAGCAGCGCGTACCAAATGCCGCTGTGCTGGATCACCCACGGGTCGGCCGAGGGTGCCGGCAGAATCGGATTTGAGAAAACGACGGCTTGTCTGCTTTCCGGCGCCTCCGCGACACACGGGTCGGAGGGCGGCGGCGGGAGAACCGCGCAGTCGGACTGCGCACCGCCAAGAGCGACTAGCGCAGCGGTGAGAGCCTGTTTTGAGAATAAGGGATGCGAGTGGCAGGGATCCAGGGAATCCATGAAAGCGGATAGAAGAAAGCAGGAGGCGTGCCGGACTGCCGGCAGACGTCGTTTCCGGACAGAAACAGCTGCTTAGACCTCCCAACCCACCGACGACCGCTCTCGCCCCCAACCCCATCGCGGGTTGAATCCGACATGATGTCAGCTCTCTTTTACCCCCGGCGTTCCTTCACGGCTTGGAGGATCTCCGCGATGACCTCCGCGCGCGGCTTGGCGCCGACGTGGCCTTTGCCGTGCAAACGCACACTGATCACCCCGGCTTCGAGATCGCGCATGCCCACGACGAGCATCGTGTGAACCTTCGCCTGCTCGGCCCGGAGCACCTTGCCCTTGATGTTGTCGTTGGACGGGTCCAGCTCCGCGCGGATGCCTTCGGCGCGCAGCTCGGCCTGGATCGCCTTCGCGTACTCGAACAGCGGGGCGTCGTCGCCGATCGGCAGCACGCGCACCTGTTGCGGCGCGAGCCAGAGCGGGAAGTTGCCGGCGTAATGTTCGATGAGGAATCCGATGAAGCGCTCGTGCGTGCCGAGCGGGGCGCGGTGGATGCACAACGGCGTTTTCTCCGTGTTGTCCCGATCCTTGTAAACGAGCCCAAAGCGGGCGGGCACGGCGAAATCGACCTGGTTGGTGGCGATGGTGAACTCGCGTCCGATGGCGCTCCAGACCTGTACGTCGATCTTCGGTCCGTAAAACGCCGCTTCGTTGGGCACTTCGACGTAGTTGATGCCGCTCTTGACGAGGACGTTGCGCACCATGTCCTCGGTCTTCTTCCAAAGCTCCGGCTGATCCACGAACTTCTGGCCGAGCTTGGCCGGGTCGTGCGTGGAGAAGCGCATGAGGTATTTGTCGATGCCGAAAATCTTGAAGTATTTGAGATACATCTCGTTGACGGCGTTGAACTCGGATTCGAACTGTTCCTCGGTGCAGTAGATGTGGGCGTCGTTCATCTGCATCGAACGCACGCGCATGAGGCCGAAGAGCTCGCCGGATTGTTCGTACCGGTAGCAGGTGCCGTATTCGGCCAGCCGCAACGGGAGTTCCCGGTAACTGCGCGGGACCGCACCGAAGATCTTGTGGTGGTGCGGGCAGTTCATGGCTTTGAGGTAGTAGATTTCATCCGGAGGCAATTTGCCCCTTTCCTCTTTCCTGTCCTTCAATTTCAAGTATATCCCCTTGCAGGAACTAAACTGAGTGGTTGCCTCCCCTTCGCGTATCAAATGTTTGACCCAATCGATAAAGGGGCGTTTAGAAGTTTTTTCAGCCTCATTCCCTTGAAATTTCCAATCGGCGAAATTTGTTGCAGCATCTTCAAGTTCAAACTCTAATGCTCCGATCTCCACATTAAGAGCCTTGCGTTTTTCTCGCTGCTTCCCATCTGGATCGTTTTCGTTTGGCAACGTCATCGGCGGAAACATGCTCTCCGCATAGTACGGCAAATGCCCGCTGGTGAGGTACATATTCTCCCGCGCCAGATGCGGCGTGCGCACGCGGTCATACCCCGCCGCGAACTCCGTCTCTTTCGCCAGCTTCTCCAACTCCTCAATCAAGACCGTGCCGTTGGGCATCCAGAGCGGCAGGCCGGGGCCGACGTCTTCGTCGAAGTGGAACAACTCCATCTCCTTGCCCAGCTTGCGGTGGTCGCGTTTCTTCGCCTCCTCCAGCATCGTGAAGTAGGCGTCCATCTCGGTCTTGTTCTTAAACGCGGTGCCGTAGATGCGCTGGAGTTGCGGGTTCTTTTCGTCGCCCTTGTAATACGCGCTGGCGACGGAGGTGAGCTTGAACGCGCCGATGTTGCCCGTGCGCATCACGTGCGGCCCAGCGCACAGGTCCAGGAAGTCGCCGTTCTTGAACAGCGAGATTTCCTCCCCCTCGGGAATCTCCTCCAGATTGCCGATTTTGAACTTTGACGGCTCCGGGCGGTCGGTGAGCGCTCCCAGGCGGCCTTTGTTCGCCAGTTCGAGCGCCTCGGCCCGGCTGACGACGATCCGCTCGAAGACGTGGTTCGCCTTGGTCTCCTTCTTCATCTCCGCCTCGATGGCGGCGAAATCCTCGGGCGTGATCCGGTGCGGGAGATCGACGTCGTAGTAGAAACCGGTCTCCACGGGAGGCCCGGCGGCGAATTGCGCCTCCGGCCAGAGGCGGAGAATGGCGGTGGCCAGCACGTGCGCGGCGGAGTGGCGCAGACGTTCGATGTCGGACATCTGCTGGCGTTGATCCAGGGTTTTGCGTTCGGAAGCTTCGGCCATAGGAAAAAATTGAGAGAGGGAGAAAGTGAAGGGTTGGAGGCAAAGAATCAAGCGCGGGATGGAAAAGGTAGGGAATGGCCCTGATTCTACGGGACCGCTTTACTCGAGGTTTTAAATTGGTCAGCGCGACAACGCCTTCTTCATCTCGGCGACCAGCCAATCCGCGGCGGTGTTGCCCGGGATTGCCGACCCGGCGTAAGCCTCCTGCCCGTCTCCGTAACACACCTTGATGTCGTAAAAGGCCGACTGGCCGGCGCTCATGCCGATCTTGGTCTTGATATCGCCAATGTCCGCCGCCGCAATGGTCCGCACCCGTCGAAGGCCGAGCAGGGCGGTCGTGATTGTCAGGCCGTCGCGGTTCGCCACCACCCAGGTCTTCCCGAACCAAAGGCCCAGCGCGCTGTAGCCGCACAGCAGCGCCAACAACCCAAAAACGATGCTCATCACGATGCCCGGGACGATCTCCAGCCCGTGGCTCCTTGAATAGAGCAGCCACACGGGCACACCCATCACGCCTGAAATCAGCGTCCAGATCGCCGCCGCGCCCGGATTACGCGCCGCCGGGAAATAGAATTCCATTCCGCCGTCATCGGACGGCCCGACGCGAATCGGCGAATCCGCGGACAACGAATAGTGCGCGAGCTCCTCTTGCTCATGCGCCCGCACCTTGCCGGCCTCAGCCTGTTCCGCGGGCGAAAGCGCCACTGCAAACACCGGCACGTCGAATTGCGCGGAGTAGGGAATCCCGGCGACGGGCGCCTTAACCTCCAGCCGCCAGACAATCTGTGTATAGGAGTCGGTCGAAGCGGTCGGCTGGCAATCCTCCGGAATGAAAACAGCCACGGGAATCGTGTCGTCGTCGTCCATTTCCACCTTTTCCTCGCGCTGCCACACGAGGTTTTCCGACGATTCGCTCTTGTTGTTGCGGGAGATGCGCAGGCAGTTTAGGCGCACTGTTACCGGCCCTGTCGGACGAATCGATCGCTGCAATTGGACCTTTCCCTCCAGCGTGCCGCCGATAGCCGCGGGCACAGTCGCCATTTCGAATACCGACTCCCCGTACTTCAGGTAACCCATCAGCATCCGCATAAACCAGAGCAGCACGCCCAGCCCAATCACCGGAAAGAGCAGCACAAAATAAAGCTCCGCCCTCTGCCGTTCGTTCGCCATGATCCCGTAAGCCACGGGCCACGAAATGGCGTTCCAGGCCGTCGTAAAAATGCCGATGCCCAGCAGGTTCTTTTTCGTAGTCGAAACTACGCGACCGGCCGCCCAGTCCGCGCGGTCCGTCCAATCGCCCGCATCCACCGGCACACCGCCATCGGTTGCCGCCGTTGCCGCCGTTGCCGCCTGGGCTCCGCGACGGGCGCGCGGCTTGACGCCCAGAAGTGTGCGAACCATGATCGCCAGCCCGATCCCCATAAACGCAAGCGGAAACGCCATCACCAACAGCCCAACCGAGTTGAGCGGGGTTGCCGCACGGGTCAGCACCGCCCGGGCTGGATTCTTCGGATCGACAAAGCACGCGCGCTTCGATCCTTTCGGGTACTGCGCGCAAAACCGCCCCTGACCGCGCTCTCGGTAACTGCCCGAGCGCTGGGTCCGGCGATATTCCACATCGTTGACCCGGTAGCTGAAGCCAATGCGGTCAACGTAGTTTACGCCATTCTTGCCGTGATTTTGCTCCACATCGACGGAAACAATGTGGCACGGCGTGGAAACCCAGCGCTGTTGATCCTGGCTGGCCACGTACGGCTTCCAAAACCCGACGTAGAGCATGAACGCCGGGATAGCCACGAATGGAATCAGGAAGAGAGACGAAAAGACGCGAATGGCGAGTTCGAGCCGTGGGCTCGACGAGGCCGGTTTGGTTTTCATGAGGGAAGAAGCTGCCCTTCCCTACCCTGCCGGGGATGCTGCGTCAAATGCGAATCCGGGTATGCACTTCACGCACGCACCGCGCCTGTCGGCAACGGGCAGAATGCCCAATACTGTTCGGATAAGCAGCGGTTTCGAAAACGGGTGGGGCTTCGGCGGTCGCGCCAGCGTCTTGGAGCAACGGCAGTCCTGTGCCGCCTTCGGATGCCGGACAATCCCACTCCCACCGCAAAACTTGCTTGCCACGACCAGCCATGTCTTTCTTTTTCTGATGGCAAACCCGGACAACCCTTGGCCGCACACCGGCGGGAAATGAATGGCAAAGGAGCGGTGAGCGCGAGCAGGAAAGCAACTTTGGGTACCGACGCGCCATCCCAAGGCGGCACAGGACTCCTTCCATTACCCACAAACCGGAAGCCGGGCACGGAAACCGGAGCGGCCCATATTATTTGTCATCCTGAGCTTGCGAAGAGCCTGTCCTGAGTCTGTCGAAGGAATCTCACAGTAGGCCAGCCGGCGTTATGTCACCATTCAGCGGTCTCGAAACTGACAGCGCCGCCCGACGAGCCATCAGTTCCGATTGCGCGCCGACTGAATCTAACGTCGGGGTCGCCTCGTGAGATCCTTCGCAAGCTCAAGATGACAGCAATCGGGGCGCCGTCCTCGCTCGGGCGTCTGGTCTTTAAAGTTGTGGGTAATGGAAAGACAGGACTGCCGCACCAAGACGCTGGCGCGTTTCTCGGAACTCCCAACGCAGTTTGTTGTGACGGTATTGGGCAGAATGCCCGCGCTCGCCCGGAGTCCATTCGGCGGGCACCGTTGACAACACCCTGAGGCCTTAGTAAGGGTCTGTGCCATGGCTTTCCTCCGGAAACACATCCTGCCGATCTTGCTGTTGTTGGTCACCAGCGTGACGGTTCACGCCCAAGCCGGCGGGAATCCCGTGACCTCGTCGTCCGCATCGAAACCCTCCGAGACGTTCGCCGACGGCTTTCCAAATCGAAAGTACCTGCTCGGCGACTTCGACGGCAAACGAACCTCGTTGGAGGACAAGGGCGTCGTGCTGTCGGCGTTCTATACCGGGGAGGTGTTTGCAAATCCCTTCGGCGGCGTTGACCAGGGCGCCATTTACGAAGGATTGCTCGAACTCGACCTGACGCTTGACCTTAAGAAGATCGCAGGCTGGAACGGCGCTTTCCACGCCTGTTCCTATTACCCCATGGGCTCCAGCATGACCAATATCTATACGCACGATCTCATGGTGATCAGCAACATCGACGCGTACGACACCTTTCACCTTTTCGAGCTCTGGTATGAGCACAAGTTCCTTGACGATAAAATCGCCTTGCGCATCGGCCAGATGGGAGCCAACAACGAGTTTGTCATCAGCAACGGCGGGGCGAAATTCTTGGCCGGAACCTACGGCTGGCCCGCCTTTCTGGCATCGAATGCGCCGACCCCGAACTATGCCTATGGCGCGCCGGGCGTGCGCCTGCGCGTCGATCCGAATCCGTCGTGGACTTTTCAGGGCGCCATTTACGCCGGGAATCCCGCGCCCGACCGTCTCGGCGATCCGAATCCCCACCGCCGGCCCGACAGCCAGTTCAACAACTCCGGGACCGAGTTCTATATGAACGCCAGCCAGGGCGTTTTCGGGATTTTCGAACTGTGGTTCAACGGAGACAAGGAGAGAGCCGACGCGCAATCCTCCGGAACGTATAAATTGGGCGGTTGGTTCCACACCGACACCTTTTCCAGCAAGCGGTACGACGACCAAGGCCGACCGCTGGCCTCCCCCGCAAGCGACGGCACGCCGCTTGCCCTCGACGGAAATCTAGGCGTTTACGGCGTCGCCGACCAGGCGATCTGGCGGAGCTGCGGCGAATCGGGCAAGGGCAACTCGGGCAAAGGCGACAAACCCGATCAGGTGCGGGAGATCGATCTCTTCGCCCGCACAGCGATCGCCCTCGACGACCGGAGCCTCTTGAATTTCTACTGCGATGGAGGGATTACGTTTAACGGCTTTGTGCCCGGGCGCCCGGCGGATTTCTTCGGAATCGCGACGGCGTATGGCTCCATCTCGTCGTCCGTGGAGGGCTATACCGAGGACTTCAACCGTTACAACGGAACCCACCGACCGGTTCCCGATTTCGAGTGCAACATCGAGCTGACTTACTTTGCGCAAATCGCTCCGTGCTGCACCTTGCAGCCGGACGTGCAAATCGTGGTTCATCCCGGGGGCTCGTCGGCGATCGACAACGCGCTGGTTGTGGGCTGCCGCATGGTGCTTAGTTTTTAACCGGCGGAGCTTTCATTTGCGCCCGAACAGTCGCTCAAAATTCTCGGCGACCTGGTCGGCGAGCGTTTCGACGCTCCATCCCCGGAGTCTCGCAAGGCCCTCGTAGACGACGCCAAGGTTTGCCGGATGATTGACCGGCTTGCCTTCCGGGCTATCCGGGAGAGTCCATCGCCGGAGTTCCGCCGGCAGCGGCATCGCTGGCGCGTCGGTTTCGACCAGCAGGCGTTCGGGCGGAACCTGGCGGAACGCTTCGCGCCGCCCGGCTTTTCGGGCATCCAAGAACGATCCTGAAAACGAGAAATAACCGCCGCGCCGGGCAAAAAGCTCGATCATTTCGACCGGGCCGCCGTAGGCATGCAGCAGGAAACCGCGAGGCGGGGGAGGCTCGTCCCGCATCGAATCCCACAGCAGGCCCCACGCTTGAAGGCAGTGAACGGTTACCGGAAGCTCCAGCGCAGCCGCGAGGCGAAGCTGCCCGGCATACACCGTTTGCTGGTCGGCAATATCGAAATCGGGAATCCAGCGGTCCAAGCCGATTTCGCCGATGGCACAACCGGGACTGCGTCGGAGCGTCTGCTCCAGGCGGTCGCGCCACTGCGGTGTGCGCGTCTTCAAGAACCAGGGGTGCAATCCGTAGCTCGGGACGATCCATGGATGCGCGCGCGCCAACTCCGAAACGGCGTCCCAGTCGTTCTCGGCAGTGCCGTTGACGACCGCGCGGGCAATGCCCGCCGACTTCAAATCGGCCAGGACACCGCCAAGATGCGGCTTCAGCGAGTCATCCTGGAGATGATTATGCGCGTCGATGAAACCGGGGCTCATCAGGGAAGGGTGCCACGTTTCGCGCAGCAGCGCAAAGCCGTTGGGCGCTGGCAGGGAAGTTGCTTTCCAAATGAACCTCGCGTTTGCGGCATGCCGGGCTTGATTTGCTCACAGTTGACCTGCGGCGCGGATAATGCACAGTTACTTATGAAATATTTCCCTCTTGTTGTTATCTCCGGAATCAGTCTGGCCGCCATGACCTTTTCCGGTTGCCAAACGCCCGGTGAAAGCGCCGGAGCGGGCGCCCTTACTGGCGCGGCGATCGGCGGTCTCGCGGGTGGACCCCGCGGTTTTGTAGCCGGAGCGCTTGCCGGGGCGGTGACCGGAGCGGTCGTGGGCAAGATCGCGGCCGAGCAACGCGGCGATTATTATTATGGCGACCGCCCGTATCACCACTACCGGTACGCACATTTGACGCAGTACCCCGGGTACGTGAGAAGCCCATACTACCCGAACGCCCTGGTGGACGTGCGCGGATTCCGAAGCGGCGACCGGATTATGGATCCGCAGAGCCGCCGGATATTTATCCTGCCGTAAGAGCCAATTGAGTTGCCAGCGGGGCCGAATGGCGGTAATCGAAGCCGACCGATGAGCCTCGCTTCCAGCGGCCCGACCGCGGGCATTCAGAACGGCGCCACTGTTCGCCGGGTGCCCGTGTTCGGTCCGGATGGCAGGGGGTGGGTTCTTCTGTTCCTCGCAGCCCTGCTGTTTCTAGGCGTCTGTCTCGGGCGGACGCTGCGCGACCCATGGGTCGAAGAAGACACTTGGTACGGTGCGGTCTATTCCCAGGCGGCGCATAATAATCTGCGCGCGGGATTGGGCGTCACCGCGGGCGTGCCCGTGACGCTGTACTTCGGGCCGCTCCCGGTCCCTCCCGATGCGTTCTATGTGCATCATCCCACGCTGTTGCCGTTGCTGGTGACGGCTGCGTTCGCCGTATTCGGGGAATCCGAAGCGGCGGCGCGGACGGTGCCGATCTTTTGTTCGCTGTTGAGCGTTTTTTGTGTGTGGATGCTGGTCCGGGACGCCCTCGGGCGGCGGGCGGCGGCGTTTGCGGCGCTCATTTTCGCAACGTTTCCGATGCAGTTGCACTACGGGGACATGGTCGATTTCGAGCCGCCCCTGCTGGCGCTGATGCTGGCAGCGCTGGTTTGCCTGCGACAATGGCGCAAGCCGGCGGGAAATCCGGCCTGGGGGTGGACTGCCGCCGCGTGCGTGTTGCTCTGCCTCTGGATGGACTGGCCGGCTTACTTGTTCGTGTTCGCGCTGGCTGCCTGGTTTTGGCGGCGCGGAATGGCCCGCGACCGGCGGTTTGCGCTGGCGCTCATCGCAATGGCGGCGGTTTCCGCGACGGTTTTCCTGCTTCAGGTCCGGCATGTAAATCCGTCGGGACTGACCGATCTGGTAACCGCGGTGAAGATGCGGCTGGGCAACGGGACGACGGCGGGGTCGTCAACGACGGCCCACCAAAACCCGGTGCATTTTACGTTCGCGCAATGGTGCGGGACGGTGGCCGGCGGGCTGGATGAAGATTTCCTGCCCCTGCCATGGCTGCTGGCGTTCGCAGGGTTGGGAGTCGTTCTCGCCCGTGCGAAACAGTCGCCCGGTTTGCGCCGGGCCGGGGCGGTGGCGCTGCTCATCGGGTCGGTCGGCGGAAGCTACATGGTCATTTTGCGCAATTGGTCGTTCATCCACGATTGGGCTTCCTTTTACCTCACGGCGCCGGTGGCGATCCTGGGCGCCGTGGCGATCGATGGCGCCCTGGGGTGGGCTGGGAAGGACCATGGGGACCACGCGCGTTTCACTCGTGCGGCAACGGTGGCGGGGATCGTCGCATTCGCTGTCGGAAGCGGCGTGGCCGGGTTGCGTCAATCGGAATCGATGCGTTCCCAGTTTCTTTTGCTGGATGGCGAGACGCCGGAACCGCGGACCCTGGCGCCCGACCTCGGCAGGTCGCTGGCTGCGATCTTCCCGCCTCAGACCAGGATTCTCTGCAATTTCGACCCCTACGGCAGCACGCTAACCTATTACGCCCAACGGATGATCCTGACCGGAATCGCCACCGCCGACGACTGGCAGACGCTGGCCGGTGACGAACCGGGACCGGTCGGCGGAGTTGTGTGGCTGGACGCGCCGGAAGCCGAAAGGCTGCTTGCCGTTCTCCCCAAAGCGGAATTGCAGCCGATGAAGGTGGACGGAGTGCGGTTGATGGTTTGGAAGGGCAACGGGAAATGAACCAGGACACCATCGCTGCCATCGCAACCCCGTTCGGGGAGGGAGCCATTGCCATCCTCCGACTTTCCGGACCGGAGGCCGTTGCGATTGCCGGCACGGTTTTTCGCGGCGGCAAGAGGACGCCGGAGCTTCAACCGCGCGTCCAGCATTTTGGCCGGGTTGTCGATGGCGCTACTGTGCTCGACGAGGTGTTGCTTTCCGTGTTTCGGGCGCCGGCCAGTTATACCGGCGAAGAGATGGCGGAGATCGCGTGTCACGGCGGGATCTTGGTAACCCGGCGCATTCTTTCGTTGCTCTTGAACCGGGGCGCGCGCATGGCGCACCCCGGCGAGTTCACCCAGCGGGCGTTCCTGAACGGGAAAATGGATCTCACCCAGGCCGAGGCGGTCATGGACCTGATCCAGGCGCAGACCGAGCTCGCGTTGCGCGCCGCCGCCGAGCAATTGGAAGGCCGGCTCGGGGCAAGGGTGCTCGAAATCCGGGAATCGCTTCTCGGCTTGCTGGCTCACCTGGAAGCGCACATCGATTTCCCGGAGGAAGACATCGAGCCGGATACGACCGCGGCGATGCTCGAACGGTTGACTGCGGCGCGGACAAAAATCGCGATCCTGCTGCGCACGGCGGATCAGGGGCGGGTCTTGCGCGAAGGCGTCCGCACGGTGATCTACGGCGAGCCCAACGTCGGAAAGTCGAGCCTGCTGAACCTGCTGCTCGGCTACGAGCGGGCTATCGTGCATGAAGCGCCCGGCACCACGCGCGACACCATCGAAGAGACGATCGATTTGCGCGGAATTCCGCTGCGGCTGGTCGATACCGCGGGTGTCCGCGAATCCTCGGACGCCGTCGAGCGCGAAGGCATCGCCCGCACGCTGCGCCATGTGGAACGCGCGGACCTCGTCTTGCACCTGGTCGACGCCAGCCGGCCCGCGACCGTCGTTGCGGACCCCGACCGGCTCCTGGTACTCAATAAGACGGACCTCGGCGAACACAGCGACTGGCAAAATGCCGATGGCGTCCGGCTTTCCTGCCTGACCGGCCAGGGGATGGATGCTCTTGCGGACGCCATTTTCGACCGGGTGATGGGGCGCGGCCTGACGATGGCCGACGCGACGGTGGCCATCAACGCCCGTCACCAGGCGTGTTTGCAAGAAGCGGACCGGTGCGCGGAAGCGGCGTGGAAAGCGCTCGCCGGCGGGCTGTCGCCGGAACTGGCAGCCATCGACCTGAGGGCCGCGCTGGATGCTGTCGGCGACGTGGCGGGCCGGGTCGATTCCGAAGCTCTCCTGGGCAGGATTTTCTCGACGTTCTGTTTGGGAAAGTAGCGCGGAAGTTCGAGCGGGAATCCGGGGAGCACACGCGCCCTCGCATGTTGGCGTCGGCGCCCTCGCCGACGCGAACTTTTGCTTTATCGAAACCACGGATTTCACGGATTGGCACGGATGAAACCTATCCGTGTTCATTCGTGTAATCCGTGAATGATCGGTTGAATGCGAGCTTCTTGAGCGAAGATGCCTTTGGCGGGGCGCCAAAGGCCGCACGCGAGGGCGCGTGCGCTCCCCGGAGCCCGGTCTCCGATGTTCCCCGTTTTCCGAGTACCGGGAGGGCTTGCCCCGCGGAGCGGGTGGGGAGAGGGGCTTCATCCTTGAAGCCCTTCTCCTCCCGCTCCGCCCCCCGCGCCGGCCCGGATCGCCGGGGCGCTCCCTCGCCCCGGTTCGGCTGGAAAATCCTTTTCCTTCGACCGCACTCCTTTGCAGCCGCGCGAATCCTTCGCGTCCGCGGTTCTCAACGGCAATCCATTGCCGCTGGCACTCCTTTGCCTGAGTCGAACATCCGGCCAAAGCTTGCCGACACAGCGGATTAAAGCCGATGACTGCGCGTCTGCCTATCGGGGCAACTCCCTGATCTTTCGGGAAACCGATCGAATTTTGAGGTTGTTCTCATTATTGAAAATGAGAGGGAGCGGCTGTCGTTTTTGAGAAACTTTGGGCATTTTTGCATTCAGAAACGTCCTCGCTGCATTCTTGGCTCGATTCATGCTCGCCAAGAGATATGCTTCTTTTCATTGAACAGAAGACAGAACCAGAATCTCGTAAAGTGGGGCGGGCGCTGCTGTCAGCGTCGCGCCCCGGCGACATTAACGCGGCGGAGCCCGGAGGCGTTCTTCAAAACTATTTGAACGAACCGCGGATTTCTGTGTCAAATGTCGCTACCAAAAATCAATTTTCCAAATCGAGTGCGCCAGAGACGCTTCCGCAAGCGTATTTCATTTTAGAAGATTTTTCAAAGACCATTTCTATGCCGGTTGAAGATACAGATTCGGGGATAAAGATTTATCTCAGAGAAATAGGACAGATTTCGTTGCTGACTCCCGAAGAGGAGATCACCCTCGCCGCGCGCATCAAGCGCGGGGACAAGGAGGCGCGCACGATCATGATTCGCGCCAACCTGCGGCTGGTGGTGAAAATCGCCCACGATTACGCAAATTTGGGATTGCCGCTGCTCGATCTCATCTCCGAAGGCAACATCGGTTTGATGAAGGCCGTCGAACGCTTTGACCCAGCCAAGGGCGGAAAGTTGAGCACCTATGCGGCGTGGTGGATCAAGCAGTCCATCAAGCGCGCCCTGGCCAACCAAAGCAAGACCATCCGCCTTCCCGTGCATCTGGTGGACAAGATCTCCAAGATGCGGCGGGTTTCGCTTCAGATGAGCGAGGAACTCGGGCGGGAGCCGACCGACGATGAATTGGCCGAGGAAGTGGGGCTTTCCAGCAGCAAGGTATCTCACCTGAAGACGGTGGCGATTCGTCCGGCCTCCCTGGACGCGCCCATCAGCGACGACGATTCCACCGCGTTCGGCGAGATCGTTGGCGACGAGGAGGCGTTGACCCCCTTCGAGCTGCTGCGGGACAAGAACCTACGGGACGAAGTGGGCGATTTGCTCGCTGTTCTCGACGAGCGGGAGAAGAAGATCATCTTTTCGCGCTTCGGACTGGACGGCGGCAAGCCGCGGACGCTGGAGGAAGTCGGCAAGAAGTTCGGCGTTACCCGCGAACGCATTCGCCAGTTGCAAAACATCGCTCTGTCCAAGCTGCGTCGGGCCCTTCAGAAGAAGGAACGCCCGGCAATCCAGGCCTACTCCGTGGAAAGCCCGGATTTCGAGTTCTCCGAAGCCGATGCGGAGGCGGTGTAGCCAAGGGCCGCGAGATTTCGGCCAAGGCGTCCCGCCTCGGCCAGCACCCGGGACGGGTGCGCTCCCCGGAACTCGCATTCCGACGCGATCAGCCGCGAAGATGCCTTTGGCGAGGGCGCCAAAGGCCGCACGCGAGGGCGCGTGCGCT
>Ga0316219_1003005_pt1 | contig 14334 bp, 13 predicted proteins | sample TBH18003PmetaG_FD_203635 | JGI IMG/M metagenome (GOLD analysis project Ga0316219, IMG submission 203635) | Freshwater microbial communities from Trout Bog Lake, Wisconsin, USA - TBH18003P | ecosystem: Environmental > Aquatic > Freshwater > Lake > Hypolimnion/Profundal zone | place: USA... | reverse complement strand
AGTGCGCCTGGCTAGGTCTGGCGTCAATTCAAAGTGCGACATCCTCTGTCGGAGAGATGCGGAAAGCTCTGATGGCAAAGGAGATCTTCCGTAGGCGGGGAACAGTCCGGCTTGCGAAAGCGGCAGAGGACTGCCCGCACTCCAAGACGCTGACGCGCTTATCGGAAGCCCCACTCGGCTCCATCGCCACTCCTGTAAGGCGAAAGTTATCGTGTTACAGGATACTAGGGGACCTAAGGGACGAAAGGGACCTAAAAGATCTCCCCGCAACCGCGCCGTGCGTTTGCAAGCGAACCAGAATAAGCGCGCTCCCAATCAGAGATTGGGAACGAGCGCGGAAACATTCTCGCTTTAGGTCCTTTACGTCCTTTACGTCCTTTAGGTCCCTTTTGTCCCTTTTGTCCCTCGGCGGCGTCCTTCTTTTCCTCACACTGCGCGCGTACGCTGCTCCCCCCACTCTTCCCTGGACCGTCGCCGACGCTCCTTACCGCGCGGTCCTTCGTTTGGGCACTCTGCCGCGCGTGCCGGAAACCGGTATCTCCATCGAACTCCCCGATCTCGGTCTCTCCCGCCCGGACATGGCTGATTTTCTCCTAACCGACTCCGCGGGCAAAGCGCTGCCGCTGGCGAAAGTCGCCACCCGCCTGGGAGGCCAGGTGCTGCTTCTGGCGCAGGAGATGCCCAGAAAGAAAGGGCCGTGCTTCCTCTATTTCGGCGGCGGCCAGACTCGCAATGCCCCCTCGTGGACGCCGAAGCTCAGCCTCTTCCTGGAAACGCGCCGCGCCCCGGCCAATCTGAAATTCGACACCTGGCAGGATGTCGAATACGCATGGAACGCCGCGCCGGAAATCGACGGTTCGGGATTCGTCTGGTGCATCTGTCACGGCGACAACCCTTTTGGCCTGAGTCGCAATTTTCTCACTCATTTCACCGGTTATCTCCCGGTCGAAAAGGAAAAGGACATTCTCTTTTACACGCTTTCTTCCGACGCTTCGTTCGTGCTCTTCGACAACCGGTTGCAACTCAGTTGGCCCGGCCAACACACGCCGGTGGCGACCGCCAATAACGTCCATTCGCAAACCATCCATTGCCTGCCTCCGTCTGTGAAGATCGACTATTACGCCGCCAAGGGAACCGCCGGCTACGACAATTACGGGGATCAAGCGGCAATGCTGCTTGGTTTGAAGGAGCCGGATGGCAAATATTCCGCCGTCCACGGCGAAACGTATCTGCATCCCGGCACGACAGTTCTCCAGCGAATCGAGGACGCGCACGGTTTGCCGGTTCCACGCCCGAAGATCGATATCGACTCGACGATCGGATACGGCGGCCAATGGCTCTACGAAACCCGCTTCGGCTTTCAGGAGCCCGCCCAGGAAATGGCGGGCTGGAGCGCCAAATGGGAATTCGACGACGGCGCCACGGTCTCCGGCCTCGAAGGAAAGCGCGTGGTGGCGAATCCGCAACCGCAGATGCTCAAGGTTCTCCTGACACCGGTTCTTTCGGCCACGTCCGCGCTTGTCCATCCGGTTCCGCCGTTGAAACTGCTGACTCGGATGGTGTTCAGCGAACGCGTACCGCGGGCCTCGATTCGCGATGCCGGCGATGTCCGCCGGTACGCCGCGATGCTGGACGCCGACACCCTCTCGCAACTCAAGCCCGCCTCGATCGCCGCCCGCCTGGCGCTCTTGCTGGAATGGGGCACGGACCAGCAAATCACGAAGTTCTCCGACGCGCTCCCGGAACAGGATCGAATGATCAACGACCCGGACATTGCGCCCACCTGGGCGACGGCGCGCCTGATCGCCATCCGCACGCACGCAGCCGAGAATCCGGCCAAGGCGCTTTCCGATCTGGCGGCGCTCGAGCCACGCATCCGCCAGCGCTTTCCGCTCTCTGCGGAGCCGCTCGAAATGGACCTGCGCGTCTTCTACTTGCAAGACGCCGATTGCGCCGGTCGGCTCAACCAGATCGCGTTTCAGAATCCGAACTCCTATCTCGCCAAGCTCGCCAAAATCCGCATCGGCGATTTTTGTCGTCTGCAAGGAAAAATCAAGGACGCCATCGCGCAATACCAGGTTATCGGCATCAAGGCGGACGACCGCAGCCTGCCCGCGCAGGATCGCGCGTTCTCGATCGCCATCAACGAGCTGATCGCAAACAACCACCGAAGCGAGGCCATGGCGAAGCTTACGGAATGGGAGTTAAAACACCCAATGGCCAAGTTCGACGGCGATTTCCTCCTGTTGCGCGCGCGCACGCTGATGTTCTTCGGACGCTGGAGCGAGGCGATGCTTGAAACCGAGTCGTTCCAGAGAATCCAGCCGGAGAGCCCGTTTCAGATCGATGCGCAATTCCTGCGCGCCCGGGTGCTCTATGAACGCAACGCGAAGGACGAGGCGCGCAAGATCTGGAAGGCGATCGCGTCGAACTATCCCAAACACCCGCTCGCCGAGGAGGCAAAGGCATGGGCCGCAAAACCATGAGACGCCCTGACGTTTGGCTCCTCATGGCCATTCTGTTCTTCGGTTCCGCCTCTGCGTTTGCGCAGGCCGGGCGCATCTACACGAAGACCAATCCCGAGGCCACAGGCGGCATCGCCGGAAAAGCGCCCTCCGAACTCATCCATGCAATGGCGGTGGAACGAGACCGCGTCCGCGTCTTCCTGGCGGATCTGAGCGACGGCGGGAAGACGTTCCGCTTCGAACATCTTCCCATCGGAAAGTATGATTTGGTGCTCGTCACGAAAGAGGGTTCTGTCCTCGAGGGACTGGCGCTGGGGGACTCGCTCGACGCGCTTTCCGCGACGTCTGCTGCGAACCTCAAAAAGCGCATCGAGCTGGCGGACACGTTCTTCAACCGGCACTGCGTGCATCGCGCCGGATTGGGCACGCTCGATGAAACGGGGGACGCCATGGTGCTGGCATTCGTCGAGCGGCTTCGCCCCGACAACGTCTTGAAGCAGTCCGGTGAACGGCTCAACCAAATGATCCGCCGATTGGAGATCGTCGAACTGCACCAGGCGATCGACGACTGGCAAATGGTCGCCACCCGTCATCTTTTCCGCGAAGGCGAACCGATTCCGAATACGCCCGAATTCCTCAAGCACACCCGCGTTCCCGAACTCGGCAACATCCGCGTGGTAAACGAGGTCAAAGACATCGGCGCAATCGCCGCGCCTTCTTCATAATTCTTCCTTCTTAACTTATACTTCCTCACACCATGGCACAAATACGCGTAAACGCCGGCTACCAAAAAGGGGCCGTCTTCGAGTTACTTAAAGAAAAGATGGTCGTCGGTCGCGCACCGGACTGCGACATCCCCGTCGATATCGATTGTCCCGCTTCCCGCTATCACGCGGAAGTCTACCGCGCCGACGGTGCCTGGCGAATCAAGGATCTTGGCAGCCTCAACGGCACCCTCGTCAACAAAACGCGCATCCAGGACACCGCCCTCCAACCGGACGACCGCTTCATGATCGGCGATTCCATCTTTGTCTTCGAAGACGACGGCGCCCTCGCGTTCTCCCCGCTGCCGCGGGTCGATTTCGATTCCGAACCGAAAAACGCGGAGTCCGCCAGGCCCGCGCCGGAACCGAAGCGCGAAGCGTCGCCGCCTCCGTTCCTCGGGAGCTCCATCCCGGCGCAACCCTCCAAACCCGCGCCGGAACCCGAGCCGCCGCTGTTCGATTCGCTGGAGGAACAGGAGGCCATCCGGGACACCGTCGAGCGGATGAGCGTCAAGACCAAACAGATCGAAGCCGAGATAGCCAAGGCGATCGTCGGCCAGCGGGAGATCGTCCGCGAGCTGCTCACGGCCATCGTGTCCAACGGGCACGTGCTCATGATCGGCCTGCCCGGCCTCGCCAAGACCATGATGATCCGCACCGTCTCCGAAGTGCTGGATCTCAAATTCCGGCGCATCCAGTTCACGCCGGATCTAATGCCATCGGATATTACCGGCACGGATATTCTGGAAAGCGACGAGACCACCGGGCGCAAGCAATACCGCTTCATCAAGGGGCCCATCTTCACCAACATCCTGCTGGCCGATGAAATCAACCGCACGCCGCCGAAGACCCAGGCCGCCCTGCTGGAGGCGATGCAGGAACATCGCGTCACAGCGGCCGGGGAGACCTACCCGCTCGACCTGCCGTTCTTCGTGCTGGCGACACAGAATCCGCTGGAGCAGGAGGGCACGTATCCGCTGCCCGAGGCGCAGCTCGACCGGTTCATGTTCAGCATTTACATCGACTACCCAACCGAGTCGGAGGAGGAAACCATCGCCAAGGTGACCATCCGCGAGCGAGCTCTGGACTTGCACAAAGTCCTCAACGCCGCGGAGATTCTCGAGTTGCAGTCGGTAGTTCGGAACCTCCCTGTATCGGATCACGTAGTCAAATACGCCACGCGCCTGGTGCGTGCCACGCGCCCCGGCGACCCGCGCGCCCCGGAGTTCGTCAAGAAGTGGATTCATTGCGGCGCGGGCCCGCGCGCCTCGCAATACCTGGTCGTTGCGGCAAAGGCGCGGGCGGTGATCGACGGGCGCCTGCTGGTCAACACCGACGACGTCCGTGCTGCCGCGCGCCCCGTCTTGCGCCACCGCATCGTCACCAACTTCACCGCCGACTCCGAAGGCGTCGACGCGGACAAGATCGTGCAGAAGCTGCTCGAAGCCGTTCCACAGCCCGGGGAAAAGGACTACTAATCTTAGAATAACCTCCTCCGAGAACGGACGGTAGGGATGGCACTCCGTGCTGTCCCTTCCGACTACGTCCTCACGGCGTCATCGACCCGCCCGCTTTCACCGCCCCGCCGACCGGGAGAATGAACTGCGGTTGGGCGCCGGCATACGTCACCCACGCCTCGCCGTTCCATTGGAAGAACTGTCTGCTTGGCAGGAAGCGCACATGCCTGTCCTGAAAACGCCCCCAGTTTCCCCAGCGTCCGCCGACAAGTTGGCCATTGACGGTCCCACTTCCGTTTCCCCAGCCGCGTCCTCCACCCCAGCGAGCCCCCCTTCCGCCCGCCTGCACGGCAACCGGCATCAGAGCCAGCCCAACCACCACCCACACGATTCCTTTCTTCATGGATGATCCTCCTTTACCGGAGATCGCAGCGCGACCCGCGTTCGCGCCCTCCTCGCCGTTCAATAATAATACCGACGGTATGGGTGCCCGTGCCGGTAATAATAATGGTGCCGGTAGCGATACGGAGAGTAGCTGTAGACTGGAGCGACGCCGCCGTAGCCGTATCCCGGCAGCAGCACCCATTCCCCGTTAACCCAGTGATAGTGATGATTGACCCACCAGGTTCTCGGGTGCCCGTGCCAGTAGCCGCCGGATACATACACACGCGCCTGTGCGGTAACAGCCGTCAGGCTCAAGACCGCAACAAACGCCACCAGTAGTGCTTTCATGGTTATCCTCATAACCGGAGTTCGCATTAGCAACCCGCATTGCGCGCCGTTTCAGAGGTTTCTATTTCAGCCGAAAATGTGAGGTTGCAAGATCCTCCGCATCCTGCAACGATCTTCCGAGATCACCCATGAAAAAGCTCATCTTCTTTGCAGCCAGCGTTCTTGGTTTCCTGCCCTCGCTTCGTGCGGGAGATTGGAAGCAGACCCTCAACGAATCCCTCCCGCTGTTGGGACACCGCAACTGGATCGTTGTGGTGGACTCCGCGTATCCTTTGCAGACGAGTCCCGGCGTCCGGACAGTGAATACGGGAAGCGACCAACTTGAAGTTGTCGATGCCGTCCTCGGGGCGCTCTCCAAGACCAGGCATGTCCGCCCGACGGTATACACGGACAAGGAACTTGCGTTCGTTCCCGAAGCCGACGCCAAGGGGATAGCGGCATACCGCACCGCGCTTGCCGACCGCCTGCCGAAGGCGCAGGCAATGGTACTGCCGCACGAGGAGATTATTCGCAAGCTGGACGAAGCGGGAAAGACGTTCAATGTCCTGGTACTGAAGACCAATTTGACGCTGCCTTATACGTCAGTCTTCTTTCAGTTGGAGTGCGGTTACTGGACCGCCGCCGCGGAAGAAAAATTACGCAAGGCGATGAAGGCCGACGCAGGCCAATAGCGGAGGCAGCCGCGCGACGGAGGCAATTTGCAAGAGATTGCGTCGGCAGCGCAAAAAAGTTCGCGTCGGCGAGGGCGCCGACGCCAACACGCGAGAGCGCGTGTGCTCCCCGGATTCCCGCTCCCGAACGCCCCGTCTTTCCGGCAGGTTCATTGGCAGCTTGCAGGAGGGCGACAATCCGGCGTTTGCCATGGGGCGTTCGTCAACGCGACAGCGTCGTGGAGTGCGGCAGTCCTGTGCCGCCTTCGCGAGCCGGACCGATTTTCGACCCACCGGAGGACGTGGCAGCAAAGGAGGTCTTCGTTTGGAGTGTCTCATTCCTTCAGAGAGCGTTAGTCGCTGACGGCGTTTTCTCCCAAGGCGGCACAGGACTGCCGCACTCCACGACGCTCGCGCGACTGCGAAGCCGCTCCTGGGTGACCTCGCGAGAAAAGGTGTCGGGAACTTGATCTGTCCCAGCCGTCAAAACTACGTATCGATTATCAATGCCGCTACCGTCCCTCGCCGCCGAGCATGGTGTGCAAGGTCTTCAAAACGATGCTAACGTCCAGTTCCGGCGAAAAATGCCGGATGTAGTATAAGTCGTATTCAAACTTGTCGACGGCGTCCTGGGTGTTCTCGCTGTACTTGTAGCGTACCTGCGCCCAACCGGTGATTCCCGGTTTCACCAGATGCCGCAGGTGATAGTTCGGGATCAGGCGCTCATAGATCTCGACGCACTTGACCCATTCCGCCCGCGGCCCGATCAGGCTCATGTCGCCGATGAACACGTTCCAGAGCTGAGGCAGTTCATCCAGACGCATCTTTCGCAACAGCCTTCCGAACCGGGTGACCCGCTCATCGCCTTCCCGGGTATAGAGGTCGCCATCGACGGCGCTTTCGTTCGCGCGCATGGTGCGGAATTTGAACATGACGAACACCCGTCCCTCCCGCCCGACGCGTTCCTGGCGGAAAATCACGGGACCGCAACTGTCCAGGCGGATGATGGCTGCGATCGCCAGCAGAAACGGACAGAGCACCGTTAGCGCCGCCGCGGAAACCGCCACATCGATTGCGCGTTTCAGATTCGAATAAATGGAGCCGCTTGCCAACGGAAACTCCCGGTCAAAGAGCCATTCCGGCCCCGCCGCATCGGCCCGCACCCGGCGCCACTGCCGCTCGGAGAAGGCGTCGAGCGACAGCACCGGCACGTTCGAACAATGCATGCGAATCAACTGCTGAAGCGGAGCCAGCGGCAGATGCATCGTCTGGCAAGCGAGCAGGATTGCCGAGTACCAGTCATGGGAACGGGCAAGTTTCGCTTCCAGATCGCCCGAGACCTGCGGCGACCCGGGGCCGTCGATCGTCGCTTCTGTCGCCACGCCCGACGGCTCGACAAACTCGATTGTCCAGTGCAGGCCGGACCTAACGTATTTGCGATAAAAGCTGCGCACGTCGGCGCCGACTCCGATTACCAGCAGCGTGCGGTTGGAATAGTGCGCGTTGAGGCGCATCCCCACCCAGCGGCGAAAGTACAGCGACGGAATCGCAAAGAAAGCGAACAAGAGGGGAATAAAGGCGCGGCTCGGCTTTACGGTCATGTCGAACGTCCAGAAGATGTATGCGAAAAACATCGACGCCATGGTTGCCACGCCGATGGCGATGAGAAATTCGCTGACATACCCCAGGGAGAGAAAATCCGTGCGCCGGTCATGTCCGCCGGTGAGATGGAGAATCACGATGCCGCAGACCGGAGCCGAGAGGAGGAACCACGTGCGTTGCGTATTGTCGGGCAGCAACGCCATGGCGCCGCAGAAGGCAATAAAGAAACAAACGAGATCGCCGAGCAGCAGCAAGGGGGACACAATCAACCCCAGGTGCAGGCTCTGGGTGCGCGTCTTGGCATCCGCGGACGGAAAATATTCTTTCCGGCTCAGCGGGGTCTGTTCTGCGGCAGGTGTGAGCGGGTTGGTAATCAAAGTTTGCGGGCAGGCGCGATGGCGGGCGCCTGGCTGGGTTGACGGGTTTTGTTGCAGGAGGCGACGAGCTTGCACCAAGCCTCAAGCGCGGCGTCCCGGATGGCTCCGGCATCGACTCGGACAACGACATCCGTATTCTTTTTTTGGCGCAGATCAAGCACCCAGTCCGCGATCTCGCGGCCCTGACCGGGGGCAAACACGCCGGTGCCGGGCACTTGCCGCAATTCGCCCGCAATCGCTCCGTCCTGCGATCCCACCCAAAGAATAGGACGCGGCAGGGTGAGCAACAGCGCCAGTTTGCTGGGCCACAACAGGCCTTTTGCCGCAGGCCGTTGCGAGGCGACACAGCACTGGCAATCGAGCAACGAGGAACGCAGTTCCGCCACCGGCGCGTAGTCTTTCCAGTCGCACCGCTTCAAACCCATCTCTTCCGCCCGCGCCTTGGCTGCGGTCCACGCCGGCCCACCCCCCTGGAAGAGCAGGCGAATCTCCGCGTTCTCAGCCTCAATCAGCCCCTGCGCTTCCAATAGCGTCTCCCACTCATGGGCGCGTCCGAGGTTGCCGGAATAAACCCAAGTCCAGGGGGCGCGGCATCGTTCTCCCTCGCATGCCGCCTGCTCCTGTACAGCTCGGGATACCCACGGTCGAATGATTTTCGAGCCCACTCCGTACCGTTTGATGCGCTCGGCCATGTCGGCATCCAATACGACGACTTCGCCGCAAGCGCGGTAGCACCAGGCCATCGAGCGCTCAAGCACCCAGGCTGCCGCCCCGTGGCGAATCTCCCCCAGAGCCAGCGCCAACTCCGGATACAAGTCCATCGCCCAGTGAATGGAGCGGGCGCGGTGCCACAACGCCACCAGCGTTGCCGCTACCAGCACGCACGGCGGCGAACTGCCGGAAATGACCACGTCTGGACGGGGCCGCGAAAGTCCGCGCCGCAGAATCGCAACCAAAGCCGCCAGTTCACGGCGCATCCGGTGGCCTTGTTGCTGGCCGCCCCGGTAATCCTGGCGCGCATCGACAAAATCGACGAAATGCCCCTCAGCAGCCAGTGCCTCAGCCACTTCCCGCAAAAGGACTCCCGTCGGAGCGGGGTCCGGGGGGAAATACTGGTTTACGAAGAGAATGCGCATGGCTACGAAACGCTCGGGCCGTGTTCGATTTCCGCCGCGGGATTCCCGCGAACCGTCTTTCCAGGGGGAACATCCCTGACCACAATGCTCCCGGCGCACACCATCGAACCGCTGCCGAGCTCAACCCCCGGCGCAATGAACGCCTGAGCCGCAATCCAGCAGCCCGAACCCACGCGGATCGGCTTGGTAATCAGGTCGAACTCCCCGGAGCGAAAATCATGCGAGCCGGTGCAAAGGAATGCACGTTGGGAAATACACACATCGGAGCCAATGACGATCGGCGCAAGGGTCAGCAGCAGCGTCTCCTCCCCGATCCATACGTCATCGGCCACCGTGAGTTTCCACGGAAACGTGATGTGCGCGTTGGCCCGGATCACCACTCCGCGCCCGATCTTGGCCCCGAAAGCCCGCAGCAGCGCCACCCGAAGACGGGACGGCCACGGCAGCGCATTGAGAAAAAACACGCACTTCACCAAATGCCAGAACGCCTCTTTCCAAGGCGAAGCGCCCCGGTCGAAAGCCTTGGTGGTGTAACCGCGAAGTTTCATAAAAGATCGGCCCGGCAAGAGAATGTCGTGGCCTTTCCCTGATGGCAGGATCACGAGTTGCCCTGTGCCAAGATGGGTCGGATACAAACATCTCATTGCTGCAAAATCATGAGAATGCAAGGAAAATGTCATTCATTTCGCGAGGTCGGATTCGCCCCTCGACGCTCACCCAGCTCCAATCACGTCCCGGTTGTGTGAAAGGCGGCGATTCTTCGTGCTAATCCCGCGACGGCGTTCATACTTGTATTTTATGCCATTTAGCGCTCTCGGTCTTGGACCGAACATATTGAAAGCCCTTGAAGAAGCGGGCTACTCCGAACCGACCCCGATCCAGGCTGCCGCCATCCCACCCATCATCGCCGGACGCGATTTGATCGGAATAGCCCAGACCGGCACCGGAAAGACCGCCGCGTTCGTCCTGCCCATCCTGGCCCGGCTCATCGGCACGACGGGAGGCGGCAACGCGAAAGGCATCCGCGCTCTGGTGCTTGCGCCGACGCGTGAACTCGCCGCGCAGATTGAGGAAAACATGGCCGCTTACGCCAAACACCTTCCCCTGCGCATGGCGACGGTATTTGGCGGCGTGGGCGAACGCCCGCAAATCGAGGCGCTTCGAGCCGGGGTGGAACTCGTTATCGCCACGCCGGGCCGGCTCCTCGACTTGATGCAGCAGCGCCATGGCGATTTCTCGCGGCTCCAATTCCTTGTCCTCGACGAAGCCGACCGGATGCTCGACATGGGCTTCCTTCCCGACATCCGGCGCATCATTCGCGCGATGCCGGTCAAGCGCCAGACCCTGCTCTTTTCAGCAACGCTCTCCCGGGAAATCGAGAACGTCGCGCAAGAGTTTCTGCAATCGCCCAAGATCGTGGAGATCGGACGCCGCGCGAACCCGGCGGAGACGGTCGCGCAACTCGTTTACGAAGTTCCCAAACACCTCAAGCCGGCGCTGCTAGCCCACCTCTTGCGCGACCCCGCCATGGACACGGTGCTGGTTTTTTCGCGCACCAAACATGGTGCCGACCGCGTGGCGCGGACCTTGGAGCGCGAAGGAGTCAAGACCGCCACCCTCCACTCCAATCGCTCCCAAAACCAGCGAATCCGCGCCTTGAAGGAATTCAAATCCGGGGTGGTGCGCGTGCTGGTTGCCACCGACATCGCCGCGCGCGGCATCGACGTGGACGGCATTTCGCACGTGGTCAATTTCGATTTCCCGATGCACTCGGAGGATTACGTGCATCGCATCGGGCGCACCGGCCGGGCGCACCGGGTCGGCGACGCGATCAGCTTCGTAACCCCCGAAGACCGGGAAGCGTTGCGCGATCTGGAGCGGTTCATCGGTCGGGGCATTATCCGCAAGCGGGCGGAAGGATTCGATCTCTCCCAGCCGGCACCGCCGTCGGCGCCCGGTGGCGAACGCCGGGGAGGCGGACGAGCGGCCCCGCACGGCGGCTCACGTCAAGGCTCGCGTGGTGACCGGCCCGGGAAGTCGGACGCCGGTCCCCGTTCCGACGAGGCGCCGCGGGGCGGCGGTGAACGCAGTTCAAGCAGACCCCGTGGCAAGGGCGGCGGCGGTGGTCATGGCGGCAAAGGCGGTGGAGGCAAACCGACGCCCAGTGTGCGCGGCCTTCCCGGCGGGATGACCTGGAGCCCGCGCCGGTAAGCCGATCGAAGGGTGGTGAGTCTTCTTGGGGATTTCTCGACCTACGACTCCAGCACAATATCCGCCTGGTCAATCGCCATGCCGCGCCCTGTCAGGCGCTGGATTTCCCGGTAGAGTTCGCCCTTGAAGACGGCCAACTCCCGCGGCGCCTTGATCTTAAGCCGCACCTCGTCGCGGTCGATGCGCGTCACGAGGATTTCGATATCGTCGCGGATCATGATCGTTTCACCGATCTTCCGCGATAAAACCAGCATTCCCACTATTTTACCCCCAGTTTGAAGAATGCCCGCTCACCGCTGCTCTTGATCCCTGCCTTTTTTCCTTCGTCCTTGATTTTGTTTGCGATCGTCTGGGACGAACACCCCAGCTTCGCGGCGACCGCCCGGTAATTGGTGGCGCCTTCCTTGATGGCGCTGACGATCTGCTCGATCGTGACGCTGACCCGCGGCTTCCGCGCGACGGCTGCCGCCGTCTCGGGCGCTTTGCCGGTTACCTTCTCGATCTGCTTCTCCAAAGCGAGCACCTGCCCCTTGGCTTCGGCCAGCTTAACACGGAGTTCGAGGACGGAGCGCTCTTTCAGCCGCTCGATTTGAAGTTGAATTTCCCGAATTTGATCTTCAGTGGTGGTGGACATGCAAAACAAATGATATTCGAAGAGTTCATTCTTGTCACGTAATAGTTGAAATGCTCAACCCCATCTGGCTCTGGCTGATTTTGTTGTCCGTCTTCATCGGCGGGTTCACCGGGCGTCTGGACGCCGTTACCGCCGGCGCGCTGCAAAGCGCCACCGATGCGGTCATGACCGTGGCCCTGCCGCTGGCGGGCATCTTCGCCCTGTGGCTTGGCGTCATGCGGTTGGCGGAACTTTCCGGCCTGGTCGGCATCCTGGCCCGGGCCCTGCGTCCAATCACCCGCCGGCTCTTCCCGGACGTGCCGCCGGAGCATCCCGCGCTGGCCGCCATGGCGATGAACATGGCCGCCAACATGCTCGGGCTGAGCAACGCCGCGACGCCGTTCGGGCTGCGAGCCATGCGCGCTTTGGAGACGCTGAATCCGCGGCCCGGCATCGCCAGCAACGCGATGTGTACGTTCCTGGCCATCAACACCAGTTCGGTGCAGCTCATCCCGACCACGGCGGTCGCAATCCTGGCCAGCAACCACGGGCAGCACCCATGGTCAATCATCGGCAGTTCGTTTCTGGCCACCTGCTGCGCGTGTTCAGCGGGAATCGTCGCCGTAAAATCGCTGGAACGACTCCCTGCTTTTCGCCTGCCCCCGGTCCCGGTCAGGGCGGAGGCGTCCGATCGGAGCGAATCCGAAGCGGTGGCGACGGAACCGGTCCGCGGTCTGCTCACCACGGCGGGCAGGCTGCTGCTGATCGGTTACGGCTTTGCGATGGCGGCGCTCTTCTTCACGCTGGCGTTTCCCGAGCAGGCCAACGCCCTGGTAGAAACGTTGCACCGCGCATTTCCGGGAAAAGCGTTCGGTTTCTCGTTTGCGATGCCGACGGGCGCCTCGGCGGGCCAGCCGCGGTTTGTCCGCATGATCAGCGTGCTTTCGGCGATCGCCCTGCCGGGGCTATTGACCTTTTTCCCGTTGTACGCCTGGCTGCGGGGCGTGAAAGTTTACGAGGAGTTTGTCGAGGGTGCAAAAGAGGGGATACAGGTGACCCTTCGCATCATTCCTTATCTGGTAGCCATCCTCGTCGCCGTGAAGATGTTCCGCGAAGCGGGCGGGATCGCGCTCATCTCCGCCGCCCTCGGACCCGCTTTGCGATATGTCGGATTCCCCGTAGACCTGCTTCCGCTGGTTCTGGTGCGCCCCCTGAGCGGCGGGGCGACAACCGGGATTTTCACCGAGATCGTCAGGCATTTCGGCCCCGATCACATCAACAGCCTCATGGCGGGAACCATCTTCGGCAGCACCGAGACGACCTTCTACGTCATCGCCGTTTACTTCGGTTCGGTGGGCGTTCGCCGCACCCGACATGCCGTGCCCGCCGGCCTGACCGCGGACCTGGTCGGGGTGATCGCATCGGTTGTCATCTGCCGGTGGATGTTTGGCGGGGGTTAGGGGCGGACGGGGCAATACTGTCTCTGACGGAGGCAAAAAGACACGGAGGAAGCCCTGCCGCAGTCCAAGACGCTGGTGCGACCGCCAGGCTCCTATTGATTTCGAGAGCGCTCCTCGCGAAGTAAAAAAAAAGAGCCCCAACCGGCATTACCCGGCTGGGGCTCAAAAAACTGGCGACGTCCTACTCTCGCACACCCTATAGATGCACTACCATCGGGGCTGCAGCGTTTCACTTCCGTGTTCGGAATGGGAACGGGTGGGGCCACTGCGCTACGATCACCAGAATCCCGGCGGCTTTGGAAAACCGCCCGACTTCCGGCGACCGAGGAACCCGTCTTGCGACAGGCCGCCTTCATTTTTTCAAAGAACACTGGTTCTCTGACATCTGCATACAGGAATATACAACTTCGCAACACGAAAGCTGAGAAAATAATCGCTAACTGCCGCCGCGCCGCTTAAAATGCGCGTCGGAATGTTAGTGAAGTAAAAGATCAAGCCAAACGGATTATTAGTACTCTTGAGCTGAGCATGTTACCACACTTTTACCCAGAGCCTATCAACGTGGTGGTCTACCACGATCCTTCGGGGAGAATTCATCTTAGGAGGGGCTTGGCGCTTAGATGCTTTCAGCGCTTATCCCTTCCGAACATAGCTACCCAGCAATGCCGTTGACACGACAACTGGAACACCAGAGGTTCGTCATACCCGGTCCTCTCGTACTAAGGTATGAACCCTTCAATTCTCCTGCGCCCACAGCGGATAAGGACCGAACTGTCTCGCGACGTTCTGAACCCAGCTCGCGTACCACTTTAACCGGCGAACAGCCGGACCCTTGGGACCTTCTCCAGCCCCAGGATGTGATGAGCC
>Ga0316219_1002977_pt1 | contig 14440 bp, 12 predicted proteins | sample TBH18003PmetaG_FD_203635 | JGI IMG/M metagenome (GOLD analysis project Ga0316219, IMG submission 203635) | Freshwater microbial communities from Trout Bog Lake, Wisconsin, USA - TBH18003P | ecosystem: Environmental > Aquatic > Freshwater > Lake > Hypolimnion/Profundal zone | place: USA... | reverse complement strand
TGACACCCTTGAGATCGGCCGCGCCACGGGCGGCGCGGCGCGTGTCGCGCTGGGCGAGACCGCTCTGCACGGCGGCGACGATAGCGTCCACGATGATGCGGACAGACTTCACCGCGTCGTCATTGCCCGGGATGGGGTGACTCAGCGTGGTCGGGTCGGAATTCGTGTCGCACAAGCCGACGCACGGGATGCCGCAGCGGGCGGCCTCGGCGACGGCGATCTTCTCGTGGTTCACGTCGACGACGAACATGGCGGACGGCAGGCCGACCATGTCGGCGATGCCGCTGAAATTGCGCTGCATGCGGACCATCTCGCGCTTGATGGCGGCTTCCTCCTTGGAAGAGAGCTTGGCCAGCTCGCCGCTGGTCTCCATCGCCTGGTACTTTTTGAACTTGGCGATGGATTTCTTGACGGTCTCGTGGTTCGTCAGCGTGCCGCCGAGCCAGCGGTCAACGCATACGGGCATCCCGGTGAGGCTGGCGGCCTCGCGGACGATTTCCTTGGCCTGGCGCTTGGTGCCGACGAAGAGGATGTTGCCGCCGTTGCCGACGGTGTCCTCGACAAACTGGCAGGCCTTCTCGAGGGCCGCGTGGGTCTTGCCGAGGTCGATGATGGAGATACCCTGGCGGTGATCGAAGACGAAGGGCTTCGAACGGGGATTCCAACGCTTGGTCTGGTGCCCGAAATGCACGCCGGCATCGAGCAGGTCTTTGGGACTGGGAACGTTCATGATGATCTATGTATTCGAAACACAGGCCGGCCAATGGGCCGCCTTGCGATCGTGACTGAGGTTATGGTTGATGATTGCTAACTGGCAGAGCGGTCCAAAACACGCATCGAGCGCACCGCTGGCAAGCGCGAAGTGCGCGAAAATCCAAATAGGCGTTGACAGGCAATTGGCTGCGGAGCACGTTGCGCCTCCCCTTGTTGCAGGGTGGAGCAGCCTGGTAGCTCGTCAGGCTCATAACCTGAAGGTCGCTGGTTCAAATCCAGCCCCTGCACCCAATTTAACTCCCTCGTAACCGCAAGGTTGCGGGGGATTTTGGTTTTCACCGGCCACGGGTCAGAACCGATTGGGGCCGATCTCGAGTGCGACCGCCGGGTCCAGCATCCCCGGCGGCAGGAAGTTTCCGACCGCTTTGAGGTCGGCACTATTGCGGCAGCCGCACGAGGACGAACGAATCATCCATGTGGATGACCTGTCCGCGTTGCATAAGGTCCTGCATTTTCTGGACGAAGGCCAGCGTCCGTGCGGCCATCACGCGGTCCGCCAAACCCGGACCGGTGAGTTGCCACCGGTACTGGTCAAACGACCGCACCGCATATCCATCGTGCTCCAGTAGGAAATAATGGCAATCCTGCGGCAGTCGCGCCCACGGCATCCCGATTCCATACGGATCGGTGTGCCAGACGGGATTGCGCCTGAAATCCAGCAGGAAAGGCGCCATCACCCACGCCGCCAGCGCCTCGTGCTCCGGTACCATCGCCTGAATCGCCCTCAGCCGGGTCCCCTCCGTTCCCTCGAGGACCTCGTGCGTGTACGCGAACAACCCGGCAGCCTGGGGCGCGTTGAACTGCGGATAGTAAGCCAGCGGCACCCCTGAATCCGCAATCTGGGAGGTGCGACTGGCCAGGGAGGGGGCGAACATTGCCACCACCACCGCACCGAGGGCCCACGGACAGGCTTGGATCAGGCGGCGACGCTCGCTTCCCACCGCAAGTTCGCCAAGCCGCAGCAGGGCCGGCCATACGCCGATCATCACCGGACAGGCGTAGCGCGTGGCGGCCTCGACTCCAAAAAGGAAATTTCCTGCCACGACCAGGCCAAAGTAAACCACGGCCAAGCTACCAGCCGCGGCGATCACCGCCCTTTGAATCCAGCTTTGTTCCGCTCCGCCTCGCCGCCTCGTGATCCAGGCAAGGCCGGTGACTGCCGCCGCCGCCAGTACGATCATCGAATAGTCCAACTGGCTTGAGCCATAAACCAGCGTCTTCGCCGAGAAAAGCCGGAGGGGCTCGCCGAGCGGCCGCGCCGACAGCACCGGTGTCTCCTGGGCGACCATCAGATATTGGGGCGCATGCATCAAAATCCACGGCAGCAGGAAACCCGCGGTCCAGAGTCCCGTCGTCGCAAGCCAGCGCAGTCGGCGCGATCCCGACCCCGGGCCGGCCAAGGCGAGAGCCAGGGCGTGGGCCACGACGAACAGGGCATTGGTGGACTTGAGCGCAACCAAGGCGGCATACAGCAGGCCCAACAGGACGGCCGACTTATCCCATCGGGTATTTTCGCGCGCATCCGGGTACGCGCTGACGAATACCGCCGCCATCATCAACGCTGCGCTGATGAACAATGCCGCCACATTTACGATCTGGGGATTGATTGCGACGACACAGAGTTCCGCAACCACCGCCCCGATCGCCCACCGGCCGGGTGCGACCGCAAAACCCGCCAAGGCAAGGCAGAGCAACAACCCGAACAACGTATCCACGTCGCCCAAGTGAGCCAGCGGCAGATGCGCGGCAACAAATCCCTGGAGGTAAGCCTGGCCGCCGAGCGTGTCCCCACCCATGTAGCCCAGCGGATTTCCCGCCACGGTGCCCGTCGCGAGCATTCGAACCGGATAAGCGAAATACCGCTCAAAATCGTCATGGTGGTTGAACGCGCGCCACGGCGTAAGGCAGGCCGCCACGAACCAGGCCGTGGCAAGGAAAGGGCCCGCCACGAGCGCCGTGCGCCAATCCAAGCGGGCCGGACCGCGCGTCCGGGTGACGAAGCCAACGACGGCAAGGAACCAGCCAGCTTCGAGCACCGCGTCCAGCATGCCGCGGTGGGCGATTCCAGCCAGGTTCAGGAGTCCACCGAGGAAAATCACGCCGCCCAACCCCAAGGCACACGTCAGCGGCACGGGCCATGGCTCCGCCCGGACACACCGGCGGATTGCCCACCCCCAACCCCACAGCGAGGCGCCGGCACCCCCGACGAATGCCCCGGCGATCAGCACTTGCTCCATTGCCTTAATCTCCAAACCACCATGGCGAGGGCGACACATTTCTTTCCTGCCCACACGTGTCTCCGCGGCCGGCGTGCCGCGGGGACAAATGGTCTTGCGCCCGGGAACACCGGAGGCGTTTCCTCCGTAACCCATGGCGACCCCCGCGAGCAGGCCCGGCAGGCAGGACTGGCTGACGTGGGCCGTGCTGGCCGGATGCGCCGCCGCCGTCTGGATCGTCTTTGGGAGTGCGCGCGGGTTTCATTTCGTCCTCTGGGACGATGACCACAACCTCCAGCTGAATCCCCATTTAGGCGGGGTCACGTGGGAGAACCTCCGGTGGATGTTCACCGACACCACCTACTCCCGCCGCTACTTTCCCCTCGCGTGGCTCGGCTGGAACATCGAGCACGACCTGTTCGGCCTGACGGCCTACTCGACGCACCTGGGCAACATCCTGTTCCACCTCGTCAACACGGTCCTGGTTTTCTGCGTGATCCGGACAGCTTTGCGCCTCTGGCTCCCCGCCGAAAATTCCGCCAACGCTGGGGTGGCCGCATTCGCCGCCCTCGCCGGCACCCTCGTGTGGGCCTTGCATCCGCTGCGCGTCGAGGTGGTGGCATGGGCGTCCGCGCGGATCTACGTCCAGTCCGGCTGCTTCCTACTCGTGGCCACGTGGTGTTACCTGCGCGCACTCGAATCGCCTCCAGCCTCGGCCAACGCGCGCCGCTTCCGCTGGGGCTCCGTCGCCGCGCTCGCCTTGTCGCTGCTGACCTACCCGCTCGCCCTCAGCTTTGTGGCCATCCTGCTCGTGCTGGACTGGTACGTGCCCGCCCGCCTGCGCCCGACCTCCGCTGCGCCGTGGCCGCAAAGGTCCGCGGCCGTCATCGTGACAAACCTGCCTTACATCGTGGTCACGGGCGCAGTCCTCGCCGCCACGCTGTGGGCCCGCACGAACGTCGCCGCGGTGGGCTGGAATCCGCCGGTCACACTGGCCCAATTCGGCCTCGCCTCGCGCTTCATGCAGGCGTGCTACGTCTGGGCTTACTACCTGTGGAAACCGCTCCTGCCCTTCCACCTCTCACCTTACTACACTCGGCTGCTGGATTTTTCGCCCGGTGACTGGGAGTTTGTCGTCAGCCTCGTGGTCGTTGCCACCACGACTGCACTGCTGTTCGTTCGCCGCGCCCGCTGGTCCGGACTTTGGGTGCTCTGGCTTTGCCACCTGCTCGTGCTCGCCCCCGTGCTGGGCCTGACCGAGCACCCGCACTTCACCAGCGACCGGTATTGCTACCTCGCAGGCGTGCCCTGGTCGATCGGCCTCGCCGCGCTGCTCCTCCGCCCGTGGCCGCGGTGGCTCGGCATCTCCGTGCCGGTCGCGGTGATTGTCTTCCTCGGCACGCTCAGCATCCACCAGCTGAAGGTGTGGCGGGACACCGAATCGCTCGGGCTGCACATGATCGCCGAGATGGGCGAACATCCGCGGCGCTTCGACATCTACCAACGCATCGCCACCTCACTGCGCGAGGATGGCCGCGTGGAGGAATCCAACGCCTACTATCTTAAATTCCTCGGCGGTGACCCGCACGCCGCCGACAAGGCCCTCAACCAGGCGCGCAAACTCGAGTCCGACGGCCAGACTCGCGAGGCGTTCGCGCAATACCTCCTCGCGTCCAAGCTCAAGCCCGACCTCGCCGAGCCGCCGTTCCGCCTCGGCACGATTCTGCTCGCGGACGACCATGCCGCGGAAGCGCTGCCCTATCTCCGGGACGCGGTCCGACTTGCGCCCGGTTGGACCGACGCGCAGGTGACCCTCGGCTGGGCCTTCAACCGCTGCGGCCAGGCGCCCGAGGCCATTCCACATTTCGAGGCGGCCCTGCGTTTGCAGCCCGCCGACGCCGCTGCGCACAGCGGCCTGGCCGCGGCGTTGATGGCCATCGGTCACCCGCTCGAGGCCCTGCCTCACCTCGAGGAGGTCGCCCGGCTTTATCCGAATTCTCCCCTCGCCCATTTCCAACTGGGCCAGGCGCTGCTGGACGGTTTCAACCGCCACACCGACGCCGCCGCGCAGTTCGAAATCGTGCTGAAACTGCGGCCGGATTTCCCCGGCGCCCGCGAGGCGCTCGAGCGCAGCCGGCGTTGATTACTCGGCGCGGTGGGTGAAGCCCAGCGCCCGTGCGGCATTCTGGCCGAGGATCTTCCGCTTGGCCTCCTCGGGGATCTGCGCGAACAGCACGCGGCCGAGCTGTGACGCCTGGTCGAGAAACACCGCGTCGCTGCCCCAGATGACCTTGTCCTCCAGGCCCGACGCCACGAGGTGCTCGATCAGCCCGCGCGGACACGCGGACAGGCACAGCTCCACGTAAACCCGCGGATACTGGCGCGCGAACTGCATGTATTTTTCCAGCTCTGCCGAGCCGACGTGCGCCAGCAGCCAGCGGATCCGGGGAAACCGCCGGAAGTAGCCCTCGAGTTCGTCAAGCTCCGGGCCGAACACATGCGCCAGCACCGGCATCGCATGCTCGTTGGCGAAGGCAAACACCGCCTGGTAGTTCGGGTGATTGTAGGGCAACCCCGGCCGCGCGCCGTACGACCACACCTTCAAGCCCTTGAACCCCGCCTCCTTCGCGCCCGCGAGCTGCGCCGTGACTTTCTCGGGATAACCGACGTCCACCACGAAATAGCCAAAGATCCGGTCGGGAAACTCCCTGATCCCGTCCGCGACGAGCGCGTTGCCGTGCTCCGCGTCACCGAAGATCGCCGGGATCGCGCTCACGCACGAAAGCAGCACGCCGAGCCGGTCCATCGAGGCGACCAGCGCCTTTGCCGTCGGCCGGACAATGGGAAAATCCGGCCCGTGGCCAAAGTGCGCGTGCGCGTCGATCAGCATCACGTCCTCGAGCGCCCGGCCCGACCGGCCCGCCGTCTGGAAATAATCGGGCGCGCTCATGGCTTCACCTCCGCCAGCAGCCGCTCGATGTTGCCATGCGCTATTGCCGCGCGGGCCGCGTCGGACACCGGCGCGTAAGTCAGCAGCGTGACCGACGCCCCGCCTTCGGCCTCGGGATACGAGGTGCCCCAGACAAAGCGTGCATGCCCGAATTTCTCCACGAGATCCGGGATGCCTTCGTGCACGGAATACGCGCTGCTCAGGCAAAGATGCAGCCCCGCATGCCGTTCCAGCAACGCATACAACGAGCGGTGCCGCCCCAGCCGCGGCACCTGCGTGACAATCAGCCGCAGTTTCGGAAACGCCGTCAGCACCTCTTCAATTTCGTCCAGCGTGATGCCCCGGTAATCCACGAGCAGCGGGAGCCGCGCGTCCGCGCAGGCCCCGTAAAGTTTCCCGCTGCACCACGGCCGGGGCGAAAACATGTGCTCGCGCGGACTGATCCACCCGATGCGCATGTCGCGCCCCAGTTCCCGCGCCAGCATCGTCTCCATGTTGTGGTCGTCCGGTGCCCCGTCCGGCGTGAGCGCAAACGCCGGGATCCAGCTCCCGCGCCCCGTCGCCTCGCGCGCCAGGACGTCGTTGCCCCAGTGGGGAAAGTTCTCGATGCACTGCCGGTGTCGCACCACCGCCGACGCAATCTCCAGCCGCGCCAGCTCGCGATCGAGGTCCTCGGCGTCCGGCTGGAACAGCGCGAAGGGCTTGCGCGGGAGTCCGACCAGAACGTCGCAGGCGATGAGCTTGAGCGTGGACATGGATTAGCGCGGGGCGTGAACGTGTCGATGCAGCCAGTCCACGAGAGCGATTTCCGCGCCAGAGGACAATCCTTCAGCCAAAATCTTATCCCGCGGCCCGCGCAGCCGCCCGCGCCGCGACGGGCCCGCGCAGGCGCCCCCCAGCGTCGCGTGCGCCTGCCACGATCGCCGGCGTGCGACCCAGGCGGAGCACTTCGGGAAAATCCACCGCGCCCAGGATCCCGGGGAAGAACGCATCGAGCGTCCGAGTCACCTTCGCCTCCATCGCCAGCACCGTCCCGCGTTTACTTCTTCGCGTCCGGCACCACTTCCGGCGTGCCCACGTTCACCTTGCCGTTGGGCACCGGGGTCCAGAGCTTCACTTCCTTTTCCCGGTCGATGTGCTTGTCAAAATAGGGCGCGGCGCTCTCCAGCAGCTTGGCGCTGATCAGGTTGAGGTCCCGGTGGTCGGCGTCGTCCGAGTACATCGTCGTCACCCACAGCACGAGGGGCTTCTGCTTCGGATTGGGCGGGGGCGGGTATTTCCATGCCGACACCTGAATCGCCACTTTCTCGTAGTTCAGCGCCGCCGTCTTATCGCGCAGGCCCACGAAACTGGCATGGTCGAGCACCGGCGTGGTCGGCACGCTGTTCGAAAGGTTGGAAGGGGCGCGGATGCCCCGCCGATAATCGTTCGCCGGCAACGTGTCCGGGTCGAGGTAGGGATTGATGAGCATGCCGCGGCCATACAGGGCGGTGATGACAATCTCCGGCTTTTCATCCCGCCCGACCGGGCGAAATCCCTGCTGCTGGAGCACGTGGTTCAACTGGGCGGCGATCGCGCGCGCATCCACCGGCTTCACCAGCTTCTCGCCGGTGTCGACCGCCTTCACGCTCGCCAGCAGGTATCGCCGCAGGCGCTTGCTCTCATCCTGCGCATACGCGGCATCATGGTCGCGCTTCGCCTTCTCGGCCTTGTCGATGCCCGAGCGGATGCCGACTTCCATATTTTCAGTCTGGCCCACCCCAAAAGCCCTCAGCGACGCGAACGCGGCCAGCAGGGCGGCAAGCAGGTATCTTTTCATGAGGCCGCCAGCGAAACCCATCTCCCCTAGACGGTCAAGGCTGAGGAATCAGCCATCCGTGGGTCGAGCTTTACGCCCGACATCTGACGTCGGGGATAAACCCCGACCCACGAAATGCCCGTCACGCCCCCGCCGGCGCGCGCAGCAGATCCAGGTAAACCGCCGCCGCCGTCTTCAGCTGGTCCAGCGCGATCCACTCGTCCTTCGTGTGCGCCTGCGCGAGATCGCCGGGGCCGAACACCACGGTCGGCGCGCCCGCTGCGGCATAGTGACTCGCGTCCGTCACGTAGGGCGCCCCGCGGCCCGTCGCGTCGCAGCCATGGCGGGTGAGTACCGGGCTGATCCACTGGTGAAAGGCCCGGCCCGGCTTGTCGTCCATCGCAGGCACGACGTAGAGCGAGTCATGCTCGACGGTGTGGCCCGCCAATGCGGCATCGCGCTCGCGCAGCACCTGCTCCGGGGTTTCGCCCGGCACGGTCCGCCGGTCCACCTCGATCTCGCAGAGCGCCGGGATGATGTTCACCGCCGTGCCCCCGCGGATGACGTTCACGCTCGCTGCCGCGCGGCCCGTCATCGGGTGCGTGCGGTTGACCGACGGGACATACTTCGACTCCAGGGTCTCCACCACCCGCAGCATCGCGGAGATCGCCGACACGCCCTTGCTTGGGTCCGCCGAATGTGCCGCCCGTCCGCGCGTGGTGGTTTTCCAGCGGATCACGCCGTTGTGCGCCACCACTGGCCGCAGCAGCGTCGGCTCGCCGACGACCACGCCGCGCAGCTTGGGCAAAAATTCCTTCAACTCCGTCTTTGCGAACGCCAGGGCGCCCGTCATGCGGACTTCCTCGTCCACGATGAACGCCAGCGCCGCATTCCGCGGCCGCTTCGCGTCGCGGGCGTATTCGCGCAGGGCCCACAGCATCGCCGCGCCCGAGCCCTTCGTGTCGCACGCCCCGCGGCCCCACAGCCGGCCGCCCTCAATCTTCCCGCCGTGCGGCGCGATCGTCATCCCCGCCACGCTCACCGTGTCGAGGTGGCTTTCGAACAACAGCCACTCGCCGCCCGGCACCGGCTCGCAGGTCACAATCAGATTGTTCGACGGACTACCCTCGCCCACCGGCCCGCGCCGCGTCTGCAGACCCCAGCTGCGGGAGAGCGCCGCGAGGTCCAGCGCGAGCTTCTCCTCGCCACCGACCGGTCCGCCCACCCGCGGGTTGACCGTGTCGAATGACACCATCCGCGCCAGCAGTTCCTCGAGTGATGTGGGGGCATTCATAGTTGTAGGGCGGGGTCTCCTGACCCCGCCTGGCAGACCGCGGACGCGGCGGGGTCAGGAGACCCCGCCCTACAAAAGACCTCAGCCACCTGATTGTCATTCTGAGCGCAGCGAAGAATCCAGTGCGATGCTGCCGGCAACATCCAAGTGGATACTTCGCTACGCTCAGAATGACAATTCATGGTCGGCCACGCTCTCTCCCTCACCCCAGCCACTTGTCCCGGTTTGCCGCGACGAACGCGTCGTCCGTCAGCTCCGGATAGGCCTTCGCCACGCGCGTCAGCTCGTCCGCCTGGCCCGGCGAGAGCACTTCGTGCGGGTTCAAACAGTTGAGCGTCGGCACCAGCCCGCCGCGCCGCAGCACTTCCAGGATGCCCGGGATGCAGCCCTTGAAACAATTGGCCGAGTCGAACAGCGCCGCGTTCATGTCCGTCACTGCGATCGCCTTCTCCAGCCAGTGCGCATCGAGCGTCGTGGACGCCCGCGCCGTCTTGATTTCCTCGAGCAGCTGCACGGCGGAGCGGGTCCAGACGCCCCAGTGGCCCAGCAATCCGCCCACGATCCGGCGCGTCACTTTCTTGCCGTTCCGGTCGAAGGTGAACGGCGTGAAGAGGTCCACCACGATGCTGTCGTCGTTGCCGGTGTAGAGCGCGATGTCCTCGCGGCCCGACTCGGCCAGTGCGCGCATCACGTCGATCGTCTGGTAGCGGTTGAACGGCGCGAGCTTGATCGCCACCACGTTCGGGATCTCCGCGAATTTCCGCCAGAACGAGTAGCCGAGCAGCCGCCCGCCCGCCGCCGGCTGCAGGTAGAAGCCCACGATCGGGAAAATCTCCGCCACGCGCCGGCAGTGCGCGATCATCGCGTGCTCGGCGTCGTTCTTGAACGCCGCCATGCTCAGCAGTCCGGCGTGGTAGCCCAGCGACTTCGCCAGCTCCGCCTCCTTCACCGCCTGCTCGGTGCGGCCGCAGACGCCGGAAATCTTGATGAACGGCCGCGGCTTCTTGTTGAGCTCCTCGTCGATCGTCCGCGCCGCGAGCTCCAGCACCGGCTTGAACAGGCCGTGTTGCGGTTCGCGAATCTCGAACTGCGTCGAGTGCACGCCGACGGCGAGCCCACCGACGCCCGCCGCCACGTAGTAGCGCGTGATCGCTCGTTGATGTCGCTCGGAAAACTTTCGGTTCGCGTCGAGGGCGAGCGGCTGGGCCGGGATAACGTGGCCGGCGTGGAGGTGGGCGTGGAGGTCCATGTCAGAATTTGCCGTCGCGGGTTTCGAAGTGCGTGGGCTTGCCCAGCAGCTTGCCGCCGACGCGCAGGTGGTCGGCGATCATCGCAATGAGTTGGTCGAGCGACACGGTGGTCGGGCCGAACAACCGGAGTGACTCGCTCGCGTCGGAGTGCCACGCCGTCGGCGCCGGCGTGCCGGTCAGGATCGGCGCCTTGCCGAAGATCTTCCCGAAGCGCTCGGCGGCATCCTTCAGCGTGACTTTCTCCGCGCCCGTGACGTTCAGCAGCTTGGGCGGGTTCGCGACATGCTGCAGGCATTGGATGGCCCGCGCGCAGGCGTCGCCCTGCCAGATGAAATTGAAAACGTTCATCGTGATGTCCACCGGCTGGCCCGCGAGCACGCGCTGGCCGATGTCCACCAGCACGCCGTACCGCAGCTCCACCGAGTAGTTCAGCCGATACATCAGCTGCTTCGTGCCGTATTTGCGCGCGTAGTGCGTGAACACCCGCTCGCGTCCCACGCAGGTGCTCGCGTATTCGCCGACAAACGCCACTGGCGTTGCCTCCGTCGCGCCGCGGCCGTCCACCGGCGTGAACGGATACACGCAGCCCGTCGAGAAGACCACGATGCGCGACGCGCGGAACTTCGGCGCCACCAGCGAGGGCACGACGGTGTTTTGGATCCACGTTTCGTCCGGCGCCGAGTCCGTGCCAAATTTCTGGCCCGCGAGGTATTCCACGTTCGCCACCTCGGGCAGCTTCGCCACCTGGGCCGCATCCGCGAGGTCGCACGAGAGCGGCAGCACGCCGCAGACCTCGAGTTCCCGCTTCGCCTCGGGCCGGCTGAACCGCGACACCCCGTAAACCTTGGCCTGCTTGCCCGCGGCATCCAGCGCGCGGCGCAGCATCACCGCAGTGCTCGTGCCCATCTTGCCGCCCACGCCGAGCACCATGTAGTCGCCGTCGAGCTGTTTGACGGCCTCGATGGCGCCTGCGGTGGGCGTCGAGAGCAGCTGTTCAATCGCGTGGTCGTCGAGGGAAGTTTGCACCATGAAAGTGAGCCTCGGACTGTGCGTGCCGCGAACGGCCTTGTCACTCCGTTTTCTGTCGCGTAGCTTCGCGCAATCCGGCCCGATCGAGCTGCTTCACCATGCGCATCATTGATGTCCACACCCATCCGGTTTTCGGCACCAAGGCCACCCCGGCCCAGCTCCAACGCTGGATCGACCACGGCCGCCGCTACCACATCGTCCACATGATCGTGCTCGGTGATGTGCTGCTGTTCGGCGCCACGCCCAACGCCGAGCAGCTGCGCCACATCAACGACGACACGGCGCGCGCCGCGCGCCTCTTTCCCGACTACTTCACCGCGTTCTGCTACCTCAATCCGCTGCTCGGCGAACGCGCCGTGATGCGGGAGGTCGAGCGCTGCGTCGCGCAGCCGGGTTTCCGCGGCATCAAGCTCGAGATCGCCAACAACGCCGCGCATCCGTGCATGCGCCACGTCGCCAAGGCCGCCCGCACCTTCAATCTGCCGGTGCTGCAGCACAGCTGGAGCGTCGTCAATATCCGCAACAGCCAGCACCAGAGCGACCCCCGCACGACCGCATTGTTCGCGCGGCGGAATCCCGACGTGAAGATCATCATGGCCCACCTCACCGGCATCGGCTTCCGCGGCGTGCTCGAGGCCAAGGGCCTGCCCAATCTCTACGTGGACACCTCCGGCGGCTTTCCCGAGGAGGGCCTGATCGAGTATGCCGCCGAGCACCTCGGCGCCGATCACGTGCTCTACGGCTCCGACCTGCCGATCCGCGAGAACAGCGTCACGATCGGCCGCATCCTCGGCGCCCGGATCTCCGCCGCCGACAAGCAGCGCATGCTGTTCGGCAACACCGCCCGCCTGCTCAACCTTCCGCTCCACTGAGCCCCGCCATGCTGATCGACACCAACGCCAACCTCGGCCCGTGGCCGTTCACACCCGTGCCCAACCGCGCCGCGCCCGCCTTCGCCGCCCATCTCGCGGCCAGCGGCGTCCGCCGCGCCCTCGTGTCGCACCTCGGCGCCGTCTTCCTGCCCGACCCGATGCCGGCCAACCGCCAGCTCTTCGCCGCCGTCCGCCGCACGCCCGCCTTGCTGCCGGTGCCGATCCTGAATCCCGCGCTGCGCACCTGGCCCGAACAACTCGCCGAGTGCCGCGCCGCCGCGCCCATCCGCGCCGTCAAGCTGCTGCCCAACTACCACAACTACAACCTGCGGGCGGCCCACCTCACCGACTTCATGGCCGCGCTCGCCGCCGCCAAGCTCCGGCTCGTGCTCAACGTCCGCCTCGAGGACGAGCGCCACAAGTATTTCGCGCTGCGCCTCAAGGGCGTCCCCGTGGCCGAGCTCGCGCACTTCCTCCGCCGCTTCCCCCGGCACCACGTGCTCTTCGCCGGCATCTACAAGGGCGAGGTCGAGAAACTCGCGCCGGACTTCGCCAACTTCTCCGCCGAGATTTCCTTCTGCGAGACCACCAACTGCCTGGAGCTGATGCTCCCGAAGTTTCCCGCCCGCCGGCTCATGCTCGGCACCTGCACGCCTCTCCTCTCCACCCGCGGCGAAGTCGACAAGCTCCGCGGCGCGAAAATCCCCGCCCGTGCCAAGGCCCTCATCGGCGCCGACAACGCCCGGCGGTTCTTCAAAATCTGACCCTGATCTCCCGGACTTTTCACCACGGATATCACTTATGAACACGGATCTGAAATCCATCCAAGGTTTGCGCCTTGCGGGATTGATCGGTGTTCAGAGGGTGTTATCCGTGGTTAAAAAATCCGAACGCCTGTTTAGGAAACTCTCATGAGCACCGCCGCAGCGCCCGCCACCAAGCCCATCGTCGACGAGCCCGTGCCACTCCCCCAGCGCTGGGGCGCCGCCGAGCTTGCCCGGCTCACCGAAATGGTGAAGCAACCGTCGCTGTTTTACTGGAAGGGCCCGCAGACCACCGCGCTGCTCGAGGAATTCCGGAAGCACTACCCGCTGAAATACGCCTTCCCCTGCTCCTCCGGCACCGCCTCGCTTCACATCGCCGTCGCCGCGCTGAAGCTGCGCCCGGGCGACGAGGTCATCACCGCGCCCATCACCGACATGGGCTCCGTCATCGGCATCCTCTACCAGCAGGGCGTGCCGGTCTTCGCCGACCTCGACCCGCGTTCCTACAACCTCGATCCCGCCGACGTCCGCCGGAAGATCACGGCGAAGACCCGCGCGATCATGGCTGTGCACCTCGCCGGCAACGCCGCCGATCTCACCGCCCTCTCCGCGATCGCCCGCGAGCACAAACTCATCCTCATCGAGGACTGCGCGCAGTCCTGGGGCGCGAAGCACCGCGGCACGCCCGTCGGTCTCGTCGGCGATTTCGGCTGCTACTCGCTCAACGACTTCAAGCACATCGCCTGCGGTGACGGCGGCATCATCGCCACCAATAGCGAGCAGTACGGTCCCGGCCTTTCGAAGTGGGGCGACAAGTCCTACGATCGCGTCGCCGGCGGACGCGAAGTCGAGGAGCTCGCGCCCAATTACCGTATCAGCGAACCGCAGGCGGCCGTCGCCGCCGCCCAGCTCACCAAACTCACCGACATCGTCACGCGGCGCCACCACATCGGGGAGCTCCTCACCTCCCGCCTGTCCGGCGCCCCCGGCGTGATCCCGCCCGCCGTCGCGAAGGCCGACTACCACAGCTACTGGTTCTACATGATTCGCCTGGAACTCGCGCGCTTCTCCGTCCCGCGCGCTGAGCTCGCCGCCGCCCTCAACGCCGAAGGCGTGGTCGCCGGCGCCGGCTACATCCCGCGCCCGGTCTATGCCTATCCGGTTTTCAAGAACCACAATTTCTTCGGCGGCGCCTGGCCTGTCCGCGATTTCGGGTTGACCAAGATGGACTACCGCCAGGTCAAGTGCCCCGTCGCCGAGGCCATCCTGGACGACTGCCTGGTCTTCAAGATCACCGAGGCCATGTCCGACGCCTACGTCGAGAAAGTCGCCCGCGCCGTCACGACGGTGACGAAGCGGCTGTCCAGGTAGGGCGCGTTATCCCTAACGCGCCGTCCGGGCGCAGTCTCGCCACGCCCACAAAGCATCGCCGGGTCCGTCGATTCTTAGCCGGAAGCCATGAAACCAGGAATCGAGGTGGTCGTCGGTTTCCA
>Ga0316219_1002976_pt1 | contig 14442 bp, 10 predicted proteins | sample TBH18003PmetaG_FD_203635 | JGI IMG/M metagenome (GOLD analysis project Ga0316219, IMG submission 203635) | Freshwater microbial communities from Trout Bog Lake, Wisconsin, USA - TBH18003P | ecosystem: Environmental > Aquatic > Freshwater > Lake > Hypolimnion/Profundal zone | place: USA... | reverse complement strand
TGGCCCTCTGGTTTCTGGCAATTACTTTCTATGATCGTGCCACTTTGCATCTTCACGAGCGCCCAGATCTTATAGCTTATGGACTCGCTCTTTTGGAGGCAGTTTTATTATCCAAATTCCTTGTTACAGCGCAGATGGTTGTTCCTTATGGGTTTGTTTTTAACCCCAATTTTAAGATTACTTTCTACTTGGCGATCATCGTTCGCACAACCTTGGCGTCATTGGTTGTGTTAATGCTTCGATATTTAGATGCTGGCGTTCGGGGTCTGGTGAAGCATCAAGGCTTCATAGAGTCTATGAAAGATTTTTGTCAGGGCGATGTAGATCAGATTCTTTCGTTTCTTTTTCTCTACTGGATGGTAGTGCTGCCGTACATCACTTATCGCTTTATCTTACATCTTGCTGTTGATGCCGACTTGGTTTCACTTTTAATTTCCAAAAGATCGCAAAATAAAAGTAGCCCCTGAATCAAGCCTATAACAACCCATAGTCTTTAAACATATCTCATTAATGTAATTGTGATAGTCTGAATCTAGAACTAAACCGATAGGAGATATAAATGAAAATAAATCATCTTTTAACTAAAGTTGTTTTGGGCTTATGGGTTGGCGTCGCTTCCCTAGCAGCTTCAGCACAATCAATGAAAGTAACTCTTACTGGAGCTCAAGAAGTTCCTCCAGTGATGACTTCAGCTTCTGGTGTAGGGGCAATTATTGTTGCTCCAGATGGTTCGGTATCCGGAACTATTACCACTTCAGGTATTGAAGGAACGATGGCACATATTCACGAAGCGCCAATGGGTCAAAATGGTCCTGTCATCATTCCATTTACCAAGACTTCAGATAATGTTTGGTCAGCCCCTGCTGGCGCCAAATTAACGGATGCTCAGCTCCAAAGTTTGAAGAGTGGCAATCTTTATCTCAATGTTCATAGCGCCACTAACAAGCCTGGTGAAATTAGGGCGCAACTTAAGCCCTAAGGATCTGACATCCTAAGCCCGGTCGATTCCGCCCCGGGTGCCAAGAAACACCAAAACCACCTGCGGGTGGTTTTTCAATTTGTTTTGTAATCCTCGCGCTTATGTTTGATCTAACCACGCTGAAAACCCAGAATTTAAAGACAGACTTGCAAGAGTTAGGCCCTCATCAAAATACCTCTGGCACAGTGCCTTCTGCCTCCATCTGATCTATCAAGCTTGTTCGGACTCTCTCGATGCCAAGAGCTTGCGACTGTGGACTTAAAAATAGGATGTTTACTAAAAAGCCTAGTCGCCCTTGTTTGCTCTGCACATAGAGTGAGGCCTGAGGATTTAGTTTTTCCCATTCCTTGGCCAATAACCGCCCAAGATGTAAGCCTCTCTTAGGTAAAGCGCTAGCCATGAGGTCTGCCTCTACGAGGACGGTACCCATGCGATCAATCTTTGCAGGGGGTTGCGTTAGGTTAGATATCTTTTGAATCAATGTATGAAAATATTTAGGGTCAGTGGCCAATATGAGCGGCTCTATATAGGTCATGAGTTCCTGAATCAGCGCTTTCTCTGCTCCTGATATCTTCATCCATTGATTAAATTTATCTAAAGAAATACGCTCCATCTCAAAAGGCTCATGATTCAGTCTACCGTCATGGCAAAAGTCATGGGCAATGGCAGTCAAGAGCAAAATCCACGCATCCTTCTTTTCTAAGCGCCACCCTAAATCATTAGATTGGGAATTTAAGTCAATTCTCGTCCCCAAAAGAACGGTTAGCCCAAGACATACATCTTTGAAGTGAAGTCTGGAATGGTATGCCGGCTCATCTAATGAGGCTCGATAACTTATTTCTATATATTTGCTCAGGCGAAGACAAAGATCCTTGACCTTATTATTCGGATAGTCATTATTTAGCCAATAAGGAGTTTTGATGAGCTCGACAATGAATTGATGAAAATCAAAATCATCAAAATCTGTGGATTTAAAAAGCGTTTCAAGCTCCTCTACCAGACCGTCATCCGCATCAAGGCTGGGTCGCTCATAAAAGGGCGCTAAAAGCGTGCCTAAATTCTGGTGGGGTAGAAGTTCTGACATGAGGTCTTTATCTAAGGTTTACCCACTAAGTCTATGAATTTAAGGAAAATAATTCACATTATGCGGCTCGTTAGCCTGTTCTAGGGATAATTTAAGGCTATTATCCATATGGTTATGCGTAAGACTCTTTTTACCGAATATTAATCCCTCATTTCAGCTTACCTTTTAAATAACCTACGATTTTGATATTGCTTAGACATCTCTATAGTCATGGATAGTTCTGATGACATTTTGCTTGAATTCATTCTCGAGGCTCGAGAGATATTAGATCGTCTGGACATTGACTTTGTTGCATTGGAAAAAGATGCTTCAAATGAAAAGCTCATCGCCAACATTTTTAGAGCTATTCATACCCTAAAAGGAAGTAGCGGCTTCTTTGCTTTTAAAAGGCTGGAAAAAATATCCCATGCCGGCGAATCCCTATTAGGAAAGATTAGGGATGGCCAACTGACGCTTGATGAGATGAAAACCAATAAATTATTGGAGGCGCTGGACGTTTTACGTGAGCTTATAGAAGGGATTGAGGCTAGCAAAATTGAACCGTCAGGAGATGATGCGCAACTCATCAAGGATTTGTTGATCCTGGCAAGTGGCGGCGAGCTTGTCACATCTGCAGTTTCAAATTCGCAGGCTCTATATCCGAGTGGGGCGCTAACCCCTCCAAAGAGTGATGTTGCAGGAATGTCTCAAGAGTTAATGACACATTCAGCTCAAACCATAGAGCTTGCCAACGCATCCTCGCAGATTAAAGAATACTCATCGAATATTGAACACATTAGGTCTGGTGAAATTTCTGCTCCTGTAAGGGTCAATCTTGAGGTGTTGGATAAATTAATGAATCTCGTTGGGGAAATGGTTTTGGCGAGAAATAGACTTTTGCCATTCACCAATCAATACTCAGATGAAAATTTTTCAAGCGCAGTCAGAAATATTGATTTATTAACTCTGGAGTTGCAAGAGCGAATGATGAAAATTCGCATGCAACCAATAGCTCAGTTATGGTCTAAATTTCCAAGATTGATCAGGGACGTGTCGCATGAATGCGGTAAGAACGTGCAGTTGGTCCAAGAGGGCGGAGATACCGAGCTTGATAAAAGCTTGATTGATGCTATCAGGGATCCTCTGGTGCATTTAATTAGAAACAGTATTGACCATAGTATTGAAATGCCCGAAGCCCGCATTGCTGCAGGAAAGAGCAGTGCAGCTACCCTTGGCTTAAGGGCTAAACATGAAAAGGGTATGGTTGTCATTGAGATTGCTGATGATGGTGCAGGCATCAATTACGAGCTCATCCGCAAAAGAATAGTGGATAAGAATTTCGTTGATGAGAGCGCTGCCAGTAGACTGACTGATTCCGAATTGATCGACTACCTCTTCTTGCCTGGATTCTCAACCAAGAGCGTGATAACGCATTTATCAGGCAGGGGTGTTGGGATGGATGTGGTTAAGAACAATATTACGAATATTGGAGGCTCGATAGAGATATTCAGCCCTAGAGGTCAGGGAACTACGGTACGACTTAAGATCCCTTTAACTTTAGCAATTATTCCCGCGCTAATAGTAGGTTGTGATGGTGAAAGTTACGCTATCCCTCAGGTCAGTATTTTGGAATTAGTGAAGTTAGATCTATCTATAGAAGAAAACAGCATTGAAGATTTTTATGGCGTGAAGGTGTTTAGACTTCGCGAGAAGCTAGTGCCACTACTTTTCCTTTCGGAAAGGCTTGATGTTGATAAAAAAGAATGTCTTGGTGAAGCTGCATTGAATATTGCGATTCTTCAGTCTAATGACGTTAGGTTTGGTTTGGTGGTCGATAAAATTTTCAATATTCAGGATGTGGTGGTAAAGCCGCTAGATCCATTACTTAAGGGCGTACCTAATTTTTCAGGGGCAACACTTCTTGGAAGCGGAAGGGTCGCATTAATTTTGGATGTAGATGGCATTGCTGCAGGCGCCGACTTAGCGGCTAAATCTCAAGAGATTCCGGCTCACGCTATACATACGACCCCTGAGATCCAATCTGAAGAAGTGGCCATGCTGCTCTTTGACCTAGCGGGTGGGCATCGCATGGCTATTCCATTGGATCTGGTCGAAAGAATTGCTGGCATCGATGAGGGCGAAATTCAGAAAAATGGAAATCGTGAGGTAGTTCATTACAGCAACGAAATTATGCATTTGATTCGTGTTGGGGAATACATAGATGGTACAAAAACCGCTAGAGGAGAAGCTGGAGCTCTCCCGGTCATTATTCCAAGAGCAAGTAGTGGACTGATTGGTTTGGCTGTTGAATGTATTCACGATATCGCCTTTGTTTCAAAACACCTTCATATAGCAAATCCCCCTCAAAAAGGTATCGCTGGATGTGCGTTATTGGACGATCTGATCATCAACGTTATTGATTTGGATGAGATCTTGGTGATGCGAAACATGCGCGACGGGCCAAAGCCTTATCCCGAAGTCATTGATGTCAATGTCTGGCATTGAATATGTACGTTGATTATTTAACCTTCACTGTCGGGCAGCTATTTTTTGGAATTCCTTCTGCTGGAGTTCTTGAGATCAATAAAAATCTAGAAGTAACCCCGGTGCCGGGAAGCGCCAAATTTGTAAAAGGCCTTATCAATCTTCGCGGACAACTGGTTCCTGCGATTAATATGCATAAATATCTTGGGGTTGAGCAAGATCAGGGGATAAGCCAGTCTATTTCAATTATTTTAAGTGTCGCCGGCAATCTGGTAAGTTTGCAGGTCGATGCTGTCGGGGATATATTGCCCCTACATGAGTCTACCTTTGAATCTGTGCCCAGCAACTTGTCGGAGCCTTCAAGCAAACTCATACTCGGAGGGCATAAGCTCAGTGGGAAGTTATTGCTAGTGTTTGACTATAAGCAAATTTTCCCTCAAGAGCCTCATGCCAATCAACCTCTAATTACTAACTAAACTTTTTAATGCAAGTTACGCCTGAAGTGCCTAATCAACATACTAAGATCCGCGTATTCATTGTGGATGATTCCGCCGTTATTCGAAGAATGATTGCAAACACCATGCAAAAATTTTCCGATATAGAAGTTGTAGGTACGGCCGCTAATGGACAGTTGGCAGTAAATTTCTTAAAAGCCAATACAGTTGATGTTGTTACGCTTGATGTAGAAATGCCAGAAATGGATGGTATTGCCGCCCTCAAAGAAATTCGAAAGTTTGCGCCTGATTTACCAATCATCATGTTTAGCTCGCTGACGCAACGCGGGACGGATTCAACCATACAGGCATTAATTAATGGGGCAAGCGATTATGTCTCTAAGCCTACTGGTGTGGCTGATATCAATGAAGCCTGCAAAATCCTCGAGGAAACCCTTATTCCTAAGATGCGCGGCTTAGTCGCTAGGGGAAAGCGGGTGCCTAAAGCAGTATCGGCCAAGAGTATTCCAACGCTAAATGTTCCAAGTCATATTGGCGCTCCTCGCCCTAAGGGTTTGAGCGGCAAGATTGAGGCTATTTGTATTGGTGTCTCAACTGGCGGACCTGCAGCCTTAATGTATTTGTTTGAGGCAATCAAGGAGCCATTGCCTTTGCCCATTTTTATAGTTCAGCACATGCCGCCAAAATTTACAGAAATTTTAGCCAATCGCTTGACTGATGTAGGCGTAATCCCTGTTGAAGAGCCTTATGAGGGACAGGAAGTTAAGGCGGGTAGGGCATATATTGCCCCCGGTGGAAGACATATGGCTCTTGAGCGTCAGGGATCAAAGATTGTTATGACCTTAAACGATGATCCCCCGGAGAATTCTTGTCGACCTGCAGCCGATGTTCTCTTTAGGTCTGCGTCGAAAATTTACGGCTCTAAACTGCTGGCTGTTGTTTTAACCGGTATGGGTTCAGATGGTCTAAACGGCTCATTAGAGGTAATTGGCAATAACGGCTGTGTGATCGCTCAAGATGAGCAAAGTAGCGTTGTATGGGGAATGCCCGGCGCGGTCGTGAAAGCAAATTTAGTTGAGGGAACTTTCGCTTTGAATGATATGCCTGCGGAACTCATTCGGCGGGCCTTGGTTAAATGAGTTCATCCCAATCTATCAATAGATTAGGGACGATTGAGGCGTTTTTTCGCTTGCTTGAGGAAAATGTTGGAATTTCTCTTGATATAAGCAAGGAGTACTTACTTTCTTCACGGCTTGATTCGCTTGCTAGGGATAGGGGATTTTCAGGGTACCTACCTTTCTTAGAATGCCTGCTGACTACACCTCTTGGTCATGAACATTGGCAGGCATTTGAAGCGATGACTACAAACGAAACCATGTTTTTTAGGGATCGGTTTCCATTTGAGATTTTGCGAGATAGCGTAATCCCAGAGATCATTGCAAAAAAATCATCCTCCAGAGAGTTAAATATATGGTGTGCGGCTGCATCATCAGGTCAAGAACCTTATAGCCTGGCAATTTTGCTAAAAGAATCTTTCCCGCACATTTTGGACTGGAAGATTAACTTTTTTGCTACAGATATTTGCGATCAAGTCTTAGGTCGGGCTGAGGAGGCAATTTATTCTGATATGGAAGTTCACCGCGGCTTGAGCGATGAGCAAATAGCTCGGCACTTTACAAGTCTATCTGGCGGTTCATATCAACTAAAGTCAGATATTAAAGAGCTTATAAAGTTCTCAAAATTAAATCTAATCAAAGATTGGCTACCAATGCCAAAATTCGACCTGGTTTTAATCAGAAACGCGTTGATCTATTTTAATAAAGACATTAAAGATGTCGTATTGAAAAAAATCAGCTCGCAACTATCCGATGACGGTTTTTTGCTACTAGGCGCTTCAGAGTCCTTGTTGCTCAATCCCGACTATATTGCCAAGCAATATGCAAATCTACGTTTCTATAAAAAAGGTAGCCCATGGAACACCTAGGCGAAAGTCATATCTCTATTGAGGTCAAAGGCATTGACCCGGAAATACTGGAGCAGACAAAGCGGATGAGAGTGTTGGTTGTAGATGACAGCCGAACTTTAAGAAAGTTGTTAATACGTGAGTTAAATCTGATTGGCATCACCAATATTGCGGAAGCGACAGATGGTAATGAGGCCCTCAATCTTGTAAGGTCCGAGTCTTTTGATTTGATGCTGTTGGATATGGAGATGCCCGAGCTAGATGGCTTAGGGGTTTTATCAATCATTAAATCTTCTCCTGAATTAAGTTATTTACCGGTAATAGTCGTTTCAGGTGCTGAGCTGTTCGAAAAAACGGTTGAATGTATACGGATCGGTGCGGAAGATTATTTACCAAAGCCCTTTAATCCAATTTTACTTAGGGCCCGAGTTTTCTCATCCCTGGAAAAGAAGCGCCTAAGAGATATTGACCGTGTGCGGATTCAGGAGCTGCAAAACGAAAAAGAGTTATTGAGCATAGAGCAAATGAAGACTGAAAAGTTAATGCTCAACATTCTTCCAAAACCTGTTGCCGATAGACTAAAAAAAGGCGAAAAAAATATTGCAGGAAGCTATCCAGAAGTCACCATCCTTTTTAGTGATCTTGTCGGATTTACCAAGATGTCATCAGAAAAATCAGCGACCGAGCTGGTAAAGCTGTTAAACGATTTATTTACGCGCTTCGATAAGCGAGCAGAGATGCTGGGCTTGGAAAAAATAAAAACCATTGGTGACGCATATATGGCGGTTGGTGGCCTTCCTATCCCTCGTCCTGATCATGCTGAAATAGTGGCGGATATGGCCTTAGGAATGTTCGAGGATTTGCGTGAATTTAATGCTACTCAAGGGGCTGAACTGCAAATGCGCATTGGATTGAATTCAGGACCTGTTGTTGCTGGCGTTATTGGTTTTACAAAATTTTCGTATGATTTATGGGGTAATACTGTTAATACAGCTAGTAGAATGGAATCTACCTCTTTGCCCGGGCGAATCCAAATATCGCCATCAACTCAAGCTGCCCTTCATGATCATTTCCTCCTCGAAGAGAGGGAGCCTATAGAGTGCAAGGGCCTCGGTCAGATCATGACCCATTTTATTGTTTCACGTAACTAGGAATATCTACTTGTAGTGATATCTTATGGCATAACCCAGATAAGATATATTCAGGATCTATATATGACACAAATTTTCAAAAATCCTTTTTCTGTTCAGAACAAAGTACAAAAACTACTCCGATATTTGGAAAGCTATTTCCCCGGCCAATTTAGTAGCGAGCCACATTCGCCGATGCCCAGTCTTTATAGCGGCCGTAAATTATTAAATCAGAACTATCACGACGTGGATCGTTTTACCTCTGAAACAGGCGGTGTTGCAACGGTATTCATTAAGAGTGGCGCAGACTTTTATCGCGTCAGCACATCAATAACGGATGATGCGGGAGTGCGCGCTGTAAATACCAAGCTTGATCGTTCGCATCCAGCCTATAACAATTTACTTCTTGGACAGTCTTACTTAGGCTATGCCGCTCTTTTTGGCAAGCAGTTCATGACCTCATACAAACCTATCTATGATGTGGACCACAAAATTATTGGTAGCTTATTTGTTGGTCTTAATGTTGATAGAAGATGGGTGCCCAGTATTTGGGGTAGGGTAGCCACAACGGCTAGCATCTTATTCTTTGTAATTTTTGCTCTTTATGAATCTATTTTTCATGAGCAGTTGCTTAGTAGTGATTTATTAAATATCGCGACGATTGTGATTGGCGCTCCTTTAATTTGGTTAGTAATCTATTTCTACGTTAAAAAATTATTAAAAAAACCTTTATTAAGCGCGCAAAATGCCGCTCAAAAGATTTCTATTGGCGATTTAACGGCTCAAGTATCTGTAGATCGCCGTGATGAGATCGGCAAACTTTTGCAATCTATTAATGGTATTGGGGTTGGTTTAACTAAGGTTGTAGCCACCTTGGGTAGTGCTAGTACTTTGGCTGCTGCTTCAGAAGAGTTGTCCGCTGTAAGCACTCAGATGAAAGCGAACGCGGAATCTACCTCACAGCAGGCAGGTGATGCCGCTGGTAATGCCAAGCAAGTTAGTGACAATATGCAAACCCTTGCAACTGGTGTTGAAGAACTAACTACAAGCATACGGGAGATTTCAGCCAATACATCAAAGGCTTCTAACATTGCAATTGAGGCTGCCAAGGAAACTCATAGCACTAATAATCTAATGCTGACACTGCAAACGAGCAGCATTGAAATTGGAAGCGTCTTAACGGTTATTTCTTCAATTGCGGAAAGAACCAATTTATTGGCATTAAATGCCACTATTGAGGCTGCTAGAGCTGGTGAGCTTGGAAAAGGTTTTGCGGTAGTTGCTAATGAAGTTAAGGAATTAGCAAGACAAACTACAAATGCAACTGAAGAGATCAGACAAAAGATTAATGGCATTCAGTCGGATGTGAAGGTCGCAGTAAATTCCATTGAAAACATCACTAAGATCATTGATCAAGTCAATGATGTGTCCAATATCATCGCAAGCTCTATTGAAGAGCAGGCCGTTGTCACAAATGAAATCAGCAAGACAATTTCTCAATCAGCCGATAAAAGTAGGGAGATTGCAAAAAACATCAATGAAGTCTCTGGTGTTTCTGGTGCTACAACAATGGGAGCTCAACAAACCCACACTGCAGCTATAGAGCTGGCTACCATGGCAAGCGAGCTCCAAGCGCTTGTTAATCAATTCAAAATAAACGAGTAAAGCATTTTGCTGGGTTAAAGATGGGGGCTTAACAAACCCCCAACAATAAGAAAGTTAAGCCTTGGTCACCATATGATCCATCACAAAATATTCGTTTTACCAAAACCCCTTTTGGTCCTTTTGCTGCTATCTAATATTTTCTTTGCTATTTGGCTAAAGGATGTGGTGGGGGGTTATACCGGATGGTCTGTTGTAGATTTATCTAATGACCTAGAGGTTACGCTTCCGACGGTACTGGCAGTAGCACAGTTTGCTTTATTTGCTTTGTCGATTGATATGTTGATGCGATCGATAGTTACCTCAATAAATCGCAAATTAAAAGTTTTTCAGATACCCTCCATCACGGTTACGGCGATGTCGATTGGTGTTTATGCCGTTGTGGGGTTGATTGGATTTATTCTGCTCTACGATCACAGTTTGTCCCATATTTTGGCCGCTGCTGGCGCCTTAGGGTTGGGTGTGGCTTACGCTGGTCGAGAATGGATTGCAGACGTAACCGCTAGTATTCAAATACAAACAGATCATTTGGCTAGCATTAATGATTATCTTGAGGTTAGTGGCGAGAAAGATTTGTATAGGGTCGCTCAAATAGATCATCGGATGATTACTATTGAGGATAAATTCTCTTACTTGATTCGAATTCCTGCTCGCCAGTTTTTAACTTGGCAATACATCAATATCAGCAAGCAACCCAAAAAACGAGGCGCAAGGCGTCGGTGTAGTTTTGGATCAAGCACCGTCAATAGTAGTAATCGTGTATTGGAGATGATGAATACTGTCATGCGTTATCTCATTGCTAAAGATAGCCGCTTTTATGATAGTTATGACTGTCAGATACAGAAAATTGAAGCAGGTGTGATTGAATATGTCATTACCTATGAGTGTGACCCAAGTCTTGGATACACAACATCTACTGATCTGGTGTTTCGACCGCTGATCCATGTATTAAATGCGGCTGCCATTAGTTTTAACTCTGACATAGAGATACTGCGCCCTAGGGCTGAAAAATCCGACATCAAACAAAAGCTACTAGATATCTATCGCTATAGCATTCTTAAGGTGCTCAGTGAAGAACAAATTGTGGAGCTCTCGGGGTCGATTCGTTCCGTTCAATTTGAGCATGGCGACCAGATCATTAAAATTGGCGAGCAGGCACAAAGCATGTACTTTATTTCTGAAGGACATCTTGAGGTTGGCATTCCCGGAAAGGATGGCAAAGACCTAATCGTGGCGTCCCTCTGGCCTGGAGATTGTGTGGGCGAGATGTCGTTGCTAACAGGTGAGCCTAGATCAGCTAATGTCTATGCCAAATCCAATGGCCTTTTGTTAGAGATCTCTAGAGATAACCTCGCCCCATTCTTTAAGCAATCACCCAAATTGATTGAGCAGATTTCTAAAGTGCTATCCGATAGGAGAGTTGAGAATGAAAAAGCTCTTCAAGATGAAGGTTCTCGCGAGATAGTCGAAACCCAAATGAAGGCTCTCATAAAAAGGATTGCGCTCTTTTTCTTTGGCGCTCAATAACTCCTCAGGTTAATCTCAGCCACCCTTTAATAAGGGTTTACTCTTATCTAAATACTTACATTTGCATCATAAAATCTAATTTTTAATGTTGTGAAAATCCCTTGATACAAGCTCTTAAAAATCAAGGTAAAGTAATAGCATGTGTAGGTCTTGGTTTAAATGATTTGCTTTACACAAACCAAAGATTTTTAAAAGTAGTAGATGTACACACAAAAAATATAAGACTCACCCCGGTTAGGAGACCAGATGTTTCATTTGTTAGATAAAGAAAGAACTATTGCAGGCCCAGGCTTTAATCGCTGGCTTGTACCACCGGCAGCCCTTGCCATCCATTTATGTATTGGTATGGCTTATGGCTTTTCAGTTTTCTGGCTACCGCTATCTAAAGCCCTTGGAGTTTCGCAAGGTTTAACAGAGCCTATTAAGTGTGCGGCTGACGTTGGCTTCTTTGCTCAACTCTTTACCACTAGCTGTGATTGGCAAATTTCCACTTTAGGGTGGATGTACACGATGTTCTTTGTATTGTTGGGTTCATCAGCTGCCCTTTGGGGTGGATGGTTAGAGCGCGCTGGTCCTCGTAAGGCTGGCGTTGTCGCTGCGTTCTGTTGGTGCGGCGGTATGCTCTTTTCAGCGCTCGGCGTTTATCTCCACCAATTCTGGATGATGATCTTGGGTTCTGGTGTGATTGGCGGTATTGGCTTGGGACTTGGTTATATCTCTCCTGTATCCACGCTCATTAAATGGTTCCCGGATCGCCGCGGTATGGCAACAGGAATGGCCATTATGGGTTTTGGTGGTGGCGCCATGATTGGTTCACCTTTAGCTGCAATGTTGATGAAAAACTATGCATCCGCGACTAGCGTTGGTGTAGTGCAAACCTTTATCGTGATGGCTCTAGGTTATTTCGTATACATGATGGCTGGTGCTTTTGGTTATCGCATTCCTGCAAGTGATTGGAAGCCTGCTGGCTGGACACCACCTGTAAATCAAAAATCTAATGCCATGATCACTACGCGTAGTGTGAATGTCAATAAAGTGTGGGGTATTCCACAATTTTGGTTGGTATGGATGGTTCTTTGTATGAACGTGTCTGCTGGTATCGGCGTGATTGGTATGGCATCGCCAATGCTTCAAGAGGTTTTTGGGGGCAGCCTGATTGGCGTAGCTCAAAAATTTACTGAACTCGATAAGACTCAGTTAACTGCCATTGCTGGAGTTGCTGCTGGTTTTACAGCCTTAATTAGTCTCTTTAATATTGGCGGACGTTTCTTCTGGGCCAGTTTGTCAGACAAATTGGGTCGTAAGCTCACTTACATCATCTTTTTCGTCTTAGGTGGTGCTTTGTACTTTAGCGTTCCTAGTAGCGCTGCTGCAGGTAACTTGGCACTATTTGTAGGAGCCTTCTGCATCATCTTAAGTATGTATGGCGGAGGTTTTGCTACGGTGCCGGCTTATTTGGCAGATCTGTTTGGTACTCAGATGGTGGGCGCTATTCATGGTCGTTTGCTTACTGCTTGGGCTACCGCAGGTATCTTGGGACCAGTTGTAGTGAACTATATGCGCGACTACCAACTTAGCTTAGGCTTGCCACGCGATCAGGTATACAACCAAACTATGTATATCTTGTGTGGAATGTTAGCCATCGGCTTGATCTGTAACTTGATGATTCGTCCAGTGGCCGATAAATGGTTTATGACTGACGCTGAATTGGTAGAAGAGAAAAAGCTTGCTCATGAAAAAGCATTGGATTCAGTAGTGAAGGGCTCAGCTGGAAACGAGCATACATCTTCAGTGACTGTGATTTTGGCTTGGGCAGCAGTAGCAGTACCTCTCGTCTGGGGTATCTACAAAACTTTCTTAAGCGCAATGAAGCTGTTTGCTTAAAGCTCAGTTTATAAGTTAACAAGCAATAAACAAAAAAGCCGCTCTTGACTTAAGAGCGGCTTTTTTACGTCTGCAAGATTTGTAAAAGGATCTTATTCTTTCTTCAATCTCATGTTTTTGGCATCAACATCAAAGGCAGCTTTAAAGCCTGGGGGATATTTGCTCCATGGATAGCCATGAAGTGCATGCTCGTAGCCATAGTTAAATAGGGCCTTCATGTACTCAGTGTCAAACTCTTCCTTGTGGGGTTCATTAAAGTCCGAGCCTATATAAGCCAAGTTAAAACCTACGCCATCGTTTTGGGTAATGTTGTAGATGCGATAAAGATCACCAATACCTTGCGTTTGGATCAGTTGGGTAATAGCTCGTCCCGCAACGCTAAGAGTACGTCTTTCAGTCTCACACCACCTTGGATCAAGGCGAGAGTTACGAATAATGTAGGCTTGTTTATTCGTTCTGCGAGGTAGGTTAAGTTCTTTGGCGCGGGTTACAGCGGATGCTGGATAGAGGAAGACCTGAGTACTGGCTCCGCCATCCACATGCATTTCTTGAAAGGATTCAGAGCCGACCAAGAAGTCAAACATTACTGGCGAAAACGCGCCAGGAATCGAGGCTGATGCCAACATAATGTGGCGGAACAGCTCAAGAGATTCTGGGGTTCCTACGCTGGCGATACGACCCATATTCCAAATGATCGGAATTCCGGCATCAATATTGGTAGTGCCAATTAATAACCATCTTGCGTTGGTGTTGTACTCGTAGGCGATGCGTTGCAGAAGTGGGGCGTCTATATAGCGGGAAATAAGGTTATATAAAGGCGTGGAATCAGCCAGCCCATCACTAAAGATGCCAGAGAGGATCCCACGTTCAATATAGACATCTTTTGGGTTGATGTTGGTGTAGACCTCTTTAAGCACTGAATCATAATCTTTTCCAAGGTATGCAAACGGGGCAATTAAGGCTCCAGTGCTAATGCCGGTAACCAAGTTAAAGGTGGGGCGGGTACCTTGTTGTGTCCAGCCCACTAGAAGTCCGGCTCCAAAGGCGCCATCGTCTCCACCACCTGATAGTGCTAAGTAGTTGGCATCTCCATCAAAGGCTTTTTTATTGCGCGACGCCTCTAAGAGAGCGACATCCTCGAGCATTTGATCAACACCAGCTTGAGTTGATGGCAAGTATCGAACGCTCGGAAGTCCCGCAATTTTTGCAACTCCAATTGATTGGGCTGGAACTGCTGCTTTGCGTTCAAGGCCAGAGCATGCGGATAGGACAACAACTAGGAAGGTGCTGGCGAT
>Ga0316219_1002972_pt1 | contig 14449 bp, 11 predicted proteins | sample TBH18003PmetaG_FD_203635 | JGI IMG/M metagenome (GOLD analysis project Ga0316219, IMG submission 203635) | Freshwater microbial communities from Trout Bog Lake, Wisconsin, USA - TBH18003P | ecosystem: Environmental > Aquatic > Freshwater > Lake > Hypolimnion/Profundal zone | place: USA... | reverse complement strand
ACCGCCACGCCCGCGCCAGCTACGGTCAATCTTTTTGGGGCGTCATTCGACAACTACAGCGAGGCCGAAGCCATTGCGGAAGGCTACATCGTGGACGTGGCGGCGAGCATCATTTCTTACAAGACACTCTACAACCTGCACTGTCATTACGTCCCCCAGCCGGATGAAGAAGAGAAGGTCTATTCCAAGGGCATTGTGGCTAAGGCGCTGAAGAATGTGGCGTTCCAGGACGACGGACTCATCCAATACAAGGCCGAGGTGATGCTCCGCATCTTCGAGGAGAAAATAATGCCGCTCATCGGTGGCCGGGCCAAGGCGATGATCGTCACTAGCTCCCGGGTGGCTGGACTGCGTTATTTCAATATCATCAAGGAAAAGCTCAAGGAACGCGGCGCTAGCTACAAAGCGCTCTATGCCTTCTCGGATTTCACTCACCCTGAAACCAACGCGGAAATCCATGAGCATACCGTGAACGAGCTCAAGGACGGCGAATTGATCGAAGAGCGGTTCGAGGGCGACGACTACCGCCTCATGATCGTGGCCAGCAAATTCCAGACAGGCTTCGACCAGCCCCTGCTCGCCGGCATGTTCCTCGACAAACCGGTGGTGGATCGCAACGCCGTCCAGACGGTGTCGCGCCTGAACCGCTGCCATGAGGGCAAGAAGGAAGTTGTTGTCGTGGATTTCACCAACAACGCCGACGCTATTCTCAAGGCATTTCAGAAATACCGGAAAGGCACGCCGTTCTCCCCGGAGGAGCCTGACGAAAAGCTATGCCCCAAACTCTACGCTGAGATTCTGGCGACGGGAGTGTTTGCGCAGAAGGATGCAGACGATTTTGCAAAACTGGTCACCACCTGCACGGATGCCCAGGTGCAGTTCTTCGTCAACGCGCTGCGCGTTCGCTTTCTGGCCAGAATTGAGGACCCAGAGGAACGTAAAATGTTCGTTTACCTGCTCGCTCGCTACGTCAAGAGCTTCCATTTCCTCACCAGCTTCTTCAGCTACGCGGCCGAGTTAAAGGAGTTTGCCATGTTCGCCGAATACATCGGCCCGCAGCTCATCAAGCAGGGCAGCGTATCCGACCTGATGAAGCAGATCCGGCAAACGGAGGTTATCAAGGCCGCGGTCGAGTATCAGGGTGTCACCACCAGCACCGGGACAGTGAAGCTGAAACCCGGTAAAGGCAGGAAAGGCGTCGGCCTACCTCCCCGGAAGGTCAGCGTGCAGGACATGATTGAGCAGATTCGCATACAGTTTGACATCAGCGACGAGGAGGCGCTCTACATCAAGCAAGTCACCGAGGAGAAAGCCGCCGATCCAGCCATCCGCAGCACCGTCACGGCCCATCAGGAAGACCGCGTTTTTCTCGACGGTGCCTATCGGGGTCAGGTCAACGGCGTGATCCAAACGGCCTACGACGAACGGGGACGATATGAGGAACTGGCGGATCCCAAGTACACGGATGCCGGCGGCATCTTTGACATCATGGCAGTAACGGTGATACAAGCTAACTTGTCATTCGCTGCATGAACTCTTTGAGCCAATGGTTTTTCGAGGCTATTCGGACTGAAGTGTTGGTCGTGATGCGTAAGTTGCCCGAACCACCCCCGCCGAGGCCCCTGCCGCCCCATTTGTCATACTGGGGTATGCCAAGCAGCTATCCGTGCATCCAATCGCGCTAATGACGTTTGGTTGGGCTGGGAGCGCATCGCGTGACGATATGGTCAAGCATCGGCAAACAGCAGGTGCGGATTCTTTGACCCAGCTGCGGAAATCAGCCCAAACGTTAGTTAGTTACTGGCACTCGTTCACGGCCACAAATCGCTAGCCACCGTCTTCTCGATCAAGTCCTGCTTAGCCGTCGTCCACGATGCATTGAAATTCAGGCCTGTGCGTCGCTCGATCTCTCGGATCGAAGTCAGATACTCCTTCGGTTTGTGACCCGTGCCGGGGTCTTGAGGCATGATGAAGGCCAAAGTATTCAGGTTTCCAGCAGCGTCCTTTACCCAAATGACTTTGAAGCAGGCCACTGGGATGCAGACCTGTTTTGCGCCGTAACGATTCGATGGGTTGATCGGTTGCCCGTCTGCGGTCGTGTAGACCGGACCGTCGATCACCCAAACGTCGTGAAACTCCTGTTCCCACTTGGAGTATTCCAACGTCTCAAGCGCTTTCCACGGGCCTCGATTTAGTCCCGGTTTCTGCGGAACCATGTTCGTCATCAAGAACGTCTCGGCCTGCGCTGCATCGCTAAAAAACACTGCGATGGCCTCATTGGGAGCCATATGCCCGTGATCATAGCTCGGCGGATAGTCCGTGGCGGTGACGCCTGCCGTGCTGCGAGGATCAGTTGGATAGCCGCTCGAACGAGGAGCGGTTGTGCCAACCGGGCCGGATAGATGGTAGGCCACCCACGCAGGATTCCTGAACGTTTCATCGTAGGCAGACTCGTATCCCGTATTCTTAAGAATCGTCCAGGTGTTGGGATAACTCGTACGCACTGGGGGACCCGAAAACGTGAACGAGTCAGCGCCGAGCGAAAGACTCTCGGAGTGAACTGGTGAGCCAACGAGGGCGGTTGGCGGGAGGGATGAAGGGGCCGTCGTATTACCGATTTGTTGCGGCGTCTCAGGTGCCGCTGGCGGCGGAGTCGTGCTCTGTGGGGTCGTGCAACCCGCAAAAAATACAACCACCACCACGACTAAAATCTTCAACGAAGAGTTCATGCCGCCACCGTCTCAGAAGCAGCGCCGGCCCGCAGCGCCAAAATCTACCGGAAATCCGGTAGACCTACCCTGCCGAGTTCGGTATGCTCTTCTTGACGCTGCAAACCCACGAATCGTCGTGGTTAGCGTGCCATGGGCCCGCCTCTTTTCCCGAGGCATCCGGCCCTACGTTGCCGCCGTCACACACCTAGCCCCCATCAGGATCGCCGTATCTCGCACACCCGTGAACATTTGGCTGACCGCAACCGCACACGTTCGACTTTGGGACCGCCTGTTGCGTAAGAACACGATTTCCAGCCTTCGCTGGCGTATGCTTAAGCGTTCCAGAAGTGCAGCAGGCATCAGTCTTTCAACAGATATTGGGTAACCTGGATTCTTTTCTGCCCAGCCTTAGCAAGAATGATCCAGGAGCCTGAAGATTGTTCGATAAGGATATGCCAATAACTGCGGTCCTCTAAATCGGTTTGATTGAATCTTGGTAACCAACTCACGAATTCCTTAAACGGAATAACGAGCATTTGCCTTTCCGACCCGCATCCAAAAGTGACCCACGCGGTCTTAAATTTCTCCAGCTGCTCTTTCTGAGACGGGTGGAACGCGTACCAATATCCGGTATTGTTGCCGGAAGGATATTCACGAGAAATGGCTATGGAAACGGCAGTAGAGCCGTCTGGGGTGGCATAGATCGCGGGCGATTGCTTAACCAGTGTCTCCTTAAAATGAGTTTGGAGTCGATCCACACAGGCAGGGCGGTAACTAACCGGCGTAAATTTCTTTACCTTCTTGGTCGATGCGGGTTCCTCCTGAGTTTCGGCATCTTCCGCCTCCTTTTTCACCTCTTTCGTAACTGAGAAGACAAGATCGATGATATTGTCTACACGGGTGAATTCTTGGGGCATCAAGATATTCTTGATGCGATCAACGGTCTGTTGGTCGTCCAAGTTTTCTTTGATTCCCAAAAGACGTAATAGCGCTTCAACACTGATAAGTCTTATGTCCCAGGCGTAGCGGGATCCTCTCACTTGTGCCTCCAAATCGCCGGTATCAGAGCGCCCTACAATGTAGAGAATAGACGACTTATCTTCGGATAGTTTCTTCTCTTGAATTAGCTTTCTCCGATATTCCGCAGCTGTGTCCAAAGAGAGACGGTATGCGTCTGTTGTTTTAACCTCCACTAGGATTGTTTCCCCATCTGCGGTGTGCCAAAGACCATCAAACCCGAGGGCATTCGGGTTTCCACGGTATCTTCCGTTTTCAACCCGAAAGCCGAGTCTGTTGCCTACTTGGTTTGCAATATCTTGGAGAGCGAAGCCGCTATCCGGAAATGCCGTCTCCAGGCACTGATTTGCAAATAAACTTAGTTCACTTGACGGAAGATGGGCTAAGAATTCGCGGAATTCGACTGAAGTTGAGTTGCCGTCCTTTAGGCGGCCATCCCCAGCGAAACCAAGAACCTGCTGGATAGTTTTCCCGTGGAATTGTTCCGGTGTCTTCTTCCATAGCTCTACTAGGGGCATAATCGTGAAGGGGTCCGAAGGTGAGCGTGTCACCCAGCTGATTCTATGCAACAACCGTTGCACTGGGGGCGCGTCAAGGAGCTCAAGTACGCGTACCGAGGCTCCTTCCAGCCCATTTGTGGGGCTAGGGCATGCACAATAAACTACCGAGGGCCTTATCGCGCTATTAGCCCTCCGTTGGGCTCTTTTACCGGATAAAGATCGAATACGGCGAACCAACAACGCCCCTACCTTCGAGCGCTTCCGCGAGCCCCGAAAGGAGGAGTACGGTGAATAGAACGCTGACATGGCAGGAGTGTCCCGCGGGGCGAGCGCGCGGGTCGAAAACGTTTGGACGAAACAACCTCAAGTCTGCCGAACTCGCGCGCCGTCCGGAGAAATGCACTGTCGCTGCATAGAGATCCTTCAGAGCGACGGCGAAAATCGAATGTCCTCTTCGATATCGGATGTTCACGGCATCTACCCGCACAATCTCAAAGGGCTTAATGGGACGCACTCCAAGTCGAGCACCGGTGCAGCAGAGATCGCCGACTCTTTTCGTAAACGCAGGGAAGGTCATGTTTGCAGAACGTTACGGTTCAGCCGCGCCGACTAATGATCGGCGGCGACTGCAGGTTTGATTCGGTTCCTTATGGCAGCAAAGAGAGATCAATATCAAAGGTCTCACTGAAAATCGACTTAGCCCGCTTACGATCATAGCGGAGGAATGCCTTCGGGCCAAAAAGTCGACAACCTTCGCCTTGGTGCGAATGCGCCTTAACCATACAAGTCGCCCAGGCCTTTCTACTGATGTTATCTCCCACTTGAAGCTCGTTGTAGTCCGCGGTAACCCAAACATATTCATAAGCCCCAACAGTCTGACTCCCAGTCTCGAACATCTCACCGTCAATTTGATCCATGGCGGCTCCGAGATTCTTGGTAAATGAAGCCGCTGCGGCTCGCGCAACCACAAAAAACGCGAACCACTTCACAAACTCATCTCTCTTGAAATCTTCCCATGATGGGTTTCGCCAATCTTCATCTTCGACTGGCTCCCACTTCGTTATGACGAACGGGCCGGTGATGGACTTGGCAATGAACATCTTTACCAAAAGTCAGGGTTGGGTCACGGGCTTCAAAGACGTTAGCTCGCGACGATCTCTGTTATGGCTTGATGACTTTCGACAGTTTTACGTTTGGGCTCAAAACGACCTCATGGTCCTGTAACACCTTCGCCAACACGGAGGTCAAATCGAGGATCGAATTAAAGGGCCTTGGCGCTCTTGGCTTAATCCAATGAAGTCCATTCTTCTTCATCGAGATTACACCGCTATCCCAAGCATGTTTTTGAATGACTGTCCCTTTTGGACCGATACCGTCAGTCCAAAAGCGAATACTTACTTCGATGGTTTTATTTCCGCGCTTGCCCTTGCCGGTTTTGACGGTGCGAGCAACTGTTTGGTCTACATTTGGCATTGGTTTGTGGGGTTGAGTGGTCTGCGCTTCCTTGCCGACCGTTAGACAACGCAGATTTATCCAAGCCGGTGTGACTGTCGAAACCAAAGCGGCATAACTCAATTAGTCCTTTGGGATTGCGCCCTAACCCCCAAGCCGCACCCGCCAAGGCCCCTGCCGCGCGTTTTGCCACGCTGGGGTATGCCAAGACAGCGACCCCAAGGGCTAAACGCGCTATTGGCGTTTGGTTGGGCTTGGAACGCATCGCCTCCCCAGTCTGATAGCCATTGCGAAGAAGCAAGCGGAGGCTAAAATGCTCGGTCGAGGGCTAGCAATGATTACCATCGAACTCCAACCCGGTCTGACGGCGACGTGGGACACCGACGAGCTAAAGTGGACCTGCAAGGATCCGTTGTTCTCGTCGGTTTTGAATAACTCGGTGCCGGCGTTTAGTGTTGGCGATCTCTACCGCGAAGATGGCCGGCAAGGGCTGGCGCTGGTTGCGGCGCGCAAGGTGCTCAAGGGCTTTGATCTCAAGGTGCTCAAGCACACCGCTGAACCAGAGCCGGGCCCAGAGCTGCTTCGCTGAATTTTTGGGCATAGGAAATGGAGCCGGTTTTCGAATATTACCCCTATCAGCTTCCCGTTCCTAGCCGACGAAATCCCATCGGTCTCGGAATTGGTCGAGGCCGACTGGAGCGTGTTTCCCGTGCGTGTAGTAAATCGCCGACTTCGCGAACCAGGGGCGCTTCCGCTTTTCAACTTCGGCGGCCCGCATGACCCAAACGTCGGGCTGCTTCTTCGGGTCTCCAAATTCTCGGTCACGGTAACGCAAGAAAACGAAAACAAGGTTTTCCCTTCCTGATAGGTCGCCCTTATCGACCGGCCACTTGCCGCCGCCTTGCACGGCTTTCACGCTAATTTCTTTCACGCCCGAGGGAGTCTTCACGAGGACATCGATGCTCTTCGCATTGCCCAACGTCAGCGCTGGTTCGTGGCCTAGACGAAAGAGGCAGCCCATGACGAAGAACTCGCCGGCCATTCCAGTCGCGTAACCTGACTTACGCTCTTTCATGCGGGGTAATTGCTGTCGTTAATGTTGCGGTATGTGGGTCGGGACAAAGAGCACGAGTGACTAGTGCTTGTGGCGACATCTGCCGCGTCCGAGACATGACTACTGTCTGTGTTCTTCAAGTCGTGTAGCAACTAAAATGCTGACTTGGAAATCACCAAAGCTTTCTCCCTTGTCTTACTCCGCACCCGAAAGGAAAAGGGTCTGACGCACGAGAAATTGGCTGAATTGGCTGGTTTGCATCCGACAACGATTTCGCTGCTGGAGCGCGACAAGCGGCAACCCAGCATCACGACCATTTTCTTGCTGGCCGCGGGTCTCGGCGTGGAACCGGACGAGCTGATTCGCGAAGTCAAAAAGCTGCGGCCAAGATTTCGGCGGTAGATCGGGGTGCGGTTTCTATGACCGAGCATCTAAACCCCAGGTAGCAGTGCACCAAGCAAGCCCGCCGAGGCCCCTTCCAGCCCATTCGTCGTGCTGGAGCATGCTAGACAGCGGCAAGCGACAAAGAGCGGTAATAGCGTTTGGTTGGGTAAACAAAGCTAGTCCCACGGCCCACAGTTAGCGCGCTGGCAAAGTCACTTGCACTTCGTAAGAATTTAAGACCAGTGGCGGATCCTCGTAGAACGTGAACAAGCACACTGTCCATAACACTGAAGAGCGCGGACTGCAGAGCCCTAAACGTTTGGAGCCACTGGAGTATTCAGACGCCCGTAAGATTTCTGAAAGGCAAATGGATGTTGAGCAGTTACGAGACAGCTCCATCGCAAACCTAAAGTCTGTCTTCAGTCGAACGCTTCGCGTTCAAGACATCGCTGGAGAATTGATCGGCGCCTTTATCGACATACTCCTGAATGGACCAATACCCGATGGCTTGAGAAACCCCATGGCTTCGGGGGCTAAACGTGGCGTCGCTTCCCGACGCAACGTCGAGACTCTCTTGGCAAACATTGTTACCTTACTTGCGAGCAAGAAAAAGACGTTGGCGATATCGCTTAATCGCAACACATACAGCAACACGCGACTAACTGCTGGATTCATTGATCTCGTGAAACTCGCAGCCCATGAAAGCCGTGATCTCCTAATTCTAAAAAAGGGCTTTCAAGACGTTAAACACCCCAGGAACTCGCGACTATCGCGCATCAAACCTACCCGCCGATTGAAGAACCTAATCGGCACCCGCCTCGGCGGAGATGATGTCGTTGGCGAGCAACTTGATCTCATAATTCTAAGAGCAAAGAAGCGTCGCGGTCAGAGAGTCGGCGACCTCATTCCTCGCAGCAAATGGGAGAAGGACAATACCGCAGAGACCGCTGCGTTGCTAAGACGAGTCGAGGCCACTTTACGTCGCTTCAACTCGCGTATGAGTCTAGTCGCCGTGACCTATAAGAGAGCGGCCGACAACCAGAAGCACCGTCTCCGACCAAGACTGCATGCCACTTACACTGGCAACTTTGAGCATAATGGCCGTTTTTACTCGCTGCGAGGAGGGCATCAAAGTCTAGCAAAGGCAGAGCGCGCCACTATTTGTTTCGATGGCCAGCCAACAGTAGAATTGGATTACGGCGGTCTCCACGTTCGGATGCTCTACCATCTCGCTGGAGACGACTACCCCCTGTCCTCTGATCCCTACGGCGATGTTTTGGAGCCCATGGGGAAAAACTCACGAAGGCTATTTGCTCGTTTCCCCGGACTACGGGGTGACCTAAAAACAACGCTGCTGGCACTATTGATGGGACGGAAGGCCAGCGCGAAGGTAGAAATAGACCGCGCAAGCTTCCGCCTCTTTCGCAGTTGGATAAAATTCACAGGTGCAGCAAGGGCAACGGAACGGGATCGCTGCAACCAGCGTGCGCAAACGTGGGCTAAAGCGGGTTTATTGGACTCTTCACCGAGCCCCAGTGCAGCACTTGTGCTTCGCGCTATCCGCAAAGCCCACGCACCCATCGCTCGATACTTTTCGTCAGCCATCAGCTTAAAACTTCAGCACCTTGATGCCAAAATCGCGTGCAACGTGCTCGTGGAATTAATGCGCGATGACCGTGCGGAGAGCATTCCCTGCCTGCCGATGCATGACTCGTTCATCGTTGCCCGTGAACATTCGGGTGCTTTGCGGCGGGCAATGGAAATTGCCTACCAACAAGTAATGGAGCAAGAAACGGGGTCGAAACGCAGTTTCAAAATCCCCATCGTTTCGCAGGATACTGCCACTTCGTATTAGTTATAATGGCATGGATGGGGACGGGGGTTCCCCCGTCAAATTATGCCGGGAGGGGAACAGAGAAGAGTAGCCGCAGAAGAGATCAGGATGCCCGACTAATAATGGGGAACGTCCAACGCATACGGTCAGAAGAAGCCGACGCCGCCGAGTTCGAGCCATAAGAGAGCCCAACCCACGCACAAGGGGGAGAGATCGGCGGGAACAAGGGAACGTGAGTCTACCTGCTCGTCGCTGTCTTCGATTGCATCTATGGAGCAGGTTCTTTGTTGCTGCACTTCGATGCTACTTCACCCATTCAGTCGTCGTTCATAAGTCGGTTATGACCAAACAACATTGTAGCTCCCGTTTCGTTTTCCTAGTCGCCATCTTCTTGCTCTTGGTAAGCGCTAAAACAATGGAGGCTCAGGAACCGCAGCCCCTCCGCGAGATCAAGCTCCCCGGTCATCCTTTTGGTGTTGTCGTCTCGGCAGACCAACAGTGGGTCTTCGTTTCGCTCTCCGGTGGACAGGGTGGAAGCCAAGGTATCGCCGTGCTTCAAAACAAGCCCGGCCAAATCGCATTCCTGCGTTTAATCCCCATGCCTCGCTCACCCTCGGGGCTCGCCCTGACACATAACGGGGACATGCTGATCGCAGCCGCTGATGACTATGTCGTTTTCTTCGATACCCAAAGGCTAGAAACTGGTGGGAGTGATGCAGCGTTTCAATGGGTTCGCCGCGGCGCAAAAGCCGGTTGCGTGTACGTTAATATTACTGCGGACGATAAAACGCTATTTGTGAGTGATGAATTTGTGGAAACGATATCGGTGATAGACTTGGACCGAATACGTTCCTTTGGCCGCGACTCTGCCAAAAACTTGAAGCGCATTGATGACCACACTAATGGGTCCAGCGTCGCAGTCATTGGGCGCATTCCGGTCGGTCATTCTCCTGTCGCGCTGACATTTTCACGAGATGAACGTTGGCTGTTCACGACCAGCGAAGTTGCCGCCGCTGAGTGGAACTGGCCACGCACACTCCAAAGGGAAGGAAGCAAGAAGTCAGAAGCAAGAAAAGTTCCAGAAGGAGCTGTCGTCATAATCGATGTGGCGAAAGCAAAGGTGGATCCACAGCACAGCGTAGTTGCGAGAGTGCCCGCAGGTGGCAGCCCGGTTCGAGCGGCGCTTGCACCAGATGGCACACGCCTTTTCGTAACTGCGCGAAATAGTGATGCAGTCCTGGTATTCGATACGGTCGACTTGGGGAGGCTCGGTGACCGTTCAATGCCGACAAAAATTCCGGTCGGCAAGAGTCCTGTTCCCGTCATAGTCGTCGACGGCGGTAAGTTTGCGCTGGTAGGAAATTCAAATCGATACGGTGCCAACGCAGACAGTAGCTCAACCCTGACGGTTTTGGCCACCTCGCGTATCGGTACGAACCTCGATCCTGTTGTCGGCCACATTCCCTGCGGAGCGTTCCCCCGTAACTTTTGTTTGGCCTCTGATGGACGAACACTCTTTCTGGCAAATTATCGCTCAGACTCGCTTCAGATTATTGATACCAGCCGTCTTTCTGAATTATTTCAGAAGTGATTTGGACACCGCGAGAGATGACGGTAGGCGACGGAGCTATCGCCAACAATCTATTCGTGCCTTGCGGGCATGCAGATTTGGATGCCCCACCGTGGCTAGGAAACGCCCCATCCTGCCCATCTGCTTGCATGGGCAGCCCTCTTTAGCAGCGAGCAGCAACTAGTCTCTTCCTGGACATGATTGGTGCGACTAGCCTAGACCGCTTATCGTCCTTTCAATAGGAAGTCGATCGGGATGCCACGGTCAATTATGCTTGGATACGTCGATGGCGAGGCCCTCGAGGAAGAGCAGCGAACCGTCATCGGCATAGACGCCGCGCCCGCGGGCCAGGATCCATTTCTCGACCTTGCTGCGGGTGATGAGCCGGTATTCCACCTCGACGTCGCGGTGTTCCCGCAGCGCCGCCAGCGTGTCGGCGCGCACGCGGTTGACGTCGTCCGGGTGGATCAGCTGGCGGAAATGCACCTTGCCCCAGGTGAAATCGTCCGCCGAGTAGCCGGTGAGTTCGGCCGCGCCCTCGCTCGCGTAGATGACCTTGAGTTGGGCGTCGTATTGACAGCGGAAAGCCATGCCGGGCAGGGCGTGCAGGAGGCTGTCGAGCAGGCGGCGGCTTTCGTTCAACTCGGCGGTGCGCTCGGCGACCTCGCGCGCGACGTCGGCCGAGCGGCGGCCGAGCAGGTAGACTAAGATGGCCACCAGGAACGTAATCGTCAGCATGCCCGCGGAGCGGACCCACGGCAGGGGCGTGAACTGGTCGTCCATCCAGCCGGCGCGAGGCCGGTAGACGATGCGCCAATTCCGGCCGCCGATGGCCAGCGGATAGCTGACGGAAATGCCCTCCCGAAAGGATTGCTCGGTCATGGCCGGGGCGCCATGCACGGGCTGCTCGGCGGGTCGGTAGTAGAGAATGCGCCGGGAGGGGTTGGGCTCGGACTCGTCGACGAAGAGCATGTCGAGGATGCTCTCGGGCTTCCACGTGCGGCTGCGAGTGGTCTCAAGCATGTCCTCCACGCGGAAGACAGCCTCGATGAAGCCAAGGAATTCGCCGGTCTCGGGAGCGGCGCCGGGCAGGTCGCGGTAGAGCGGCCAGATCATGACGACGCCCTTCTGGTCCTGTGTCTCCTGCACCAGGTGGATCTGCCCGCTCAACGCCATCTGGCGGCTGCGGCGCGCGCGTTCGAGGTCGGCTCGCGTCGGGCCGGTTTGGGGATCGTAGCCGAGGGCCCGCTCGTTGCCGGCGAGCGGCTCGATGAAGGTGATGGGATAATACTCGGCCCGTTCGCCGGCGGGGACCAGTTGGCCCGCCGCGTCGAGTTCGGTAAAGCCGGCGAATGCCTGGCCGGGCGGGTGCGGCCACGCCCGCTCCACGGCGGCACGCTGGCTGGCGGACACGGCTGGAACCCACTCGAGGGCGGTGATCCCGGGATTGTGCTGCAGGAGTGTCTGCGTGATGTGGGTGAACTGCGATCGATCCAGCCCGCCCTGGAGCGTGAAGACCAGGTGCAGGTCAAACAGAGCATCCGCGTAACTGTCGATGATACCCTCGGTGAGGGAGTGCAGGACGGCGGCGCGGCGGGCGAACTCGTCCTCGGCGCGCTGGCGGTTGTGGACGCGCGTTTCGTAAAAAGCCCAGATCGTCGTCGCGATTCCGACCAGCAGGATCAGGACGACCGCGATCCGCGCCGAAGGCGGCGACGGCTGGCGCAGGTCGGGGTCCGATGACGGCATCTTCCGAGTTTGGGAGCGCCAGGCTAGCCGGCAATGGTTTCCCGCGAGGAAATCTACTTAGAAGCTTCCTTTACGAATGCGGCGGCGGGGCGGACGGACGACGTGAAAAGCCACTCGCTCACGCTCGCAGCTACGGCCGGAGCTGAGGCCGGAGCTGAGACCGGAGTCACGGTCCGCACGAGCAAGGGAGCTACTGGCGGTAGGGCAGGGGATGCCGGGAGGTCAGGGCGACGACGCGGGTCTTGATGCGGGCGATCGCGGCGGCTTCATCCGGGGTGCCGATGGCGGTGAGGACGGCGTCGATGCAGGCCGCGATCTCCTCCATGTCTGCTTCGAGGAAACCGCGCGTGGTGACGGCCGGGGTGCCGAGGCGGATGCCGGAAGCCTGGAAGGGTGAGCGCGTCTCGAACGGGACGGTGTTCTTGTTGCAGGTGATGCTGGCGCGATCGAGGGTTTCCTGGGCGACCTTGGCGGTGAGCTCGGGGAGCTTGGGCCGCAGGTCGACGAGCATGAGATGGTTGTCGGTGCCGCCGGAGACGATCTTGTAACCGCGTTTCACCATGGCGGCGGCGAGGGCGCGGGCGTTCTTCACGATCTGCTGCGAATACGTTTTGAACTCCGGCTTGAGCACCTCGCCGAAACACACGGCCTTGGCGGCGATGACGTGCATGAGCGGGCCACCCTGGGTGCCGGGGAACACGGCGGAGTCGAGGGCCTTGGCGTGCGCGGCGCGGCAAAGGATGAGGCCGCCGCGCGGGCCGCGCAGGGTCTTGTGCGTGGTGGTGGTGACGAAGTCCGCATGCGTCACCGGCGAAGGATGCACCCCCGCGGCGACGAGACCGGCGATGTGCGCGATGTCGGCGAAAAGCAGGGCGTTCACGCTGCGGGCGATCTCACCCATGCGGGCGAAGTCGATGACGCGCGAATAGGCGCTGGCGCCGACGGTGATCATCTTGGGCTGCTCGCGCTGGGCGACGGCGGCGAGTTCGTCGTAGTCGATGAGGCCGTTGTCCTCGCGGACGCCGTATTGGCAGAATTTGTAGAGCTTGCCGGAGAAGTTGGCGGGATTGCCGTGGGTGAGGTGGCCGCCGTGGCTCAGATTCATCCCGAGGAGCTTGTCGCCGGGCTGCAGGACCGAGGCGTAGACAGCGGTGTTGGCCTGGGCGCCGGAGTGCGGCTGCACATTGGCGTGGTCGGAGCCGAAGATCTGCTTGGCGCGCTCGATGGCGAGGGTCTCGATCTGGTCGACGAACTCACAGCCGCCATACCAGCGCTTCCCCGGGTAACCCTCGGCGTATTTGTTGGTGAGCACGCTGCCCTGTGCCTCGAGCACGGCGGGGTAGGTGAAATTCTCCGAGGCGATGAGCTCGATGTGGCTCTGCTGGCGCGCGAGCTCGGCGGCAATCGCGGCGTAGACGGCAGGATCGAGTTGTTGGAGCGGGGTGGCGTTGAGCATGGTGGAATTTTCGAATTTGGATTTTCGAATTTCGATTGCAAGCCAAGCGACCAAGCGGCGGAGGTTAAGTTTGTCTTAACCCTGCCGGCCCGGCGTCCGACAAACGGCTCTTGGCTGCGAACAATCGAAAATCGAAAATTGAAATTCGAAAATCACGGAAGGCGTAATTTGAGCGCCGCGAGCAGCGAGGGCAGGGCCTCGACCATTTCGTCGCGGACGGTTTCGTAAACCCGCAGCGGGCCGCCGTAGGGATCGCCGATTTCCTTGTCGGCGTTGCCCGGCATGAACTCGCGGAAAAGCAGGAGGTGTTTCGGCGCGGGATCGGCCTGCTCCCGGATTATCGTGCGGTGCGACTCGGTCATGCAGATCACGGCAAACGCCTCGTCGAGCATCGCCTGCGTCAGCGGCCGGCTGACATGGCGGGAGATGTCGATGCCCGCCTTGCGGAGCGCGAGCACCGAGTTCTGGGAGACCTTCTCGCCGGTCCGCGCGGAAACGCCGGCGGAGACGATGCGAAGCGAGTGCAAGGGCTCGGGCTGGGCGGCAAAGGCATGTTGCAACAATCCGGCGGCCATCGGACTGCGACAAATGTTGGCCGTGCAAACGACAAGAACAGTGGCGGGCGCGGGCATCAGTGACCGATTAACGGATAGGATTTCCGGGGAAACGCAAAACGGGATTAGCAGGTTCAGAGGTGACGAAGCGCCAGCAGCGTGCGGTGC
>Ga0316219_1002966_pt1 | contig 14485 bp, 14 predicted proteins | sample TBH18003PmetaG_FD_203635 | JGI IMG/M metagenome (GOLD analysis project Ga0316219, IMG submission 203635) | Freshwater microbial communities from Trout Bog Lake, Wisconsin, USA - TBH18003P | ecosystem: Environmental > Aquatic > Freshwater > Lake > Hypolimnion/Profundal zone | place: USA... | reverse complement strand
ATGACCCAACCGACCATTCCATCCCTGGCTCCTGTTCTCCGGTTGCCTGGAGGCAGCGAATCGTACTCGCGTCGAGCCGGGCAAGGACTTTTTTCGGAGGTCAGGAGATGTGTGGGTACTTTAGGGCCGGGGAAGGGCCATGACGGATGTGGAATAGCGTTACGTCATCTTCATCGCCGATTGGTATATTCGCCTGCCTTCTGCTCGCGCCGCTCGTCGTCCAGACGGTCCCGGCCCGAGCGGACGTGCGGATCAAGGACATCGCGGACGTCGAAGGGGTGCGGGAAAACCAGTTGATCGGCTACGGCCTCGTCGTCGGTTTGAACGGCACCGGCGACAAGCTGAACAACAACGTGTTCACCCGCGAATCGCTGATCGGCATGCTGGAACGCCTCGGCGTCAACACCCGCGATCAGGTCACCGCACTGTCCACCAAGAATATCGCGGCCGCGATGGTGACCGCCCAATTGCCCGCCTTCGCCCGCGGCGGCAGCCGGATCGACATTGCGGTATCGGCCCTCGGCGATGCGACCAACCTGACCGGCGGCACATTGCTGGTCACCCCACTGCTGGCGGCGGATGGAGAGGTCTATGCGGTCGGCCAGGGCACCCTGTCGACCGGCGCGATCTCCGCCCGCGGTGCCGCCGCGTCGGTCACCCGCGGCGTGCCGACCTCCGCCCGCATCGTCAACGGCGCCACGGTTGAGAAAGAAGTCCCCGCCAAACTGGACAAAGGCAGCGGCCTCTGGCTCGGTCTGCGCAATCCGGACCTCACCACGGCCCGCCGCATCGCGGCCGCGATCAACAAAGCCACCGGGCCAATCGCCAAGGCAACCGATCCGCGCACCATACGGCTGGATCTGACCAATCGCGATCCGATCGACACGCTGGGCCTGATCGAGGATCTGCGGGTCGAGCCGGACAACGCCGCGATCGTGGTGATCGACGAGGCCAGCGGTACCATCGTGATGGGGGCCAACGTGCGGATCAGCACCGTGGCGATCGCGCAGGGCAATCTGACCATCCGGGTGACGGAGACGCCCGAGGTCAGCCAGCCCGAGGCGTTCTCTGGGGGCACCACCGTAACGGTGCCGCGGACCAAAATAGAGATCGACGACCAGCGCGAGAAGAAACTGGGAATCCTGCGCACCGGCGCGACGCTACAGGATCTGGTCGCAAGCCTGAACGCGCTGGGCGTCGGGCCGCGCGACCTGATCAGCATTTTGCAATCGATCAAGGCAGCCGGGGCGCTCCAGGCGGACCTGGAGGTGCGCTGATGACAAACGTGTCTCCGGTATTGCCAGCGCAAATGCCAGCCATGTCGCCGGCATCCACCCGGGCCGACTCTGCCAGCATGGAAAAATCGGCGCTGGATTTCGAAACCATGGCGATCGGGCAATTGCTGCAGCCGATGTTCGATACGGTCGATACGGCCAAGGGTCCATTCGGAGGCGGATCGGGCGAGGAAGCCTGGAAGCCGATGCTGGTGCAGGAGTTCGCCAAACAAATCGCCGCGCATGGCGGCCTGGGACTGGCCAGGCCGGTCTATGAGGCGATGCAACGGATACAGGAGAACAAGCTGAAATGACACAGGATTTCGAGACGGCCGCCCACCGTTTGGCCGATGTTCTGCAGCAGGAAAACGACGCGCTCACCCGCGTGGATTACGCGTCCGCGGTCGCCCTGCTGCCGGCCAAGGAAGCCGCCCTGCTCGATTTGGCGCGGCAGCAACCGAAAGCGGCCGATGCTCGGGCTGCCGTCAAGGGTCGCCTGGTTGAACTGCAACACCGTCTGGCGGGGCTGGCCGGCGAGAACAAGGTCTTGTTGCAGCGGGCGATCACCGTGCAGACCCGCATTCTGCGGATCGTTGCCAGCGCGGCCGCCCCGCCGGCGGAGCGGGTCGAATACAGCGCGCGAGGAACCCGCGCCGCGCCGCGCCGCGTCGGTGCGGTGGCCCTGTCCACCAGCGCCTGACGGCCGGCCAGCGTCCACGAACACGCCTGGTGATTGGCATTGTTCCGGCACAAATCCATACGCGGCTATGACGAAGCGCCCTCACCGGTTGGCATGTCCATTTGCGTGGGATCGCTGACCTCGCGCCCGTGCAGCAGCAAAGCGACGAGTCCGGTCCAGCCGGTCTGGTGCGATGCCCCAAGGCCCTGCCCGGTGTCGCCGTTAAAGTATTCATAAAACAGTAAGTGGTCGCGAAAATGCGGGTCGGTTTGTTCGAGCACGGAGTCTCCAAAGGCCGGCCTGCGTCCGTCCTTTCCCCGCAGGAATAACCGGGTCAGCCGGTGCGACAGCGCGTCGGCGATCTGTCGCAAACTCAGTTTGACCCCTGACCCGGATGGGTACTCCACCTGGAAATCGTCGCCATAGTAACGGTGGAACCCATAGAGAGATTCAATCAGCATAAAATTCACCGGCATCCAAACCGGTCCACGCCAGTTCGAATTCCCCCCAAATGCCCGGCTGGTACTGTCGCCGGGTACATAGCCGACGCTGAAATGTTGCCCGTCGAGATCGAGTTCGAACGGCTCCGCCAAATGCTCGCGTGAGACACTTCGTATGCCATAGGGGGACAGAAACGCGGTTTCATCCAGCATCCGCCGCAGCAAGGCCTTCATGCGGTGGCCGCGCAACAGCGACAGCAAGCGCCGAGACCCCTGCCCTGCCACATCCCAATGCGAGACCAGAGCGGCCAGATCGGGGCGATGATCCAGCACCCACTGCAGCCGTTGGGCGAATTCAGGGCATCGCGCGATCGTTTCTGGTTCGAGCACCTCGACCGCGAACAGGGGAAACAGGCCCACCAGCGAGAACAGCCGCAGTGGGATGATCACACCGTCGGGGCGGCGTAGGACCGTGTGGTAAAATTGATCAGCCTCGTCCCACAATCCGCGGCGGCCGCTTTGACGGGTCATGGCTTCGGCGATCGCCAGAAAATGTTCGAAGAACTTGGTCGCGGTGGATTCGTAGGCGTGGTTGCGTGTGGCGAGTTCGAGCGAAATTCGCATCATGTTCAGCGCATACATCGCCATCCAGGACGTGCCGTCGGACTGATCGATCCGCCCTGCCACCGGCAGCTTCTGGCTGCGGTCGAACACACCGATGTTATCCAGGCCGAGGAACCCGCCCTGAAAGACATTGCGTCCCTCAATGTCCTGTTTATTGACCCAGCCGGTGAAATTCATCATCAGTTTATGGAAAACGCGCTCCAGGAAGCCAAAGTCCGGCGTACCGCGCAGATCCGCGTCCATGCGGAACACGCGCCATGCGGCCCAGGCGTGCACCGGTGGGTTCACATCGCCGAACGCCCATTCGTAGGCCGGCAGCGCCCCATTGGGGTGCATGAACCACTCGTGCGTCAGCAGCAGAAGCTGCTGCTTGGCGAACTCCGGGTCGATCAGCGCGAACGTCACCGCCTGGAACGCGAGGTCCCAGGATGCGTACCACGGATACTCCCACGTGTCCGGCATCGAGATGATGTCGCGGTTGTTCAAATGCAGCCAGTCGCCGTTTCGGACCGTTGCGCGGTCCGGCGGGGGCGAGGGTTGTAACGGATCGCCCTCCAGCCAGCGGCGCACATCGAACCGGTAGAACTGTTTGGACCACAGCATCCCGGCCAGGGCCTGCCGCTGGACAAGCCGAGCATCCGGGTCGTCGGTGTGGGTTTGCAAAGCGGCGTAGAACGCGTCGGCATCGGCGATGCGGGCGGCAAAGACCGCATCGTGATCGGCGAACGGATCGCCCGCGACCTCCGACGGGCGCCAGCGTAACCGCAGCACCTGCCGGCCGCCCCCCGGGACTGTCAGCTTCACATGCGCGGCGCACTTGGTGCCCCGCGTCCGGTCCACGGCACCGGTTCGGCCATCCACCACATAGTCATTGATGCCATCCTTGAACGGACCGGGCGCATCGGAGCCGTACAGCAGCCTTGTGTTGGTCTCATTGCGGCAAAACAACCACTCGGCGTCGGTGTCGATGGACAACAGCCGGTCCGACATCCGGTTGTGCCATGCAACGACGCCGCGATCCTCCAAACGCAGGCCGGGTTCCGGGATACCCGGCCGCCAGTCCCAGGTGTTGCGCGCCCAGAGTTGCGGCAGGACGTGCAGATCGGCGGCGTCCGGTCCACGATTATCGATTGTGATGCGAATCAGGATGTCTTCCGGCGAAGCCTTGGCGTATTCCACCGTGACGTCGAAATACCGGGACTCATTGAAGATGCCGGTGTCGAGCAGCTCATATTCCGGGTCGTTCAGGCCGCGCCGTGCGTTTTCCGTGATCAGGTCGTCGTAGGGGAATTCCGCCTGCGGATACTTGTAGAGCATCCGCATGTACGAATGGGTCGGCGTGCCGTCCAGATAGTAATAGAGTTCCTTGACGTCCTCGCCATGATTGCCCTGCGCGTTGGTCAGGCCGAACATCCGTTCTTTCAGGATCGGGTCGCGTCCGTTCCATAAACCCAGCGACAGGCACCAGCGCAGGCGATCGTCTGTGAACCCGGCAATGCCGTCCTCGCCCCAGCGATAGGCTCGGCTGCGGGCATGGTCGTGCGGAAAATAGGTCCAGGCATCGCCGTTCGCGGAGTAATCCTCCCGGACGGTTCCCCATTGCCGTTCCGCAAGATACGGCCCCCAATGGAGCCAGGTATCCCGATCCGCGAGACGTTTGCCTTCAGTGGTTTCAAGGAGATGACTTGGCATGGCACATCCTAACGGACAATGCCGAACCTTGTCTTATGTCATTGCGCGGAGCGCCGGTGATCCGGTGTTGCAGCCCGCAATGACAATCCCGACAGGACGTGCTTGATTCACTGCCGCGTATCGACGGTGGCTGACGAACGGCCCTGCCTGGCGTGGGAGGAAACAATATATGGTTCGGATCGGACGCCGGCGCCTGCTGCAAAATGGGGCCGCCACGATTGCTACGACCGGCTTGGCAGCCCCGGCGGTTGCCGCCAGCGAGAAACAGCGCGTGCTGCGGTTTATGCCGCAGGTGGACCTCGTCACGCTCGATCCGCATTTCAGCATGACCAACATAACGCGTAACCACGCCGGCCTGGTGTTCGATCAGCTTTATGGCACTGACTCCAAACAGCAGGCCCAGCCGCAGATGGTCGAGGGGCATGTAATGGAGGACGGCGGCCGAAGCTGGCGTCTGACCCTGCGGGACGGTCTGCGATTCCACGATGGCGAACCGGTGCTCGCCAGGGATTGCGCCGCCAGCATCCGTCGCTGGGGCAAGCGCGACGTGCTGGGCAGGGAGTTGTTGCAGATCAGCGATGAGATCGCGGCGCCCGACGACCGCACCATCACGTTCCGCTTCAAACAGCCATTTCCAAAATTGCCGCAGGCGCTGGGCAAGCCAGGTGCGTTCATGCCGGCAATGATGCCGGAGCGCTTGGCTTTGATCGACCCGTACAAGCAGATCCCGGAGATCATCGGCAGCGGCCCGTTTCGCTATGTCGCCAGAGAGCGTCTGCAAGGCGTCCGCAACGTCTATGCCCGGTTCGACGGCTATGTACCACGCCCGAACGGCGTGCCGGATCGCGCCACTGGCCCGAAGATCGTCCATTTTGAACGGGTGGAATGGACCACCATGCCGGACCAGGGCGTGGCGCTGGCCGCTTTGCAAAAGGGCGAGCAGGATTGGTGGGAATTCGCCTCCGCTGACCTGATGCCGCTGGTCCGCCGTGACCGATCACTGCAAGGGGATGTGCTGGAGACGGAGGGCAACTTCGCCATGATCCGTTTCAACCACCTGCAACCGCCGTTCAACCGGCCGGAGATGCGGCGCGTGATCCTTCGGGCGCTCAATCAGGAGGATTTCGTGGCCGCGCTGGCCGGTAACGATCCCAGCCTGCAACGCCCGGGCACTGGTTTCTATCCACTTGGCATGCCCGATGCGACCACCGTCGGCATGTTGCCGCCTTTAAGCGATGCCGAGGCGCATAAGGCCTTGATCGCGGCGGGATATCAGGGGGAGAAGATCGTGCAGATCTCGCCCGGCGATTATCCGAATGTGAAGGTGGTAAACGAGGTGCTGGCCGATCTGCTGAAACGGATCGGGATCAATCTGGATTATGTCAGCATGGATTGGTCGTCGATGACGCAGCGGGTGATCAACAAAGGCCCGCCGGAGACGACCGGATTCCACATCCATGCGCTGAATGTACCGTCGCTGTCGGTTGGCTCGCCGCTGGTCAGCTCGCGCACCCGCGGCACGGCGTCGGAGGAGTCCGGATGGTATTCCAGCGCGCGATATGAGGCGTTGCGAGGCGAATGGTTGCTGGCGACCGACCCGGCGGAGCAGCGGCGGCTGAATGAGGCTTTGCAACTTGAATGCCTGGACTCAGTGCCTCTGGTTCCGGCCGGGCTGACCTTGCAGCCGGCCGCGTGGCGGGCTGATTTGGAAGGAGTGTTGTCCGGGGTTCCGAAGTTCTGGAACGTGCGGCGGCGCGGGTAAGAATCCGATGACCCGAATTACGACCGCCAAGGCATTGGCAAGCCGAACCATGACGGTGATGAAATGGCACCATTCGTGTCGGGTATCGCCTTACCTCGGCCGCGCCGCCAGCCGCCGTTCGTACGCCTGTGCCAACAAAGTGCTGGGAAACAGTAATGCAAAATAGATCAGCGCGATGGCGGTATGAACCTCCAGCGGTCGATACGTATCCGCGGTCACCAGCGTGCCATTATACAGTAAATCCGGCACCGCGATCACGGACACCAACGACGTGTTTTTTAACTGAGTGATCGACTGGTTCACGAACGGCGGGATCATCCGCCGTATCGCCTGCGGCAGGATCACCCGCCGCATCACATGCCAGCGGCGCAGACCCAGTGCCCGCGCGGCGTCCCATTGGCCCTGCTCGATCGAGATGATGCCACCGCGAAAAATCTCGGCATAGAACGCACCAGTGTAGCAGGACAGCGTCATCACCGCCGCGACGATAGCCGGGATTTGAATGCCCAGCAGCACCGGCAGGGCATAGTAAAACCAGACAATCTGCACCAGCAGCGGGGTGCAGCGGAAAGCCTCAATGAACGCCACCAGCGGGATGTTCAGCAGGCGGGATTTCGAGATACGTCCCAGCCCGACCACCAGTCCGATGATCAGGCCCAGGAAGATGGTCGTGCCGGTGTAGGCCAGGGTGACCAGCACCCCGCGCCACAACAGCGGCGCGTAGCGCCAAAGAAAGTAGAAGTCCCACTGGTAGTGCACCCGGGACTCCCTGCCCGACTAGAACGACAGGCCGGGTGGCACCTGATCGCGGGTGACGCCGAACTTGGACAACCCATCCAGCATCCATTCGCGCAACTGCCCGGTGCCACGGTTCATGTCCAGCCACGCATCGATCACCTCACGGAACCGCGTGTCCGGCTCCCGCTGCAAACCGATGCAGCTTGGCAGCGCCACCGTCGGGTTGGTCAGCAGATAATACGGGCCGAGTGCCGGGTTCTTGCCCACGGTCGCCAGTCCCAGCAACGCCGCCTGGATATGCGCGTCGGCGCGGCCGGATTGCAGCGCGAGAGTGCATTCGTCGCGGGTCTTGTAGCCGACCAACTGCGCCTTCGGGCAGTAGCGTCGAGCGGCGGTTTCATGCAGGGAGCCGAGATCGAACACGATGGTCAGGTCAGGGTTGTTCAGATCGTCCCATGTCTTCGGAGCGAGCCCCTTCTTCGCCAGACAACCGAACGGATGGATGATCATCGGCCGCGTGAAGCTGATCGACAGCGCGCGCGCCGGCGTCGGGTTCAGCGAAAAAGCCAGATCGATCTTGTTGGACTGCAGGTCCAGGACCGAGTTGCCGTAGGTCGATTCGACGTATTCCAGACGGGCATCGAACACCTTGACGACGTCTTGCGCCATCGAGATGCATGCGCCCGACCACTCGCCTGTCACGAGATCCTTCTGGAAGTAAGGCAGTTCACCCGGTAGCGCGGCGATGCGCAGAACCTTGGTGCGGCGCACCCGATCGAACGTGCTCTCGGGCGCGGTCTCAGCGTGCGCCGACCCGACGAACCCCAGCAGTGGCAGGAAACCGGCCGCCAAGGCCAGACCACGCCGGTTCAAACCCTTGGTTTCCACAGGCTGCGTCATCGATTCGTCCCCTTCTGGCTGCCAACTGCTGATCTTGTAACATAGCGGAACGGGTTCCGGCATGCCCAGTATCGTCAGAGAGCGCGATGAAAGAATCCAGTGCGAACGATTCGGCGTACACTTTTCCGCCCTAAATTCGCCGCGCTGCTGAAACAGGCTCCCCCGAATCGGCCACTCGGCCTATTCATTCCTGGATTTCAGGTTGGCAGGGAGATTCAAACGCATGAACCGGTTCGTGGCGACCGCCGCGCTGGCATTGCTGGCGCTGCTGCAAACAGCATGTTCGGCTAACACCCAGGGGGAGCAGCAGACCCTGGTCGATCGCGCCACACTTACGGTGCAGGATATGATGACCCAGACGGTATCGGAGGATCCGAAAGACCTGCTGAGGAATGCCAAGGCGGTGATGGTGTGTCCGCGGATCTTCAAGGCCGGGTTCTTCATCGGCGGTGAGGGCGGCAACTGCGTTATGCTGGCGCGCGCCGGCAACGGCACCTGGTCCTACCCGGCGTTCTATACGATCGGCAGCGGCAGTTTCGGCTTCCAGTTCGGCATCCAGGACAGCCAGTTGTTCATGTTGATCATGACGCAAAAGGGCCTGAACGCGGTCTTGGATAGCCAGATCAAGCTCGGAGCCAACGCCTCGATCGCCGTCGCCACGCTCGGTGCCGGCGTTCAGGGCTCCACCACCGCTGCCGTCGGTGCCGACATTGTCGCGTTCGCGGCCTCCCGCGGATTGTTTGGCGGTATTGCGCTGGAGGGCAGCGTGATGTCCACCCAAACCGAGTGGAACCAATCCTACTACGGCCACCCCTACGCCGCCCGGCAACTGGTGATGGCGATGGAAGGCAGCAACCTGGGCGCCGACCCGCTGCGCGATGTGCTAAGCCGCTATGGCTCCCGCAGGGTGGCCGCACCGCCGCCGCCAGCCCAGGCGCAGCCAGGTTATGCGCCGCCTTACCCGCAGTATCAGCCCCAGGGGATGCAGCCGCCGCGCGTGCAACAAGGCGCCTTCCAGCCGGCACAGCCTCCGTCGCAGTCCAGCGGTTATGTGAATGCGCCGCCGCCGGGTGAGCGCGGACCGATCCAGCAACAGAACCTGTCGGCACCGGCCCAATAGCCTCGTTGGCAAAGCGGGCCCGATCGCTGTAGGGTCCGCCGCCATGGAGCCATTCTGGAAGACCAAGTCGCTTGAAGAGATGACCCCGCAAGAGTGGGAGTCGCTGTGCGACGGCTGCGGCCGCTGCTGTCTGCACAAGCTGCGGCATGACGAGACGGACGAGCTTTCGTTCACCAACGTCGCCTGCCGGCTGCTGGATCTGCAATCCTGCCAATGCAGCGATTATGTGCGCCGGCAGCGCCGGGTGCCCGATTGCGTCAGCCTGACGCCCAAGGCTTTGACGGACATCGATTGGCTGCCGCCGTCCTGCGGCTATCGCCGAATCCGCGATGGTAAGGGTCTGGCGTGGTGGCATCCGCTGGTATCCGGCGATCCGGACACGGTGCATCAGGCCGGAGTCTCGGTGCGCGGCCGAGCGATCAGTGAGATACGGGCGGGTGCGCTGGAAGCGCATGTCGTGGCATGGCCGGGCAAACCGCCCAGGGCTCGCCGGCTGAAGAGTGACGATAAAAAGGAAACTGTCTGATGTTAAAGAATGCTTTGTACGGCGGGATCAACGCTGCTGTCGTGACGGCGATGAACGCCGACCTGTCGATCGATCTGGATCGCATGGCGGCGCATTGCCGCTGGCTGCTGGCCAACGGCTGCAACGGCCTGGCCGTGCTCGGCACGACCGGGGAGGCGAACAGCCTGGGCATTGAGGAACGGCTGTCGTTGCTCGAGGGTTTGGTCGGGCTGGGCATTCCCGCCGCGAAGATGCTGCCGGGTACCGGGACGACGGCGATCACCGATACGGTTCGGCTGACCCGGGCTGCGGATGCGGCGGGTTGCCGCGGTGCGCTGCTGCTACCGCCCTTCTACTACAAGGCCCCGTCGGACGATGGGCTGTTGGCGTATTTCAACGAGGTGGTGCAGCGGGTCGGCGGCGATATTGCGTTGTATCTGTACAATTTCCCACAGCAGTCGGCGATCCCGTTCTCGGTCGATTTCATTGGCCGGCTGCTGAAGGCCAACCCCGGCAAGTTCAAAGGCATCAAGGACAGTTCGGGTAATTACGAGAACAGCCTGTCTTATGTCGAGGCATTCGCTCGTGACGGGTTCGAGGTTTATGCGGGCGATGATGGTCTGCTGCAGTCCTTGCTGGTCAAGGGCAGCGCCGGATCGATCACTGCTGCATCCAACGTGAACTGCGCGCTGGGTGCCGAGGTTTACGCGAACTGGGATAACGCGAAGGGCACTGCCGCACAGGAAGTGCTGTCGGCGACGCGCAAGGCGGTGATCGCCACGCCGCTGATCCCCAGCCTGAAGGCGCTGGTGGCTCGGAATACCGGTGATGAGCGGTGGTTGAACATCCGTCCGCCGCATCTGAAGCTGACCGATGCTCAGACGGCGGCGCTGTTCGCGATGTTCGATGCCAGTGGGATCACGCTTGCTAAAGCCGCCTGATTTGGTGGTCGGCGAGGATGGTCCCGGGGTCGGGGCCGTCCTTTCTGGCGGATGTTTGCGGCTTGTTTACGCGCATGGCCCGCGCATATGGTCTCGGCAGGGGTGAACCATGTCGACCCTTGCTGCCGTCACGACCTACGACCGCAATGCACCACGAAAGGCGGTCAACCTTTCACTGAACGAAGACCTTGTTTGGCGGGCAAAGGCTTTGACACAAGACCTGTCTGGAACGGTCGAAGACCTGTTAGCCGCATACGTTGGGACAGAAGCTGCCCGCCAAAGGGTGGAAGATGAGCGTCTCGAAGATGTCATTTCGGCATTGAATGCCCGGCATGAACGCGACGGATTTCTATCGGACGCGGCCTGCATTCGGGCTGTCGACGAAATGATCAGCAGAGCTTAGCATTGGCTAATTCGCCGTGTCGGGGACAGTCAGGTACTGCGACTAGCCCCTGAACGCCAGCGAACGTCAGGCCCCGGCGGGACGTTTCATCTTGCAGGTTGTGGGTTGGGCCAGTTCAGAGGCCGGGATGGTCTTGACGGTCTTCCAACCGAAGCCGGTGCCTTCGGAATCGTATTTCACACCGCTGGTGAACACCGCCGCGTAAAATGGGTCGATCAACTGATGATCCTCCCGCCGCATCGTGTTCTTCTGGCCGACCGCGTCGGTGACCTCCATTCCCTCCAGGGCCAGGGCGACCTTCAGCGGATCGGTGGAGCCAGCCTTGTTGATGGCGCCTTGCAGCATCTCAAACATTGTTCTGTAGTTGATCCAGGTGTAGTCGAAGTCAGGGAACTGATCGTGAAAGTTTTTTATCCATGCATCGGTTTCCGCGTTGCCGATTTCACTCGGGATATTGTGGTGGAAGTCCAGCGCGGCATAGACGCGGTCGGCGCCCGACTTGCCCATGCTGGTCGGGCCGCCGTTCAGATGCGCGGACAGCGTGAAGTAATTGACGTCCAGAGCGGTTTCGACGCCGGACTTCAGCAAGAGATTGAAATCCACGCCCCAGTTGGAGGTCAGAACGGCCTTCGCACCCGACACCTTGATCTTGCCGACATACGGCGAGAAATCCTTGACCTTGCCGAACGGCACCAGATCGTCGCCGACAATCTGGATGTCGGGCCGTAGTTGCGCCAGATAGGACTTCATGTCGGCCTGCACGGACTGTCCATACAGGTAGTCCTGATTGATCAGATAAACCGTGGTCGTGTCCTTCGGCAATGCCCGGATCAGCGTTTCCACTCGCTGCCCAACATTGGCAGCGAACCGGAAGTGCCAGAAGTCGCATTTTTCGTTGGTCAGCTCGTTCGCCAATGCGGCGCAGTTCGCATACAGGACCCGGTTGTCCGGATTGCGGGCGTTATACTTCGCCACGCCATCGATCATGGCCGCGGCGACGTTCGATCCGATGCATTGAATGACGATGGGGATGTTCTGGTCGGTCGCCGATTTCAAGGCGATAATAGCTTCGGCCGGCTGTAGTTTGTCGTCGAACGTCACAATTTCGAACTGTTTCCCGAGCGCACCGCCGGTCTTGTTCACGACATCCATCGAGTAGCGGAGTTCTTTCAGGAACGCATCGCCCTGCGGCGCGAACGCGCCGGAGAATGGCGCGATGAATGCGATTTTGATCGTGTCCTCGGCGATGGCGCGAGGTGCGCTGCCTGGAGCCAGCAGTGAAGCCAACGCCATAGTACAGGTCAACAAAGATTGCCTTATTTTCTTCATGACGCCCTCCCATGCCCGCATCGGATGCGGGTTCTTGTGGAAATCGCAGGCTAGCGCGATGCGTTTGGCCAGAATATAAGTCCATCCGTCATGGCCGGGCTTGGCCCGGCCACCCGGGATTTCCTTTAGAGCCGCCAGAAAAGTCGTAGGCGACCGGGCCAAGCCCGGTCATGACGGAGAGAAAAATCCGCGTCCGGTGAAAGAACTTTCATCACCCACCGCTTGAGTTGACGCATACGTCGAAAAGCTGGGCCATGACACAATAGGTCTGGCACTATGTTCAACGTCAGTCTCCGACGCCTGAAAGGTTCACGGGAACAATCGCTCTCCAGTCTCGGCATCCTCCACGACTATGGCGCTGACCGGACAATTTTCAGCAGCCTCCAGTATTTTCTCTATACTGTCTCCGTCCGGGTTGACTGCCTCGGACTGGCGGTTGTCATTGATCCGGAATGTGTTGGCGGCAATCGCCTCACACATCGCGTTCCCAACGCAGACCTGGGGATCGACCCGGACGCGCAGCTTGCGGGTTTCGGTCATCGGCCTAGTGCCAGGTTACAGGCAGGGATTTCAGCGACCGGAACGTGATACTGGGCTGATATTCCAAATTGTCCGTTTGCGCCTGAAGGTTCGGAAAACGCTCGGCCAACGCCTTGAACACTTCCTGGCCTTCCACCCGGGCCAACGTCGCACCCAGGCAATGGTGCGTTCCCGATCCAAACGCGACGTGCTGGTTCGGATGCCGGGTGATGTCGAACCGCGCGGGATTTGGAAACGCGTCGGGATCACGATTCGACGACGAAATGAACCAACGGACGCGATCGTCCTTGCGCAGCGTTTTGCCGCGCATCTCGACGTCCTGCGAGGCGATGCGCTGGATCGATTTCACTGGCGAGTCATAACGCAGGCACTCCTCGGTCGCCGGTTTGGCCAGACCGGCCGGGTCCTGCTTCAGCAGTGCCCACTGATCGGGATTGCGGATGAACGACAGGGTGCCGTTGCAGATCAGGTTGATGGTCGTCTCATGACCGGCCAGCAACAGCAGGGACGCGTTGACCAGCACTTCATGCCGGGTGAACACGCCTTTCTTCTCGCCGTTCGCCAACACCGAGATGAAATCGTCGCCGGGATCGACGAGGCGCCGTTCGACCATCGGCTCCACGTATTCGATCATACCGCGCATGCCTTCGGTCAGCGGCTTCATCCGGTCGCCTTCGCCACGACCAATATACAGCAGCTTTTCCGCGAGTTCCCGGACATAGGGCCGTTCTTCCGCCGGCACGCCCATCATTTGCGCGATCACCAAAACCGGCAGCGGGGTGGCGAGATCGCGCATGACGTCGATCTCGCCCTTCGCTTCGGCGGCGTCCAGCAATTCCTTGACCGCGGCCTGGACAAATGGTCTCCAGGACTCCATCGATTTGGGGGTGAAGTACCCGTGCAGCACCCGCCGCATCTCCAGATGTTCGGGGCGGTCGTGCTGAATGAACTGATCGGCCTGGTAGTTCTTTACATACTCATACAGCCCCAGATCGGACTCATCGATGGCCGGATAGGGACCCCGCGGGTCGTTCTTGAAGACAGCGGAGGAGAACAACTCATGATGCCGGGTCAGCCAGACCAGATCGTCATAGCGTGTGACGACCCAAAGTTCATAAGCCTCGTTCCAATGGACCGGGTCGTATTCCCGTAATTGTCCGTAGTAAGCATAAGGATCCGCGATGACATCGCGGGTGAACATATCGCTTTGAATTTGAGTTACCATGATCGTTTTCTCCGGGTCTTTTTTGGCCGGCCATTCCGGATTGGTCCGAGGAAACCCGGCCCAGGGTCAATCCATAGATCGCAAGTCAATCCAAAGTAGAGACCGATACCAGCCGCCGTTGGCTTTGACGTTTAGATATTCCACATCCGTCATGGCCCGGCTTGTCCGGGCCACCTTTGACCTCACGGTGCCGCGTTAGGTGGCCCGGACAAGCCCTAAAGTACCCACACATCTCCTGACCTCCGAAAAAAGTCCTTGCCCGGCTCGACGCGAGTACGATTCGCTGCCTCCAGGCAACCGGAGAACAGGAGCC
>Ga0316219_1002963_pt1 | contig 14500 bp, 15 predicted proteins | sample TBH18003PmetaG_FD_203635 | JGI IMG/M metagenome (GOLD analysis project Ga0316219, IMG submission 203635) | Freshwater microbial communities from Trout Bog Lake, Wisconsin, USA - TBH18003P | ecosystem: Environmental > Aquatic > Freshwater > Lake > Hypolimnion/Profundal zone | place: USA... | reverse complement strand
GGAATTCCCAGTCCGGATAAGAATGTCGGCTTTTGCTACGTAATTTCCCGTAATGAAAGTCCCTTCAAAAATGACATTGATCGATGGATCCTCCATAAGTTCGCGAGTCCGTGAGGCAGCGGATTTCGTATCGGATCCACGCACAAGTACACCATCCGGATGTAAATCCCTGGCTAATTTACCGATCATTTTTCCCTGCTCCATACGGAATAATACGTCAGAAGAGTGTTTTTCCCTGATTTTTCCGTTATGGAGACGCCAGCCGAGTGTAGGGCATTTAATCGCTTTGAGGAATATGTGTTTGGAAAGCCCATGCATTGTATTGAGAATTGTGGGGTAAAGGGAATAAGGGTTATGGGGTTGTTAAAAGCGGGTTACGATGCGAACTTTTTGGTTTATGATGAGGCCCAAACGTGGCCCGGGGGTTGCCGAACGGGTGATTCGGGAATCTAGAGCGGGTAACGTTTTGGAACCGTAAGATTTCCTTCACTTTTCGGAACGGATAACAGACGTTAAAATCCGGAGACCCGGGTAAGAAGAAATTATATGGTACGTCCAGGAGATTAGTTTATAGTTTGATTACAACCAAGTCGAAAGGGGTAATACATGGACGTAACGATTCTCTGGCTGGTACCATTTTCATATTGTATCCATATAATTGAGGAAGCACCACGGTTTGTCCCATGGGCAAAGAGATATTTTTCTGCACCAACCTCATTCGCTCAATTCGTTCTCGGAAACATTATTTTCATGGCGTATGTTCTTATCTCAATATCTCTTGCAATCTTTTATCCAAATGAATGGACGTTTGTTCTCGGATTGGCGACCGCTGCATGGATATTTTCAAATTTCTTAATTCACGCATCCTTAACCCTCTATACAGGTGAATATTCTCCAGGTGTGGTGACGGCAAGTGCCATATATGCCCCTGTTGCCGTGTATATTTACGCGGGCTTTTTGGGGTCTGGAATACTCAGCAATGCAGATATCATCATGTCCATCATTATCGGTTTTGGCATTATGTACATTCCAACGCTCATACAGGTATGGAGAGGGAAGAAAAACCACCTCATATGATACCGGCCCCTCTAAATGGACCTGCCGGGTTTGGGGTAAAAATCATTCCAGACTTTTGAAAAGCAGGTTTATCAAACGTGTGGTAAAAATGGGTGAACGAAAAGCGGGGTCCCTTTTGAGTTCAGACCATTGTTCATCGCCTCGATGCCGGCATACACATCCCCGATGGTGAGATCAGGATATGACGGCATGAAACGACGCCACCCAATAAGGGTGTACGTGATCTTGTTTGAGCGTGACAGGCTGATACCTGCGGCAGCTCTTCTCTCATTTACGAACTTATTTATGAGAGAAATGTCTTTCTTCGTTGCAACTCCTTTAGCGAGCGCCTTTTCGATAGAGCGGTCCATATAGACCGCTTTCATACTTTAAAACGGTACGTTTGCACTGACATTTGTGGAAGATGTCATAAGAAAAGGTCTGACAGGTACTATAAGAACTTTTTGTAGAAGATTTGAATATGGTGTTCTGAAGCCTCAGCCGTGATTTGAACACGGGACCTGCTGATTACAAGTCAGCCGCTCTGCCAACTAAGCCACTGAGGCGCCATACTAAATTGTCATTGTTCGGTAAAAAAGGTGGTGCCTTGGAACATGAAAAAGACAGGTAATTCAGGGGGTTGTACCCCGTGTCCAAACCGATTCGCCATCATATAGGATCCGGGTAATCCGGTGATACGGGATGGGTGTTGTTCCAAAGGGAGACTCCCGCTCGAAATAATAGGTATCGAGGTGCACAATATGTTCCCCGGACACACAGGAGCGATCATTGGGGGCCCCTCGATCGATGTAACAGACCTCAACACGTGCAAATGAGTACCGGGGGTCATAGAAATATTTCAGGAGCTGCGTATGACTTGTCCTCATCGTTCCTCATACACAGGGTTATAATACCCTGATTTCACATAGCAGCACATAAGGCCATGGGAGTATCCATGAGTCCACAGAAAGAATCCGGGCCTGGCCTCACCAGATGGAAATACCTTTTTCAGAACACCTGCCGAATCACCTGATCATGAGACTGTCCGTCCTGGTGCCGGGAATAATCCTTGTTATCACAATAATTTTCACCGGCTGCACTACCGAAAAACCAGGTGGAACACCTGTACCAACGCCAATCGACACCATATCTATAATAAAGCCGGTAACCACCCCGGTAACCATAGCCACAACAAGGTTCATTATTCTGCTCACCACTCCTGGACCAGTTGACCTTTCAATCCAGGTATCGCCCGAAAAATACAGCCCACTGATGTCGTCCACGGTCGGGATCGGGCTGACCCCCCTGTATTCCGGGCCAGGCCCGGTCGTCTACAGCTGGAATACCAGCTATGGACATTTCAACGGCTGGAACAGCCCGGACTGGATGGTGGACCAGTTGGGGGGCAGCACCGATACCACGAACGAAACGGTCTACTGGTCGTATTCACCGGAAGACATGGGAAAGGAAAAGCCGCCGGTCACCATCCGCCTTATCGTAAAAACTCCTCCATGGACGCATGGCGGGAACAGCACAATCGCATGGAAAGAGATCCATATCCATTGGGAACAGAACGATACTGCCGTGGTGACACAGGAACTTTAGTGCCCGGAATATTCCGGCAAGGTTCATTGCCAACCCGTGGCCTATCATTACCTATGGGAAAGTACCGCCGGTTTTACCTCCGGAGAATGGCAACCCGGGAATGGCCACAGAAATCCCGGAACCCAGGTATGTGGGATTCTTATGAGTAAGTCAACATTCAACCCTGAAATCAAGGCAGTCCTGGATCAGTTCCTCCTCGGGATACCGGGTGTTACCGCGGGAACAATGTTCGGGTACCCGGCGTATTACATCCGGGGCAAGCTGTTTGCATGCGTCTACGAGAGCGGTGTGGGTATCAAGGTCCCGGAGAAAACGGCAAAAAACCTTGCAGGCATGCCGGGGTTCAGCTTCTTTCAACCGCTCGGCCGTGCAAAAATGAAGGCATGGATTTTTCTTGAACGGAGCGACCCGGAAGACTATGCAAAGGAACTGCCCCTGTTTACGACTTCAATAGAATATGTTTCATCGTTGGCGGATGAGAAAAAATAGTCCGGTTATCCGGAGGAAGATTAGTCCCGGCAAAGTTTTTCCTATCGGGTATCCATCTGTAATCATGGGAAAGATAACGGGGCTTATCGTCCTTCTCGCGCTCGTGATTCCAATCATCACTGCAGGTTGCATTAATCCAGCCGAGGATGCCAGGGAATGGAATAGTAAGGGCGAGACGGACCACGTTATGGGGAGATACGAGGAAGCCGTCGCTGCATATGACCAGGCAGTATCCCTTGACCCCCGGTTCGGGAAGGCATGGAGGAACCGTGGCCTTTCATTATCTCTTCTGAACCGCACGACCGAGGCTGAGGAGTCTTTTCAAAAAGCACTTACTATTGACCCCAATGACATGGAAGCCCTGTATTACCAGTCATTGTCACGTTCATACGCGGGAAACACCAATGGTGCACTCGAAAGCCTGGATAAAGTTATTGCAGAGAGTCCAAAAAACCGTGATGATGCGATAACCCTGACACAGGCATGGGGTCTAAAGGGAGATCTCCTCACAAAACTGGGCCGTAGTGAGGAAGCAAACCAGTCATACCATCAGGCACATGAGACCATGATGTCCACGATCTGATACCAGTACCAGGTGCAGGAAAAATGGTATGGTATTCCGATGCTTATTGTAGTTTATAACCACATGAACGACAGAAATTCACACCGGGTTTCACCTTTATGCCACAACCGGGACAGATCGCAAAAGCCACTCCATCTAATTGCCCGCTTTCCGCATTTACACCGCATGCCTCACAGTGATCGTCTCCCTGTTTGATCGCTGCCCCGCAGGCAGTGCATATGCTGCCGGGTGAAGCGATGGTTTCCTCTTCCGGGACTTTTCCCCCAAGTCGCCGGGCTACCCCACGTGCGTTCTCTTCTTCACCCGATGGGACGGGTATACTGATCTCAAAGGGCCTGATAATAATACCGACCAGTTGGATAAAAGAAAACACGAGCAGGGGGGGTCGTTTTCCGGTCTCTTTTACGAAACTGACCCCGTCCATCCTCACCAGGAAAGAATGGAACGGGTACACAGCCCCTTCGTAAATAATTCCCGCGTCGGAAATATAGGCCTCATGGGATGCATTCAGGGCACGTTTCAGTTCCAGCTTCGGGGCAACGACCGAGACCACTGCAATAATAATGAGCACGATGAAGAGAATTTCGGCCGTTGCAATCCCGGCATCCCCTCCGAGGATCACCATAAAAATCATTCCCAGGACGAGAAAGCCACCAACAATTAAGAGCATAGCCTTGTTGGACTCCCTGTAATTCGCGTATTCACGCTCCGCACTCTTTTGTGTCTCATCTGCCGGGTAGACCCAGTGGGCAAGCAGGTTTTTTCCGCCGAGGATATCATCCATTACCCTGGCACGGGTAAAGAAGAGCAATGCAACCCCAAAGGAGCATATAACAAGGAAAAAGGAGATAAACGATACCGCACAGCCACCTGACATGCAGTCCATCATCCCGCCCGCCACAAACATTAGAATAAAGAAAATTACAGCCGATAATAGCGAGATATATACCCATTTCCACTCATGGTTCTCCATCATTCACCTTCCTTTTTATCCGGGGGTGTAGCAGAAATGGTACCCCTGTTACATTTAGCAGCGAGGAGCAGGGCTCCAAGAAGTCCTGATAGTATCGTCACCAAGGTTATAGGGGATTTTTTTGTCGTTGTCACAGGGACCGGTGTATAAAGCATGGTCGACTGACCCTGTGTTGACTTCCGGTAATGTGCAGCCTCGTCCCCACGCCCCAGATTTACAAGGAGGTCTGCCTTGAGATCGTTGGAGTCACGGTCTGAAGGGTCAAGGGCTAATGCCTGGTCAACTGCTGAAAGGGCCTCCCCTGACCGGTTCAGTTTTTTAAGGCTGTAGGCTTTGAGGTACCAGGCTGCCATAAATGACGGGTCAAGTTCTGTCGCGTTGGTATATGCAGCGAGGGCCTCGTCGTAATTCCCCATCTGCAATGCATTCTGGCCTTCATATAACGCAAGCGATGCATTGTCTATCGAATTAAAAGACAGGACATCTGCATATTCAGTGGAGGTATTAAGCGAGATATTTACCCCGGATACCGAAAATGGCACCATTACAAAAGAGAGGAGGAGAATTTCCCATGCAATAACTCTAATCCCCTGCATAGCAGGAATTACAGCGGGTAAGGATATTAATTTTTATGCCCGGTACAGGGGCCAGGCCGAAACATTTCATGAGCCGGGATAATCACCGGCCGGTCCGGGGATGGGTATTACCTTGGCCCTAACTTATTATGTGCCCACAGGAACCACAGAATTTGTTACCCGGGGAAAGGGGGTTTCCGCAGTTCGGACACTTAAGGGCAGGCGGTTCACTCACGACATAGGCTGCTTTTATTCCCGTTTCTGTAGCACGCCCGCACTCACTACAGAATCTTGCGCCGGGGTTTAACACGTTCCCGCAGTTCTGGCAGGTATGGACAGGGGCTATTGAAGGTGGTGATGTGAATTCCGCGAAGGAATGGGCGAATTTATGTACCATCGCAAGTACTACCGGGAAATTCTCTTCCGTGCAATACAGGACCACCGGACCGATCAGGTATTTTGAACGCAATACCACCGAACGGACAGACCTGAATACCATAACATAACGGACATCAGCCCATCTCAGTTTATTGTATTCCTGCGAAATCGCGAGCAGTCCTGCGCCTGTACCAGTGATTGACCCACTAATTACCCCACCGGCTGTTGCTGCACGGTCAAGGGCCATGGTGGTGCTCCCGGCCTTGTGCGCAACTCCCTCGCTGCTGATGAAAAATTCAGTTTGTAAGCCCCCACCTGTCGCCAGCTGGAGTACGAGCATGACCAGGAGGAAGATGAAGACCAGGAACACCCCGATCAGAAGGAAGAGCATTAACATGTCCCCCTGACCGGTGATCAGCCATAAGAAGCCGCCAAGGAACACCCCGATCAGGAGAGGGATAACAATGCACTGGAGCACCAGCCACGGGTTGGTAATAAGCGGGATCTTCCGCTGCCAGGTGAGTACTTCGGGTAGTTCACTGGTCACCGCCATTCCGGGAGTACCGGAAGATATTTCCATTATCTATTCCTCAATGGTGCTCTTCGCCCGCCGGACGTATATTGTTGTCGGGACACAGGTTAACGTACTGGTACAGTCCAGGGACTTCTTAAAATTGTTCACGATTCACCGGGGTAAACGTTTTAACGTCCGGTCCAATACAGAACCCCCAACATGTTTCATCCCAGGGAACGTTCATCAGATCGATCCAGTGAACTGAATGCGATTGCAGTTTTCCGATACCCCAGGGAACGAGGTTCAGCAGCATACAGGGATACCGGGTAACAATTCCTATGAAATGAATCTCGTCTTTAATGCGTGCGAATATAAAAAATGGTATATTTTAAAACAATGGTTCCTTGGAACCTGTAACGGAGTATGTTACTCCTGATTTGACAAGGGTCCCGGTGAAATGGTCTGAATCAGTCAGGGTGAATTTGAACGGTCCGGTGTAAGGTTGGAGAATGTACTTGTAAGTTCCCGTAACGACGCTACCTCCATTTGAGAGAGTCCCGGTAAATGATGCAACTGATGAGTCCTTCGTCCCGAATGTACCGTCTATGGAATTTCCTACTGGCAGGTTGAAAATATAGTAATCGGTCGAACCTCCCGTCGAAACGGTCCAGTACCCCACAAATGTCCCGCTGGTGGTGCTACTGGTCGTTGTCACTACCGAAGTCGTGGTTACCGGCACAGCGGTTGTTACAGGGTTTGTCACGGACGGGGCGGGGTTTACATAAATTGTCATACTCTTTTTACTCTGGATTCCGCTCTTCTCCACGGTCAGCTGGACCGTATAGGAACCTTGTCCCTGGTACGTCATCTCAGGGTTTTGTTCATAGGAGACCTGACCGTTTCCAAACTGCCATATCCACGTCGACGGTGAACCTGTGGATGTATCCGTAAAAGTAACGGTGAGTGGTGCATTCCCTGAGGTCTGATCCGCAACGAAATTCGCGGTAAGCGGGAGTGATGATGCCGTGATTACCTGAGACTTTGATGAGGTCTGACCGTTCTTTTCAATGGTCTGCTTCACGGTGAAGGTACCTTCCGTTGTATAGGTGTGTACCGGGTTCTTCGTAGTCGAAGTGGCCCCGTCTCCGAAATCCCAGTAATATGAAGCCGGTGACCCCGAGGAGCTGTCCGTAAAAGATACCGTTAGTGGTACAGATCCGGATGTCGAATCAGAGTTAAACCCGGCACGGATAGTGGATGCCGCTACCGTTACCTGTGTAGTTGAAGGACGCGGAACAGATGTCGTTACCGTTGCTGAACCCTGGGTACCTTTCTGACCCGTCATCGTGTAACTATGCCCCTGGACCAACCAGGTGCCGCTGAAATGGTTGTTATCAGAGAGGACGAGGGTAAAGGTCCCCGCGTCACCGGATGCGGTATCGGTATACGTGCCTTTCAAGGTTGATCCGCCATCAGATAATGTAGCGGAAATTTTTAGGCTTTGCATCGCAGGGAATAATCCCGTAACTGTATTGTCCGGGAGAATTGTAAACGTTAGTAACTCAACGTTCCCCGGGTCTTCGGCGCTCTCAACCTGCCAGTCGCCTTCGAATGCACGGGAAATCGCAGGTCCGCCAGTAGTCGTGGTACCGGTATTGACACCATTACTGGCACTGGTGTTGGTCCCGGATTTCGCCATACCGGGAATACCAACCAGGAAAACAGCCGCGAGCACGGCAATAATAACAACCGCGATAATGGCGGGTATCAGGAATTTTTTCGGCCCTTTTCCTGGTGCAGGGACGCTTACTCCCTGTTGGCGGTCAATAACCGGTGCAGTTGGAGGCGCAACCGGTGGTGGCGGATATGGAGGTATAGTCATGGCCGGGGGAGGCGGCGGGGGCGGGGGCGGGGAAACCGGTGTCCCGCACGAGCCGCAGAACATCTCACCGGGAGGAATTTTTTCACCACACGCCGGGCATAGTGTTTCTACCGGTAACCTTGCTCCGCAGTCTTTGCAGAAATCATCGGAATATGGAGATACGGCACCACACTGCGGGCAAATTTTACCTGGTGCATTATGTTGGTCTGCCATAGTTTCAAATCCTGGAATAGTCCTGTACTCATATACCTGGGACTATGATCCCTGATACTTCCCTCTGTCCAGGGTTAAATAAGCATTTCGCCTGATGGGAGATCCGTAACAATTCCCTTTTCGGCAAGATTTGGAACCGATAAAAATTGGAGTCCTTCAGGACAATTTTGCTCCACAATTCCTGCAGAATTTCTTGCCGGGTTCAAATGGTGAGCCACACCGGGGACAACTATTTCCTTGCCGGAACCCGGGTTGTTGCGTGGAATAACTTACCGCTGAACCGCATTTTCCACAGAATTTTTTCCCGGGTACTATTGCGGTCCCACACCGGGGACAGGTCACGGGTGAAGGAGGTCCGGGTTGGGCATTAACCGGTGCAGCGGTAACGGGGGTACCGCATTTGCCACAGAACATTTTCCCGTGTACTATTGCGGTCCCACACCGGGGACAGGTCGCGGGTGGGGGTGATACGGTTTGGGCAGCTACGGGTGCAGTTGTAACCGGCGTGCCACAGTTTTCGCAGAATTTTTCACCGGGGTTCAGCTGGTTTCCGCAGGACAGGCAGCATTTTTGGATAATATCTCTGGATTCTACTGGTTCAGGCGGCGAAGGAGTTACACCGCCTGGAATTGTATCAGGACCTGGAATATTCCGGGAGTCAGGCTCTTCTTTTGCCCAGGGGATATCATTACGATACCAATCAAATTCTTCATTTTCTAATTGCGGAGGAGAATGGTTTGTATCAGGTTGGGAGAGAGAGAGTTCGGATTTCGTTTTCGTCACAGGTCGGGTAATCCTTTGGCCACATATCAGGCAAAATTTTGAGTTCGCTGGGATTTGGGAGTCACAAGATGGACAAATTATCATCTCTGGCATAATCGTCTACGCATCCTTGGAATTATTTGAATCAACATTCCTATCTTTGGGATTCTCACACATACTTTCCCTAGAATCTTGTCTGATTTCACAGGATTTGGATCCTGGCAGAGGTTTGCATCACCTTTTGTGGTAATCCGCTGAGGGTCATTCTGGATTATCCGGTGAATTATTAAAAAATTGGTCATTGGCTCCCTTAATATGACCACATCACCCTTTTGAAAGGTATTACATCTTCTTGCCACAATCAGGTCACCATCGCGAAATATTGGAAACATACTCTCACCACAAATTATCGAAATAATTATGGGATATTTGTATATCTCATCCCCATTCAAAATCATCTACCCTGAATCCCCCTTGGAAGTGTTTTTATCCTCACCAAATTCAAATCGAAGAACAAGCGAATCAGGTTGGATTATCACGCTGTCACCCGAAGACACATCGGATTTTTCTTCGACGGGTTGTCCGGGATTGGAATTGATACCTTTTCCCAGTTTTGAAGATTCCTGATCCCATAAAATACCGCCCATATCTTCGGGTATATCATCTCTACCATGCATGGGTACAGGTCTGAGTTTCATGGTGGAATCGTTATACGGAGGGACCTTCTCAAGATGCAAACTGAATTCGGGATCATCTAAGGTAATTTTGGTATCTTTGAATTCTTTTAAAGACTCTGTTTTTTCATTTTTCCCTTGTTTAAAATCGAATTGAGAAATATCTGAAAATAGTAAACTCTGGTCTGCCGCATCCTCTTTTGATACCCCTTCAATATTCGTTAATTTGATTTCTAAATCGAGATCAATCTCCATTGGAAGGTGGTTAACAATACCTAAAGAGAAAACCGAGGGTTGTTCTGGTTTAACCTTATCATTATTTTCAATGACCTGGTGAGCAGTTTCATCAAGAGGGCCTAGTTCTCCAACCGATGATGAACTTGGTGCGTCCTTATTGATCCATAATCCAACCCCGCGGTGATATCTCGAACAATAATATTCGAACCAGTTTTTCAATAATAACGCTGAACAAGCAATCGCATAAGATTCATTTGAGATATATTGCTGCGCAATGATATTGTTTGAATCTGTAAATTCGTCTTCAAGACCTGATCTTGGTTTAACCTCATCATTATTATTTACCAGGCAATATGGCCCATGAAATCCACGCGACCAATTTCGTAGTTCATTATTATGCGGTCGATTGATATAAACGGGGTGTGGATTATCGATGAATTTGGCCATTTTTCTGGATACAAACGATTTTAAGTCTTCATTTGGCGGAGGCATGAATACTAAAAGCAAATATGTCTTATCAGGATAGTTTTCTATCCATTCCGTCATTGCCCGTTTAAAATCTGAATTGTTCCTTAGTTTTTCTCTTAACAGGTTATTCTCCAGATATTTGATTCGTTGTTTAAAATCATTGTAAACAATATCCATTTCATAAAAATTTTGTTTCACATTTTCTATCTGCTTCGAAGAATCTTCTTCGTTTTTTTCAGGATCATTCAACCGCTCATAATTTGGCCAGTGTTGATTAATACGTTCTTTTTCCTGTTCCAGTTTATTAAGGAAATCAAGAACTGTCTGGGTTGATGATTTATTGTTCAATTTTATTTCAGGAGATATTTCATTGTTAAGCGAAAGAACGTTGTTCAATACCTTTGCTTCATTATTCAACAGGTTAAGAACATCACATAAGGCTCCGGTATTGACCTGGCATTTGGTATTCGTTTCAGGAACAAAGTCTTCTGGACACCATGGACTTTGCCCTGGATTCGCAGGATTATGTGAATCCATATTCCAAGGGATGGTTCCGAAACTGTAATAATTTCCATAAGTATGGGTGGCTAAATCAGAAAATAATAATTTAAACCCTGAAATAAAATTATCTGGAGTGCTGGGGTTTATAAACGTGCCCAAATCTTTTTTTGCTTGTAAATAGATTTTGGAGTTCTGAGGGGTATTGACCTTTTCCAGATAATTCCTGTTAGGTTCGTAGCTCCACCGATCAATATTTTGTGCTTGACCAAGGCCGAACGGTTCCAGATCCATATAATCCGCATAGTATTCAAGGGGTTCAGGATGGTCATCAAGCATGTTTCCATGGCTGTCATTGCGAACGTGGGCAGGAACTGCCATATCCTGAAGGAGGTGGAGAACCCGTCCCAGCGCATAAAATGACAGGTGATAGTAGCCAAGTTCCCAATATGTTTCCGTGTTCGCAACGGTGTAATTCCTTTTCTCCTTATCAAAAAACCAGTCTTCCTCTGACAATTTTTCAACTGCCCGGTCTAATGCTGAGGGCATTTTAGTTCGTGATTCTCCGAGGAGGGGTTTGACAATAGTATCTGCCAACTGGGTCTTGTCACTCAGACCGATGTTTTCTTTCCAATAATAGAAGTGATATGCTCCATTCGTTCCCTCAAAAGTCTGCTCAGATTGATCGGAGAGTGTACCGACCCACCATCTCGCCTTTTCAAGCCATTTTGTCCATAAATCCGAACTCATGTCTTCATCGATTGAACCTCTTCTAAGCTCACACCAGACATTTTTTCTGAAATATTCGTTATTTGGAAACCCGTTTTTTACGATCCACCCAAATAGAGTTGGGGGCTCGGCTTTCCCGAGAATGTCAATGGCATAGGAGGTTATTTTATCATGTGAATCTGGGTTCCAGGCTTTCACTTCCGGAATGTATTTTATCCAACGGGTTATGAATAAACCAAGAACGAAAAGTATCATACACGAAATTATTGTGAGAATAAGCAATTCATGCATCATGGTCCCCACCGAATTTTTCAACAACCTCTTTTTTATCCCCAACTTTCTGAAGATCAACACGAAGGGTAAATGTTCTATGGAAAAGATCCAGGACATCTGTAGTAATAAGGTCCATCTTATTCTCTCCTTTTTTTGGGAGATTAGAAGGACTAATTTTAATCTTGACAACCGCAATACCCAGAGGAGCTTTTAATAAAATGTTTGATTTCAGGATAGCAGTTGAATAGAGTTTCTCTGGTACTTCTTTAATTTCTTTCTCCTCTTTTCCATCTCCGACTACGCATTGAAACGATCTTTCCTTGGGTCTTTCTTCTTCTGTCCATTTCTCCTCTGACGGTGCGATATACTGGGTTTTCAGAGCAGATTCACTTGAAAACTTATCATCCAGGGCAGTCTCTTTATCAAATGTCCAGTTCACCGATGGATTACACTCTAATGAATGTTGTAACCATAGAGGGAATTGTGATTTACTCTTACAGGGTCATGGCCATTCCAATGAAAATTATTCTGGGGTATTCCATCAAGGTAAAGGCATATCTCCAAGGGTAATAATTTAATATCAATCTTTTGACGCGGGCCACCGATATACTCGTTTCTCGTTACAACATATAATGAAAGGTCGAACGGATTCTCCTCTGCCGATATCTCCTGCACTTTTTTCATGCAACAAATTGAATTTGATAACTTAAGATTGACTGAAATCTCAGCAACAGGTCTTATCTCATTCGAGGTACCGGAGAGATTTTCAGGTTCCTGTACTAATACGAGGCCCAGATTTTTCGATGCTTTAGGCGGTAGACCAATATCGATTTTTAGTCCGCTATTCCACCCTACGGGCAGTGGGTCTAATTTTAATTTTAGTTTTTGTTCAGATGCTTTTCCCGATAGTGTTCCACACAGGGGGAAGGATTCGTCATCCTCTATAACCCAGAAAGGAATTGGGGGTTCGATAATATACTCGACAGGTGGTCCGGCAGAGATTTTCCGCATAGCCCCCGAAATCACCTTTCCTAACCCTCGGGTCAAACCAGCTCCTGCAACTGCAACCGACCCGGTCACATCTGCACCTATACTTCTTGTATCTTTGGCATCGGCAGTGACGGTAAGTGTGGTTGAAAGCTGTTTTATCGGAGGAGGGTAGTTCTTGATTTCTGGTATTGTCCCAATATGTACTACTGGGGGTTTATATTTCATTATATCAACCGCGGGTGGAATAATCCCCTTGATTTTATTATCTTTTACTTTGATCGGAACTTTCCATACTTTTCCTTCCCCTTTAATCGGTTTTCCCTCATTGCCTATTTCAAGCCAGTCCTTTGTATCAGAAATCGCGACCGATTCAGGATCTATGTCCACTGGAATCCGGTTATCTCCTTTACCGAGATACAACTCGATAACGAAAGGTTCACATATCCATTGTTTATCCGTCCATCGTATTTTTTTACTGATCCCGGTGCCTGCCATTAGTGTACCTCTAAATCATAGGTTTCACCTTTCAGTGACAATGTCACTGTAGCAGGGACCGTATTCTGGCCAATACCTGCTGATACCATCAAATCGGCGGTATCCGGCAATTCCCCATCCGGTTGCGGGTCCCTGAAACTCACCTGGGCACAACGTTCACCCTGTTTCATACCCTGGTCAGTCAGGGTGATGAAATTCTGGGCTGACATAAGGGCAAACCGTATTGTTTCGTCCCCACTCGGGAACCTTCCCTTTCCCACCTCTTCGCAATGGGCATAAAACGTAATAGTCGGGGAGGTATTCATATCCAGTGTGGTTGATGTCGCACCCGTTGTATCACGCGTGGATACGACAACCGTAAACACCTTGTCCTCATCGTCCTCGGACTGCTTGGGAGTTTTATATATTGTCCGCACCACTTCAGCCCCGTTTACCAGGATAACGACCGCCACGGTGGCCACTCCTGCAATTCCCTCTGCAAATCCGCTGGTTCTTAAACAGTCCTCTGCCCTGAAGGGATCATTCAAACAATCATGCGCCATTACCGGAACGACAATCAGGCACAGGAATACGATAATCACTGCCAGAGATGGCAGTCCCTTACCTGTAAATTGCGGGAGATTCGGCGAGGATTCAGGATTCCGTACCAGGGCATAGCCCGCCAGGACCCCGATGATCATATTCAGCCGGATAAGTGAGTACTCCGACACCCCGACGAAGTTATAGAGAATATATGCCGTCAGGAAGGGGAGGGCAAGACTGATCCCAATGAGGACCATTACAGGGATTTTCTTGCGGAAGGACTGGAGTGGGAGCAGGAGGGCATCGATGTTTTTCCTGAACATGACCAGAAGGATAAGCAGGGCAATGATAATCAGGGGGGTGATCAGGTCCGGAACATCTAGTAGCGAGTAAATAAACCAGATGACCGCCGCGACCACGCCACCAAGGAGTGCAAAAGTATCCCACCACTTCTGGGGCCTCTGTGCCAGAGGGACCTCCTTGCTGATCGTTCGAAATGTCTGGAAATCTACCAACTGGTTGCGGTAATCTGATATACTGCCGGGCGTGGATCCTCCACCTCCGGCGGGGGCCACTGCCTGAAC
>Ga0316219_1002961_pt1 | contig 14501 bp, 20 predicted proteins | sample TBH18003PmetaG_FD_203635 | JGI IMG/M metagenome (GOLD analysis project Ga0316219, IMG submission 203635) | Freshwater microbial communities from Trout Bog Lake, Wisconsin, USA - TBH18003P | ecosystem: Environmental > Aquatic > Freshwater > Lake > Hypolimnion/Profundal zone | place: USA... | reverse complement strand
CACGTCGTCGGTTTCGCTGAGAAACTCCTCGGCGTTCTTGTGCGCCTTGTATTCAAAGCGCCGTCCGACGGTGACTTCGGGCGCGATGAAGTCGAGGGTGCCCTTGATGTCGTTGGGGTCTTTCCAGCCGACGATGTAGGTGGTGAGCGGTTCGCTGTAGTAGGTTTCGTTGAACCGCGATTCGTTGGCCAGGTAAAGCTGGCCGGGGATGTTGCCGCTACCGAGATCGTTGGCGAGAACGACGCCGGAGGAGAGGATGCTGGGTTTCATAGTTGTCTGATTGAAAAACTGCGTTGGGTTGTGAGTTGTGGATGGACGGTTAGGCTCCGGCGATCACGAGCTTTTGCGGCACGCAGTCGTTGAGTTCCAGCGTGTCGCCGTCTCCAATGGTGGTGTTCAGGGCGATGCCGATGAAGTAGTAGGTTCCGGCTCCGGTCGGGCGGTTCTGGACCTTGCCGCTGGCGGCGGTGAAGACCTCCTGGCCGAAAGCGATGATCTCGCTGGAGATCACGCGCTTGGTGGGGCCGTGGCCGAACAGGCCGACGGAGAGACCTTGCGGGTCCGCCGTGAGCCCTTCGTCGTTCCAGACGCCGATGGGGATGTCCGCCACGTCGCAAATGTCAGCGTGGTTGTCGTCACTGCCCGGCTTGGCGAGCAGGTAACGGGTGGCAACATCGGCGTCGGCGATGTAGGTCTTGGAGTTGTCGTGAACGCCCTCGAAGAGATTCGAGAGAACGGTTTCATTGGACCGGCGGGCGAAGCCCTGCCACACAAAGGCGGCGAGGACAGCCAGCAGGATCAGGATTGCGAGTGCGGGATGCATGGTGTTGGTGTCTTTCTGTTGGATGTGCCTTGGCGCTATTTGGTGGCCGTGGCGGGTTGTTTCATGGCGTCGAAGAGCGCCGGGTGCTCGGACTTCACGTTATTGAAGGCCGTCCGGTAATCCTCGCCGGTCTTGTGCATCCGCTCGTTTGTCAGTTGGACCACCGTTTTGGATGGTTCACTTTCGCCCTTGCGGCTGCCCAAATGGGTTGTCATTGCGCTGCCATTCACCGGCAGGACCTGCGCGGCGTTGGAAAGCGTGGTGGCGAGCGCGTCGAAGCCGTCGCCCGCGTTGGAAAGCTCGGTGATCCTCGCCTCGGCGTCGGCCTTGCGGAGTTTTCCCGCGCCGATGAGATTGGCGACCACAAGCTCGGCGCGCATCTTGCGCTCGGTAGTGAACGCGGAGCGAGCGTTGGCGAGTTCGGTCTCGGCGGTGGTGCGAAGAGTCTGCTCGTTGTTGAGCGTGGTTTCGAGTTGATCGCGTGCTTCTGCGTGCTGGCGGTGGGCCAGCCGCGCAATCGCCTGGGCTTTCTGGACGCGCTCGATATGACCGGCCTTGGTGACCTTGTCGGCCAGCGCCGTCTTGAGCCCTTCCAAGCCGGTGGCCGGATCGGTGCCGAGCAGCTCGTGCATCCAGGCGAGGAAGTCGGCGCGGTCTTCGGCCTGGTCGTCTTCCGGCGCTTCATTGAGGAGGATCGCGCCCAGGGCGGCAAAGGCTCCCTGGAGGGTTTCGTTGGCGAGGGCCGCATTTTGCGCGGCGGTGAGTTTCGCGGCGATGGCGTCGCGCAGTTGTTCTTCGGTGGCGTCGGCGGGAAGGCCGAGCAGTTCTAAAAGCCAGGGAGGCATGATGGGTGTTCCTTTCGGTTGTTCGTTGGTGAGCGGCATGACGCCGATGTTGGGTTCGTTGACGAGGCCGACCGAGCGCAGCCGGATCGGGCGGTAGGCGTTGGAGCGGCCCGCGACGGGCAGGCAGCCCCAGGTGGGCGAGAAGTAGGCGTATTTTTCGCCTGCTACCAAATCCTGCCCGGCGCTATTCCAGGCCACCTTGAGCCGAAGCCCTGCGGCGGAGAGCGCCATATCCTTGATCCAGCCCTTGGCGGATTTGTCGGGCCAGCGGGCCGGGTCCACGTCGGGATGGCCTTCGTAAAAGGGAATGCCTTTGGAGCGCTTGCCCAGGCTTTTGAAATTGGCGATGATCTCCTCGGCGCTGCCTTGGTCGAAGACCTGCATGCCGACGCGGTGGTCGTGGTTGCCGAACGGGATTTCAATCCAGTCGGGCACCGGCTTTTCTTCGGTCGCGTTGGAGAGTTCGAGGCCATCGAGGGTGACGGAGGTCTCGTTGGCGGCGGTGGCCTGGGGTGCGTGAAAAGTAACGTGCCCGGCTTCATGGAGCTGTTTCACGTAAGCGTCCCGAAGTGGCATGGCGTCGGGATGGTCAAGTCGGTGCCATTGGGTGTAATCCGCAACACCGCTCGCCTTTCGGATGTAATCCCCCGGATTCGCCGAGTGCTTTCCTGGATGAATAGTGATTTTTGCGCCCACTTTGGAAGTCCATTTGCCAAGCTCGTCCCTTGGTTCATCGGATTTGGAGTTGGCGAGCCAGCACAGGGCGTTAGCGATTGCCCCTGCGTTTTGCGCGATTCGGTTTTTCTTGGAAAATAGGGTCAACATAGCGGGCGGGATGAGATCGGGGTTTCTACGGGCTTTCATTCGGGTCAGATTTCCTCGGGTTTTCCGGCCAGCCCAACGGCCAGGGCGGTGCCGAGAATCGTTTCCAGTTGCTCGCTCGACTTTTGAGCGGTGATGATGGACGCGCCGAGCGCGGGAAGATGGTTGTAGAGAATCCGTGCGCGCTCCATAAGCGTCTCGTCGGAGCCTTTGAGGACTTTAGAGAGCGCGTCGCGCAAGGGCCGCAGGTCGTCGGCGAGGCCTTCGCCGAACAGATCGCGGGAGCGGGCGAGGAATTTGTTGACCATCCGGCGTTCGTTCTCGGCGACCTCCTCATCGAGGTCGGTCGCTTCGGGCTTCTGCGGGGCGGCAGGCGCTTTCAACAGTTCGGCTCCCGCCTTGGGGCGTTCCCAGTTGAGCCGTTCCAAAACATTGTTGACCTCGAAGGGGACGCCCATCGGCGCGAGCGCCTGGATGGTCTTGAGGTCGAGATCGATGTTGCGCTGCGGCTTCGTCTTGACCTTTACGAAGGCGAGCGGAGCGACCGCGCTGCCAAACGTCCAGGCGATGACGCGGCGGTCGAGGTGGATTTTGAGCGTTTCGTTGATGCGCTCGGCCCGGTCGGCGTCGAGTTCGTCGGTCTCGCTTTGCTGGAGCGACGCGCCCTGGCCTTCCCCTCCGCCGCGATGAGCCTCGGTGCCGAGGTCGGCTCCGCGCCAAAGGATGGAGAGCGCGCGGTCCATCGATTCCACGATGGGCTGGAAGGGAAGCGTGGAGGTTCCGCCTTCGGCCTTGATCAACTCGATGGCGTCGCCGATGTTACAAACGGCGGCGAAGTCGTTGGCGAACCTGCCGACGGCGTCGACCATCGCGTTCCATTGCGGGGTGCCGATGCTTGCCTGGGTGCGACCGAGCACGCCGGGCATTCCGAATTTCTCGGAGAAGTTGAGCCAGTCCCGCAGCGGCAGCGTTTTGAACATGTAGGCCACGCTCCCGGCCTCGTCGATGCCGTCGTCGACGTGCGTGAGCCAGCGGTCGGGCTCCATGTCCACGCCGTAATACGCGTAGTCCTCGCGCAGGAAGCGCAGCCGCCCGGTGATGTTTTCAAAGAACCAGGCCGGGGCCTTGCGGAACTCGGCGGTGAGGCCGGAGTAGCTCGGGTTCCAAAGAATTTCGTGCGTGGAATATTTGAAGCCGATGGCGTCGGCCATGTTGCGCACGAGCATGGAGAAGCCGCCCACGCGGTTCTCGTCGTAGGCGTCCACGACGGTGAGGTTGTTGTAGAAATATTCCAGGGCGGCCTTGTGTTCGAGCGCCGCCGGGGAATCGTCGTGGGTGAGAATTTCAAAGCCGTGGCGGGCGAGGGCGCTCTTGGCTTTGGGGGCGACGGCAGAGAGCCGGTAGTCGCGCCGCTCGATGGCCTCCCAGGTGCGCATGATCGGCGAGAGGTAGCCGCGCTGGAACTGGTCGAGCTGCGTGGCGAGCAGCTCGGGGGTGATGCGCCGGATGGCATTGAAGCGCATCCGGATGGACATGACCATGCGCTCGGGCGTGATGAACTCGTCGGGGCTTGGCGGCGTGGCCGCCACGGGGTCGAGAGCGTTCGCGAGGTGACGCAATGCCACGGAGTCAACTGGCTGCCGCCTGGCTTTATTCGCTGCTTTCTCGCGTTTTAACGAAGGTTTCATGGGGTCAGATCAAAGGGGTGCGGCTGCGGTCGGAATGGTGGGAGTCGTGCCGGGAGGCTCCCGGAATCGACTCGTAGGAAAAATCGGTCACGGGATTGCTGGCGGCGCGGACGGCCAGGGCGAGGCCGACGCAGCGGTCGGCGTGGCCGTCGGGGCTGTGAGGTGCGCCGTAGCTCACGTTGCCTTTGTTGGTGACGATGCGGTTGACGCTGTGCAGGTCCTCGCGGATTTTGATAAGCGTCGGGATGCCCAGCATGCGGTTTTCAAAACGCATCTTGAGCTTAGGGAAAAGTTCCAACTTGAAGGTGTTGGTGAAATTGCAAATCTCGATCTTGCCGAAGCGGTCGTGGTCGGGGTCCCATTGCCCGAATTCCTTGACGAGCAGATCGCCCAGGCCGATCCCGGGGCCGGTGTAGTCAAAGCAGACGCGCCGGGCCTTGGCGATGCGCGGACGCAGAATGTCGAGCTGGTCGGGCGTGCTCACCTTTTCGAGTTCGAGCACTTCGCGGGTCATACCAAAACCGCCGATGTCTTCGAGCGCCCAACTGACGGTGAGGTCTTTTTTGCGCCCAAAGTCGATGCCCAGGTCCACCGGCGGCGCGCCCGGCGCGCGGGTGACCCAGTAATCCGGACCGACGGCGCAGGTCGCGAGCGGGTTTTCGCAGGGGATGATGAGATCGTAGGGGAGCAACACGGAGGCGGTGTCGAGGAACTCGCACTCGAACTCCTGCGCCCAGCCGTCGGGATCGGCGAACATCTCGCGCAGCTCCTCGATGTCCACGGGCAACCCCATCGCCTTGGCGTCGTGGATCGTGACCTTGTGTCTGGACCAATGCACCTTGCCGCCTTCCTTGGTCCAGAGCTTGTGCGTCTGGCTGCCAATGCCGTTGGGCGTGGTGATGATGCGCACCTTCTTCTCGCCGCCGCGCAGCGGATTGGTGATGGAGGGGAGGATCGCGCGCCAGGTCTCCGCCGGGGTCTCAAAGAAATTGAACTCGGTGAGGATGATGTTGGCGCTCTCGCCGCGCACGGTGTTGGGTTTGCCGGGGACGGCGCGGATGCGGCTGCCGTTGGCGAACTTGATCTCGGAACTCTTGAGCAGCGTTTCCGCGCCGGACTCGCGGTCCTCGGTGATCTCCGCGATGGCGAAGGCAAAGGCATTGGCCCACTCCTTGGCTTTGTCCAGGGATTCGAGCGACTGGCGCTCGGAGGGCGCGGCGATCATCCAGCGCGAGCCGGGGTTCGCGTGGCAGTCGGCCACGGCCTCGCCACTCGTGGTGAAGTCCTTGCCGGTCTGGCGGCTCCAGAGGCCGATCTTCCAGCGCGACGGGTCCGCGAAGTAGCGGTGCTGGTATTCCAGCAGCATCGAACGCGGATCGGGCGCTTGGAAGGGATTGGACCAACCCGGCGCGCAAAGGGATGTGGCGTTGCTGCTCATGCGGCTCCGAAGAACTCCTTCATTTTGCGGGCTTGCTCCTCTTTGCTCATTGCGCCGCCGGTCGGCGTGGGCTTCGCGGCGTCGGCGCGGACGGGCTGCGCCTTGTCGGGCTTGAGGGCTTTGGAAAGCGCGGTGGCGGCTTTGATGACTTCGATGTAGATGCGCGGGTCTTCCTCGGCGACGCCGTGAATGACCTCCATGTCGATGCCCTCGATGGCGGCGAGGATTTTGCGGCTAGCGAGCAGGCAGGCGGCGTCCGCCGGATTCATGCCGTCGGCGATGGCGGCATCGAAGATGTCCCGGCTCTCGGCCTGTTCGCTGCGGATCACGGCCATGCGGTCCTGCTTGGCCTGCCATTGCTTGAAGGTCTTGCTCTGGCGGAAGTTGGTGACGTTCTGCGCCTGGACGCCCTTGAGACCGTGCCCCTCGCAAATCTTGGCGATGTGCCGCCAGGTGCGCCCATCGGCGAGCGCGCGGCTCACCTCGTCCCGAGCGTGCTCGGGCAGGCGGCTGATGGATTCGAGGGCGGTGCGCATGGCGATTAGCCTTTGACCTGCATGGAGGCGGCGAGGCCGGTGGGGGTGACGGAGAAGCGGCGCACGCCGAGCGGATCGAGCGCGCTGGTGACCAGGCCCGCTTCTTCCAGGGCGAAGAGGACTTCCTCGGTTTCGGCTTTGGAAACTTTGCCGACGACGCACATGAGGTTGCGCCGCCAGTATTCGACGGGCTGCGGGATCGGCGCGGCTCCCCCGGCGGCGACCAGGTCGAGCATCACGCTGCGGAGAGATTGGGTGTCGTGCATGGTGGGAAAGGGAGAGGGTTAGTTCGTTTTTTGCAGGATGCCTTCGAGACGGCCCACATCGCGGCTGAACTTGGTGGCGAGGTCCTTGAGCGGTTCGACGGTGCCCTTGAATTCGGCGACGGTTTCAGCCATTCCGCGTTGGAGTTGGAAGAGCTCGCGAATGTTTTTCTCCACCCGATCCAGCCGCTCTTCAAAGTTCCTGTGGGAGAGCGCGCAGTGGTCGGTGGTGACGAACTCTGTGGCCGCGCGGACGTTGAGCGGGTTGGGAGCAATCGTGCGCGTCTCGGCTTTCCCGCTGAACTTCCACCAGAGCAGGATGAGGTTGCCCAAAAGGGAAAGGGCAATAAGAAGCTTGTAGGTGAAATCGGCGTCGGAGATGGCGGGCGTCATGCGGTGGGAAGGTTCGGGAGGTTGAGGTGGTGGGCGGAGACGAGGGTCGCCACTTGGGCGTTGATGTCGGAGAGGGAATGGGGCCACGCGGGCGTGAGCCGGGAGCCTGCGAAGACGAGGGTGAGGATGTTGCCGCTCGCGCCGCCAGTGCGGGCGTCGGCGTGGACGCCCAGCGCCGCTGCAAGGGCGATGCTCCCCTCGCCGATGTGATCGGATGGCCCCACGTCGGCGACGAGGGCGGCGGCTTTTTTGCCGTTGGAGAGGTTGACGACGACGGCGAAGTCGCCCAGGCGCGCCGCGCCGCTTGCGCTGTCGCCGAGGATTTGCGGGTGTCCGCCGGGCAGGACGATGAAGGGAATGGTCTCGCTGTCGACCCACTTGCGCGGATCGTTCCAGCGGTAGTCGCGCGTGGTGCTGTCACAGAGCGACGTTGTCGAGATGTAGAAGCCGGGCGCGGGATCGTATGCGCCCTGAAGCAGCGGCTGGCCGTCGGGCTTCCCGGTGTCGGTGAGGAGGCCCCACCAGTTGCCGGGGTGGCCCGCATTGGCGAGCCGGTCCAGGCCCCACGCGCTCGTGGGATGGGAGGCGCGCGGGCTGCCGTCGGCGTCGATCTGGAGTTCGCTGGTGTAGGAGATCACGTCGCCCGTGCGCCGGACCTGCACGCCGCCAATGGTGGCGAGGAGGGTGGACGCGCCGTTCCCCAACGGCGCGCCCTGGTTACCCCATGATTGGTTGGAAGGGTTCATGATCAATAGCCGAAGTCAACGAGGACGGCGTTGCCCTCTTCGTCGCGCATGAGGTTTTGGAGGCCGTAGTCCGCCGTGAACATCCGCAGGGTGTCGCGGAACATCCAAGAGATAACCCGCTCCTCTGCTGCACGGCGCTTGATCGGTTTGCGGCGGTGGTAGCGGCGCATCACGATGACGCCTGTCTCTGGGTTGCTGAAAAAAACATGCGGCGTGTAGCGGCGCAGATGCAGCAAGGAGGGGTTGGTGTGGATTTCATGCAGCGTGGCGATTTCTTTGCGGGCATGGACCAACGGATCGGCCCACGCTTCATCGCCTGCCTGGGGGGTGTATTTCTGGGGAATTTTGATGACCGCGCCCAGCGAAGGGGCGTCGTAGACCACGCGGTATTTTCCACGGGCAAGCACGCGGGTCGCGGCGGCGAGAAACTCTGCTTCGCTGGATGGGCTCGTGTTCACGGGGCGCAAGGAAGTTTGGGTGCGCGAGATTAATGGGCTGCGTCGGTGCCGGTGGTGAGCGGGCCGAGCGGGACGCCCCCGCCGACGGCGGCGCTGGCGCGCGCCTTTTCGGCGGCGGTGTTGAGGCCGGTGGCGATCTGCTCGACCACGGCGGCGGCTTGCGGCTTGTCGGCGGCGGTGAGCGCCTGGTCGGCGACCTGCGCCACGCCCGCGCCAAGCGACTGCCAGGCCGCGCCGTCGTTGGGACTCCAGATGGTGACGATCTTCGCCACGTCGTCGCTGGTGACGATGCTGGCTTCGTTGGCGCGCAGGCCCGAGGCGATGGAGTCCAGGTAGTCGGCCTTGAAGTTGGCGTCGATCTCGTTGGTGGCGGCGGAGATCAGGACGTTCTCGGCGACGACGAGCGCGCGGTTGCCGACGACGGCCAGGGTGCTGTCGATCTGCGTCTGGTGCGCCGTGATCCACGCGCAGCCTGTGAGGCTCGTGAGGCAGAGGGCGACGAGGAGAAGCGGGAGCGTTTGCTGGGAGAGGTCGGCGAGTTTGCTTTTCAACGCCCAGCGGGAGAAGCCGTAGAGGACGGTGCCCGCGAGGGTGATGTAGCCTGCGGCCTCGCCGGGGATGACGCCGCCTGCGGCCAGGCTGAGCGTGCCGACGGCCCCGAGCAGCGCGAGCCAGAACTCCGTGGTGCGCTTGCCGGGCTTGGTGAGCGCGTCGACGATGACGCCCAGCGCGGCGGCGTTCTGCGGCGTGTCGAGGTCTTCGAGCGTGGACTGGACGGCGGTGAGGCGGGAGTTGAGGGTGGCGAGCTGATCGCGCTGGCGCACGAGTTCGCGCTCGTGGTCCTGCAAAGAAGGTCCGCCTCCGGCGCTTGGAGCGGGGGCGGAGGCGGGGGCGTCCAGAGCCGGGGCTGGGGACGAAGCGGAGGGGGCGGGCGAGGCGACGGAGGAAGGGCTGGGTGTGTCCATGCCTCCGTTTTCGCACGGGTTGAGAAAACGGCATCCGCGAATGTCCTATAATTGCTCTTGTTGCCGTTCAAATGGACGTTTTACTCTGGTGAGGAATTTCTCACGCAAAGCCGCGAAGGCACGAAAAAACCCACCATTTTGCTGAGGTCAGCAATATGGTGGGTAGGGAAGGGCGAAAGAAACCCTGGGCTACGAATGGGGAATCAAGGATATAAGCCAATGCACGACCTCTTTGGCGACGAGCGTAGCAATGACAAGGCACCCTGTATAAATCGGCAGCCAAAGCCGTTTGAAGTTTTTCCAGAAGAAGTTGCGGTCCACTTCGTTCATCTTTTGCTTAATCGCCTCCTGGACTTCGGGGTGTTCCTTCAAGAAACGACAAAACATTTGAGCGAACACTCCCTCAAGGACCCGTGAATCTTTGGCCGATTCCTGGAAAAATGCCGCCAGAGCCTGCGGCGTGTCCAGTCGGCCTTCGATCTTGGCAACGCGTGTCGTTAGCTCAGAGATGTTTTTTTCATACTGCTCGTGGTTTGCGAGAAGCTCACCCGGATCAAAGTCGGATTTTTCCACCTTTTTTGTCGAGGGATTGGCCATGATCTACTGGGCTGGCTTTGCTTCACTCTGTGCCAGCAGCGAGTCGGACGGATTAAGCGCCATGCTTTTTCCGTCCTGGCCAATAATCGTCAAGGTGCGGGTTGCCGACTTAGAGATCACCGCCAAGGCGTAACGCAACAAGCTCTCTTCATCCTTGAAACCAAGCCGCTCCACGGCGGCTTTCAACGCGACGAGATCGCCGTTGTTGAAAAGGAGCGGCAATTCCCCTTCTGGAGGCTCTGGATTAGTGCGGGTGATGGCCATATAAGGAGGACTCTACACTACTTGAAAGTGGTGCGAAATGGGTTTTTGTTGGCTTTTTTTGGCATGCTGCCGAGAAGGAAACGGCGCAAACGCAGTCAAAGGTTTCATGGATCAGAGTCTATTTCGTTCCGAAATGTTTGGGAAGCGGCGGCGGGGAATGTTGTGTAATATTCCGATCTACCAAGCTACGCGTCACCGGCAGCGGGCCACGAAGGGCTGCATTTTCTAAAACTTTACCGAATAGACTGCGCGGTCCTCCCTGATGTCGCCGGTTGATACCGCAACGATTCGCATGCGGCTGCCAGCGCTTACGGGGTAATCGGATGGAAAATTCACGAGCAGAACCGTTCCGGTTGCCATTTTGTCGGGAACCGAAAAAGGCTTGCCTAAAATTCCGCCGCGAACAGCCAGAAGTTCTCCATAGCGCTCCTTTAGCTGTTTCTGTGCGGCTTTGTTTTCAAATTCGGCGGCGGCGCGGATTTCTCCTGCACCGGCACTTGGGTCCATCGTGGTGTTAAAGCCGCTTCCGGGAGGCGTCCACTCCTCGCACATGAATACGATGCCGTCTTGATTGACTCCCACGACACGCCCTTGAGCAATCCTCTGGTCGCTCCATTTGGCGCTCGGCGCTCGCGCCGCAAACGGCGTGGCGGTTGGCTCGGGGCTTTTGCTTTGGGCTGGAGATGCGCTTTCGTTAAGGGCTTCGGTTTTAGCCAAAGTTTTTTCTGTCGGGTGAAAAAACAGGAGCGCCAGAGCCGCGACTCCAATAATTAAAGCAAGTGTTTTCATTATAGTTCTTTCGTTACCCGGCGTTCTCTAGCCTCGTTGCCTCTGAGTCAAGTCGTTCCGATTCCTCCCGAAGTTTTTTGGCAGCAGTCCTCAAGGCGCGGATAGCTTCTTTCTTCCCGCTTGATCCGTAAAATTTGGGTATCTCGCGCACTGTTGTTTCATCTTCTTGTCCTGTTAAGAGCCATTCCATCGAGACGTTGAAGTGGCGGGCAATCCGCAATAGCTCCTCCGCCTTGGGAAGCCGGTCGCGTTTGTAGTTCACAATAGCCCCTTCGGACAGGGCTAATGCCACAGCAAGTTCCTTTTGGTTTTGCTCAGATGATTCGAGTAAATCCCGGAATCGGTCGCAAAAATTCACATTCGTGAAAGATTCCTCTTGCATGATTTACGTTTGTGAGTTCATATTCGTGCATCGTGACACGTCACACCGAAACAGACAAGGCCAAAGCCAACCCCAAACGGGTGCGCATTGGGTTAACAACAACCGAGGCAGCGCGGCGACTCGGAGTCTCGCGGGAGCATCTTTCCAGGGTATTACATGGGCACAGGACAAGCCGGAGTCTGACGGGCCGCTATAACGCCTTGCAAGCGGAGGTCGCCGGAAAATGAGCACGATCAAGGAAATCCTGATGCTTGCGGAAGTGCTTTCCATGATGGAATCGCTCTCCTTTGAAGTGCGGTTTGAGGCGGGGTTGATCGGGTTTCGAGCAGCATCGGCACTTGTTCCACGGGATGGCTACGGTGTCAACCAAGCCAAAGCAATTTTAAAAGCCCGAGGGTGGACCTACCGGACTGCCGGTCCGCATCTCGGGGTGAGTCACCCGCATCTCAGTGAGGTGCTCAACGGGCACAGACAGTCGAAACGCCTCTTGGCTGCTATCGCGACTATACCTATCGCACCTCCCAAGCCCTCGCGCAAATCGACGAAAGGAGCCCAATGAAAAGCCAACTGATCGAAGTGTATGGAGTCGGAGCGGCGGTCCAACTTGAAAGCACGCACGGGGAACGGTGCCGGATGGTGCTGAGTTTCCGGCAGAGAACGCCCAACGGCGGCGAGCGGCCTGTGTTTGTCTACCGCGTCTGGGAGAAGACTCAGGTTGAGCTGGTGAATGCAGAAGAGCAGCTCTCTCTCGCGTTGCGTCGTCGAGCCGAAGGGCTAGTTAAACAGGCCGGAACTGCGGCCAATCCGGAGGGTATTCCGGCTCATAGTCTTCCTCGCAATCCGGGGACCAGCGCAACGCAATCCAATCCGGGAACGGGGGCTTGCAGCGCCACGGCCAAAAGTCTTTCCGAGCTTCTTCGAGAATATGTAAGGCCAGGTCAACCGCTGCCCTGGTGGCATCCCGACGGTCCATCCCCTCGAATCCGCAAGAGGCTTGAGTTAGAATTTCGGCTCCAAGACAACCTAGCCGATGCGCGGCGAGAGCGAGCCGAGAGCGGAGCGCGGGGTCTTGCCACCGTGTTTTCCGCAGGCGGGTGGCGGGTGTTGCGTGCAAAAATGCAATTATTTCTTCACGGTTTTCGCCTTCCCAGGCGCGCCAAGCGGCCAGCCCGGATAGAGCCAGATTTCGAGACAATGCTTCGGCTTCGGGCGGCGTTACAAGATGGACGCCTTCCTCGGCAATTCGCAGCGCGTGGTCGGGGTAACGGGACATCCCCCACTTCTACCACGCCTGCTCCCTCGGCGGAATAACCCTTTTACCCAACCCAACCAACCCATGAATACACCCACCCCAACACCGACGCTGCGGCCTCCCGGCAGGAAGCCCGCGCCGCTCTTCTCCAACGTGCCGCTCTCGCGGCATGAACTCACCGTGATCCTCCGCGCTCTCGCGCGCGCCCAAACAGGCGGCATGGCAGCCACCCGCGAGGAGCGGGAGGAATACTGGCTGCTCGCCCGCACCCTGGAACTCCACCTGGAGGGAGCCGCAGCATGAGGGGCCGCGCGAACAGGGCGGACTGCGGCGGCGCGCGCAGCGACCACCGGCGCGTGGCGCTGGAGCGGCTGCGCTACACCGAAGGCGTCGAAGGGACGGCGTTTATCAACGAGACGGAGATACGCGAGCGCATCGAGGACTTCTGGCTAAAGCGGGGCATCGCGCCCGAGCGCGTGCACTTTGGCGCCAACGACTTCCGGAGGAGCGCATGAACGCCAACACATTCACTACCTTGGAGGCGGCGGCGCGCTTTGTGGAGGCGACGGGGGACGCTCTGGAGACGGTGTTCCAGACGATTCCAGCCGAGGCGCGGACAGGGGAGATGTTCGCGGCAGAGGCTCTCCTGATGCGGGCGTTGGGACGGTGGGAATCGGAGGCGGAGGCGGCGATGAGCGCGATGGAACACCAAGCCCGGCGCGAAGCAGCACGTCCAGGACCATATCCAGCCGACGGGTCAGCTCCGCAATCTGATCGTGCTTCTTCAGACAGGCGTCCTCTGCCCGACCTAGAGCCCGCTGATTCTCTCGCACGACTTTATCAAGTTCTGCAAACCGTTTTTCAAGTCGGGCAAGCTCATCGTTCATCCCGCGAGGAAACCACACAGGAACCCAAATTTCAAACATCAACCCAGACCAGCAAATGAAACAAATCAACTCACGCAAAGCCGCCAAGGCGCAAAATGACAAACAACTCGCGGTGGTGGAATCGCCGTTCACCGCCGCAAAGAGCCACGCCGAGGAGTTCTACCGGCTGGGCCGCGCGGCGGGCCAGCACGCCATCCTCTGCGGCATGGAACTGCTCCGGCTCCAGGATAACAACGGAATATCCCACGGCGGTGATCGCCGATCAAAATCCCACAATGGGACTTTGAAATTTGACGACCTCATCGAAGCCGAAGTCGGCATCTCCCGCACGGTCGCCTACCGCTGGATGCAAGCGGCGCGCGCCCAGCTTCCGGCGATCATGGGCAAGCTCTCCGGCGAAGAACCCAGCGGGTGTTCCGACGCCGATCTCGTGATCGAGATCGAGAGTTGGGAACTCGAAAGCGTCCACGGCGCGGTGGCGGAACTGACCGAGGGCAAGACACTGGAGCAACTCCTGCTGCCGCTCGACGGCGACGGGGCGTTTGATCCCTCGCGGCTCACCGGCAAGGCGCGCGACGCCTGGGAGAAGATCGTGGCGCTCTGCGATCCCTACGACGACGACCACATCGGCCCGAAGCTCTTTTCGCCCGAGGAATACGACGCCTGGCACGAGGATGCGCTGGTGATGCGCAAGCGGGTGGAGGCGGGGGAGATACCCCCAGCGCGCGCCTGGGCCGGGCTGCGCGGGCGGGCGGCGACGCACGGCGAGGGTCGCGCGGACGTGGACCACTACAAGAACCTCTCCCTCGGCCTGACCAAGCTGCGCAACAGCCTGGCGCACTGGGACGAGCTGGGCGGCGAGGAGCGGTTGGAGGTCGAAGCCTTCTGGCAGCAAATCCTCCCCGCGCTGCCCGGCAGCTGGAAGCTCACCCTCAAGAAACAGGAGGGCTGGAAATGAAAAAACCTCACGAAGAACTGTTGAAAGAGTGCCAGGTGGCTCGGGCGTGTTATGAAGGCGTAAGGTGTGACTTTAATGTAGCCGCGCAGGCACTGCGTGATGGAGCCATCCAAAATATCTCGGATCAATTTGACGATCTCTCTGCGGCGCTTCCGGCGGGCGTTTATATCGAAGTTCTGACTGTCACGAAGGAATATATAGAGAATCGTCTGGCGGTAATCACAAACCAAAGAGAGGAGGAACGGAAATGAGCGTCCTCACCCTTCACGGCCCGAACGGCATTCGCCTGGGCGAGCCTCTCACCGTCTACGGAGACGCCAACGAGCACGCGGAGAGGATCGCGCGGACACGGCCCGGCTACACGGTCATCGTCTGGAAAGACGGGTTCCCCTCGA
>Ga0316219_1002957_pt1 | contig 14508 bp, 10 predicted proteins | sample TBH18003PmetaG_FD_203635 | JGI IMG/M metagenome (GOLD analysis project Ga0316219, IMG submission 203635) | Freshwater microbial communities from Trout Bog Lake, Wisconsin, USA - TBH18003P | ecosystem: Environmental > Aquatic > Freshwater > Lake > Hypolimnion/Profundal zone | place: USA... | reverse complement strand
AAGCGAAGTGGGGCGGGTTCAGCTTCGTAATATTGCCTCGAATTTCTCTGAACGCTCTCGCCATACACCGAAGATTGGAGGCTTCGCTGGCGCAATCCACGGGATACTCACGAAAATTCTGTGGAATCACTGACTCAAGGCATCGTAATCCGATAGAGCCCTGGAATTACGGCATGTTATCCGGCATTCTCAGGGGTTGCGCGCGAGCCAGTTAGAGAATTTGCACAAGAGGCCACCGGTAACGGTATGACGCATAGCGTGACTCAAAATCTGCCGACCGCAAGGTCATGTGGGTTCGACCCCCACCCCGGGCACCACGTTGATGGCCCTGCTTACTTGATCAGGCCCTGGCTGCGGAGCTTGCTGCGGACGACGCCGGCCACCTCGGCGATGAGCTTGTCGATGCCCTCGGGGTTCGTGGACTTGGTGATGCCGGTCCAAATGAGCTTCTGGTCGCCGGCATTGTAGATGTTCGTCTCAATGCCGACGATCTGGTCGACATACATTTTCGGCGGGTCGTAGTAGAAAGACGCCTGGGCCGCGTAGCGGTTGTTGTAGTAGTTATGGTAGCCGCCGAAGTTGTAACTGTAGTAGCTGTTGAACGACGTGTAATACGACGGCATCATGCCACCGGTCGTGTAGCCCACCTCGGAGTCCGATGACACCATCCGCATCACGATGATGCCGTCCACGCCCGCGGCCTTGATCGCCGCGGCCAGCTTGACGGGATCGGAGCCATCCTCGGCCTTGGGCAGCAGTTCGTAGCTGGTGACGACCGGGACGGTCTTGATCTGCGCGCGCATCGCATCCTCGGCGGGATGACGCAGGGAATCCACGGGCGCCACAGCCATCACGAGGATCTTGGTGAAGTGGATGCTGCCCGCCTCGGGTGCCTTCCAGCTGTCAGTGAGCTTCGTGGAGGTGCAGGCGGCGAGGAACAGGCCGGCAAGGGCGAGGAGGAATGCGGGGCGAATTGATTTCATGTGGGGACAAAAGCTCGCGCAGCTCTCCCCGACAGTGGCGACCTAAAACGGGGAGCGCCGTGGCCCGCCGGCGAATTTGGGTGGATTTATGGGACGGTTGCCCCAAAAAGCGGGCGGCCTTTAACGTCGCTTCCTCTTGTCCACCATGCCCCCGCCCGTCGTCTGGCAGCAACGCTGGCATCCGCTCCGCGAGGAGTGGGTGCTCTACACCTCGCATCGCAGCGGACGTCCGTGGGTGGGTGACACGCACAAGCCGGCCGAGGTGACCCCGCCGCATTTTGATCCCACCTGCGCGCTGTGCCCCGGCGTGAAGCGGCTGCACCGCGAAAATCCGCGCTACACCGGCGTCTACGGTTTCACCAACGACCTGCCGTGTTTTTCCGCGGACGCCCCCGCGCCGGTTGGCGGCGACGACTTTTACCAAGTGCGACCCGCCTCCGGCACCGCCGAGGTCGTCTGCTACAGCCCCGACCACGCGAAGACCTTCGTCGACCTGACCGACGCCGAGTGCGCCGCGGTCGTGGATTTCTGGGCAGAGCGCACGCGGGTGCTGGCCGCGCGACCCGACGTGCACCATGTGCTCATCTTTGAAAACAAGGGCTCGCTGGTCGGCACTTCGAACCCGCACCCGCACTGCCAGATCTACGCCGGCAACCTTATCTACGGCTTCACTGAGCGCGAAGTGGCGAGCGGGCGGAAGTTTTTCCAGCGCACCGGGCGGCTGCTCGGCCAGGACATCCTCGCGCGCGAGTCGGCCGGTTCACGCGTGATCGCGCAAAACGACGCGTGGCTGGCCTGCGTGCCGTGGTTTGCGCGCTACGCCTACGAGGTGTTCATCCTGCCCAAGCGGCCGGCGACGTCGCTGACTGACCTCAGCGCGGCGGAACGGGCGTCTCTCGGGCGGATGATTCGCGAGGTGGCGATCCGCTACGACAATCTCTGGCGGATGCCGCTGCCCTACGTGATGGCGGTGCACCAGGCGCCGTGCAATGGCGAGGACCACGCGACATATCCGTTTCACCTCGAGTTCCATCCGCCGCTGCGGAAGCCCGACACGATGAAGTATCTCGCCGGTCCTGAAATTGGTGGCGGCTCAATGACGAATGAATCGGATCCCGACGTGAAAGCCGCCGAGCTGCGCGCAGTGTCGTCGGTGCACTACATACGTTCTGAAGTTTGAACGGGAGGCACCGGAGAAAACGGAGAAGACATTCCTTCAGACCTCTGCTACCTCTGCTTCCTTCTGTGCCAACCAAGCCCCAGCAACTCGAACAAGCCCGCAAACTGCTCTGCGCGCTCCAAGTGGAGCTGCGGAACACGTTGATCACGGCGCGGGCCAAAGGCGGGAGGTCGTTTTCCAAGGTCGCGGCGGTGACGGCCGCGGACACGATTTACCAGGTCGACAAGATTTCCGAGGCGGCGATTTTCGCGTGGTTCGCGCGGCACTGGCCGCGCGCCTGGCCGGTCGAGCTGGTGATGGAGGGTCTCGAAGACGAGGAAGCGGTGACGTTCCCGCGCGGCACGCCCGTCACGAAGACGATCTTCAAGTGCATCCTCGACCCGATCGATGGCACGAGGAACCTGATGTATGACAAACGCTCCGCCTGGGCACTTGCGGCGCTGGCGCCGCAGCGGGGCGCCAGGACACACCTTGGCGACATCGTGGTGGCGGCGATGACGGAGTTGCCCACGAGCAAGGCGTGGCGCGGCGACCAGCTCAGTGCGGTGCGCGGACGCGGGGTGGTGGCGGAGATGCACGACGTGCGCACGGGCAAACGGCGCCCGTTGGCGCTGCGGCCATCGCGGGCGAAGAATTTCGAGCATGGCTTTGCGTCCATCGCGCGGTTTTTCCCGGAGGGCAAGGCGCTGCTCGGCACGCTGGAGGAGGCGCTCTGGCGCGAACTCGGCGTGCTCGGCAAGAACGGCGGGCAATTGGTGTTCGACGACCAATATATCTCGACGGGCGGGCAACTTTACGAGCTGGCCATCGGTCACGACCGGATGCTCGGCGACTTGCGTCCGCCGGCGTATGCGAAGTTGAAACTCGGGAGCGCGTCGCTCTGCTGCCATCCCTACGACATTTGCACCGCGCTCATTCTGCAGGAGGCGGGTGGGATCGTCGAAGCACCGGACGGCAAGCCGCTGCGGGCCCCGCTGGACACGACGTCGCCGATCGCGTGGATGGGCTATGCGAACCCCACCTTGGCGCGCACGGTACGGCCGGTGCTGCGGCGGTTGATGAAGAAATATTTCTGAAGCTTGAACCGCGAATGGACGCGAATGAACGCGAATACGGACTCAGCTGCTGGTCATTCTTCGCTGCGTCCAGAATGACAACACCATGAAGCAGAATTCGCGCTCATTCGCGCCATTCGCGGGGAAAGGTTTGGGATGAAGACCGCCATCGGCGAGGCTCCGGGGCGGCTGGATTTTCTGGGTGGCGTGGCCGATTACAGCGGGTCGCTGGTGCTGGAGATGCCGTTGCGGCTGACGACGCGCGTGACCGTGTCGGAGCATCCGGCCGGCGAGTTTGCCTTCGTGAGCGCGCAGGAAGGACGGTGCGTGGTGGCGGCGGGTACGCCTCCCGCGGCGGTGACGAAATGGGTGAGGTATCCCTACGGATGTTTCCTGCTGTTTTGCCGCGAGCAGCGCTGGCGTCCACGGGGCGGCCTGAAGTTCGTCATCCGCTCGCGCGTGCCGGAGTCCATGGGCGTAAGCAGCAGCGCGGCCCTCGAGGTGGCGACGCTGCGCGCACTCGAGCTGTTCTCCGGCCGCAAATTCGCCGGCACGGCCCTGGCCCGGTTGGCGCAGCGCGCGGAGAATGAGATCGTGGGCGCGCCGTGCGGGCTGATGGACCAGCTCTCATCCGCCTACGGCGTGCGCGGGGCGCTGCTGCCCATTCTCTGCCGGCCGGACATTCTGGGGGAACCGGTGCGGTTGCCCAAGGGAGTTATTGCGGTCGGCTGGCCGAGCGGCGTGAAACACGCGGTGACGGCGTCGCCGTATGCGACGGCGCGGGCCGGGGCGTTCATGGGGCGCAAGCTCATCGAATTGGCGACGCGCCGGAAGCTCGCGCATGCAACGCAGCTCTTGCCGGCGGAAGTCCGCGGGTTGCCGCTGGCGGAGCTGCCGACGAAAATCACGGGTCGGACCTTCCTGGCGCGCGCGGGCGGGGTGGACGACCCGCTCTCCGTCATTGAGCCGGCGAAAACTTACGGCGTGCGCGCGGCGGTGTCGTTTCCGGTGGAGGAAAATTTCCGGGCGGAGGCCGCGGTGGCGCTGCTGCGCGGGTTCAAGCCGGCGGCGCGCGAGGCGACCCTGCGCGCGCTGGGCGAGCTACTGTATCAGTCGCACGCGGGTTATTCGTCGATCGGGCTTGGCTGCCCGGAAACGGACGAGATGGTCGTCGCGGTGCGAAAGCTGGGGCCGGCGAAAGGATTCTACGGGGCACGGGTAAGCGGCGGGGGCAGTGGCGGCACGGTGGTCGTGCTGCTGCAGAAAGCCGCGCTCCCGGCCCTGCGGCGGCTGGCGGCGAAGATCCGGTTTTCCAAGGAGCCGATCGGATTAATCCTTTGATGGCCGCGAAGAGGCGCAAGAGGGCGCAAGAAGAAGCAGGATCCCGTTGAGGATTTTGTTCTTGTGCCCTTTTGCGCCTCCTTGTGGCCAACCCCCGGCCTTACTTCGCGGCGCGTTCGCAGTATTCCCGGAACAGCCGGACGTAGATTTGGAAATTCGCGAGCGACACCTCGGGCGGCGTCTGGTGATCCACGGATGGAACGTAGCCACCGGTGCGCATGACGGGGAGCAGGCGTTCGAACTCGGCCCGCATGGCGGCCTCGCCCTGGGACATGACCATCTTGTCATAGCCGCCCATCATCAGCAGCCGCGGATGCAGGGCGCGCAGCTTGGCGACGTCGACCCCGGCCTGGTGCTCCAGTGGATACACGCCCTCGATGCCGGATGCGAGGAGCCAGGGAATCATCGTGGTCACATCACCGTCGGTATCCACCAGCACCTTGATGCCGCGACGCTTCATCTCGGGGACGGTGCGCTCGTAGTAGGGTCGCAGGAACTCCTCGAAGAATTCCTGGGAAAGCATGGGCCCGTGGTTATACGACATGTCCTCGGCAAAGCCGACCATGTCGGGGGTCAGCACGCGGCAGAGTGCGTCGATGACCTTCAAGTTGTAGTCGGCCAGGTCGCGATTCATGCGGTGCATGAGCGCGGGCTCGTCGTAGAACGCCAGCATGTGGCCCTCGATGCCCATCTGGGCCCGCGGGAACCAGAAATAGCCGTCGAGCCAGAGGCGGATCGAAAATTCACCACGGTCATGGCCGGCCTTCACCTGGCGGGCGTGCCTGAGGGCGTTGTCGATGCCGGCGTCGGTAAACAGGTAGGGGCGCAACGCATCATAGGAAGCCTCGTCCGTCACCACCCGTGAGATCCCGGTCGGCACGTCGCTCGCCGGCCCGGGCCCGGACCCGATGAGCACGAGCGGATCGAGGGCAAAATACGCCAGGGAGTCTTCCCAGGATATATCCTTGGGCAGCCCCTCGGTCTTCCACCGGTCAATGGTCAGGTCCCACCACGCGGCCCACTCGACCATCGGCAGGCGGTCGTCGCACTTTTGAAAGTTGAGGGTCCGAACGAAACGGTCGCGGGGAGTCATGGAAGCACGAAGGTGGGGCGCGGATTCGGCCAGCTCAAGCGCGCTCGTCAGGCGATCATGGAGGAGGGAGTGATTGGCCGCGAAAAGGCACAAAGATGCGCAAAAAGGAAACGTACGATCAGGATTCCGTTTTTGTGATTTTTTGTGCCTCTTTGTGGCCAACCCCTCATCATGAATATCATCGGTCTCGATATCGGCGGTACCAAATGCGCGGTCAGTGTGCCCGACGGGCCGGATCGCGTGCGCGAGGTGGTGCGGTTTGCCACGACGGATGTGCGCGGGACGCTCGACCGCTTCTATGCGGAGATCACGAAGCTCGCGCCGGCGCGCGACACCGTCTTCGGCGTGTCGTGCGGCGGTCCGCTCGACAGCGGGCGCGGCCTGATCCTGTCGCCGCCCAATCTGCCCGGCTGGGACCGCATCGCGATCTGCGCGCTGCTGCAGGAGAAATTTGGCGGGCGGGCGTTCCTCATGAACGACGCCAACGCCTGTGCGCTGGCGGAATGGCAGTTCGGCGCAGGGCGGGGCTGTCAGAGCATGATGTTCCTGACGATGGGCACCGGCATGGGCGCGGGACTGATCCTCGACGGCCGGTTATACGAAGGCGTGACGGGTAACGCGGGCGAGGTGGGGCACATGCGGATGGCGGCGGACGGCCCGGTGGGTTACGGCAAGGCGGGTTCCTTCGAGGGATTTTGCTCCGGCGGCGGCATTGCGCAGATCGCGCGGCAGAGCGTCGCGGAGTTTGCCGGCGCGAGCAGCCTAAAAAAAATGCCGGCGGACCAGCTCGACGCCCGCGGCGTGGGCGCGGCGGCCGAGGCGGGCGATGCGCTGGCGCTGGCGATCTGGCGCGAGGTGGGGGAGAAGCTCGGCGAGGCGCTGGCGGTCTTCATCGATGTGCTCAATCCCGAGCGGATTGTGATCGGCAGCATCTACCAGCGGTGCGAACGCTTCATCGCGCCAGCGGCGAACGCCGTGATCGCGCGCGAGGCGCTGCCGGACAGTGCGCGGGATTGCCGGATCGTGCCCGCGCTGCTGGGCGACGAGCTGGGCAGCTGCGCCGCAGTGGCCATCGCGCGATACAAAGCGGCGAAATAGCTGGCGGGAAAGAAACCGGCTCCAAGCGATTGCGGTAGCTACGAGCGTGAGCGAGTGGCTCATGCGACGTTGCGAGTGGTTCGGGATTCGCGGAGCCACCCGCTCACGCTCGTAGCTACTTCCCGGAAAATCCTGCGGTGGCGATGAGAGCCCAAGGGGCGCGACCTGATTATTCCGCCGGATTTGGACGCGGAGGGCATTTTCGCCATGACAGGCCGTGGCATGAGCCTAGCTTGGGCCTTCCGCTGCCGATTTTTTTGGGAATCAACCTTCTCCCGCTGCCGTCCATGAAAAAACCCGCCCGCCCCGCCGCCCCCGCGTCCCGCAAGAAGCCCGGCCTGCTCTTCAGCGCCGCCGACCTTCCGCGCATTCGCGCCAACACGAAGGACCCGCGCTTCGCGGAATTCTGGCAGACGCGGCTCAACGCGGACATGGCCGCGGACACGAATTTCCTGACGAACGAGCTGAGCCTGACGAACCACGTCACCCATCTCCTGCGGGCGCAGCAGATCCTCGACCGGACGGCGCTGATCTATCTCGTCAACTGCGACCCCGCGCAGCTCGCGCTGGCGAAACTCGCGATCCGGCGGATGCTGGATTACCCGGAGTGGGATAGCTTCATCGAGGGTGGCCGGCAGATCTTGGGTTTCCAGCGCGCGACGGAGGGAACGGTCGCGCTGCTGCTGGCGATCGATTACCTCGGGGATGCGCTCAGTGCGGCCGAGGTGAAGGAGATCGAGGACAACGTCCTGGCGAAGGGCGTGCCCGCGTGCTACGCGCCGGTCTACGGGATGAAATATCCCGACCGCGTGCAGGGCTGGGGCTGGAATCCGCGGAGCGAGGTGGATGACTTCCGCCACCTTAGCCTCAAGCGCTGGCCGCTGATCATCAACGCGACCAACCTCAAGATCATCCCCACGGCCTCACTGGGCATCGCCGCGTGCTACTTCCACGGACGCGTGCCGGAGGCCGAGGGCTGGCTCGAGCTGGCGCGCTCGAGCGCGAAGGCGTTTTCCACGTTTTACGGGAGCGACGGCGCTTACGACGAGGGCGTGAGCTACTGGGGCTACACGACGCTCTATCTCGCACTGTTTGCGGAGGTGCTGTGGCGGACGCAGCGGATCGACGACCGCAATCTCATCAACTATCCGGGCACGGTGCGCTACGCGCTGGCGAACACGATGCCGACGATCGACGACCACCGGAAGCTGACGGATTTCCAGCACATCAAGGGCTGGTCGATGCCGACGGTGAAGCCGGCCTTCGACATCGTGAACCACGGCGATTCCAACGGCGCGGTCGACGTCTCGGTGGCGGCCTGGGTGGCGCGCACGCACGGCGACAAACTTTCGCAGTTCGTCGCCCGCGAGGTCGGCGAAGCCAAGCAGCTCTTCGGTCTCGTGTTCTACGACCCGAAATGCGCGTCCGCCAAACCCGACAAGGCGCTGCTGGATACGCGGCTTTCAAACGACATTGTCATCTCGCGCACGGGCTGGAAGACCGAGGACACCGTATTGGCACTGCGCAGCGGTGGCCCCGGCAACCATGAGCATGCGGACCGCAACAGCGTCATCTTCAAGGCTTATGGTGAGCGCCTGTTCCACGATCCGTTCCGCGCCGCCTATGTCGCGAAGCAGCCGCGCTGGCTGCTGCGCCTGACCGAGGCGCACACGGCGGTGCTGATCAACGGCAAGGGCCACCAGTATCACGACGGCAGCGAAGGCACGAACGCCTCGTGGGCGTTCGCGCGCGTCGTTGATTATCGCACCGGGCCGGGTTGGATGACGGTGACGAGCGACGTGACCGACGCGTATCAGCTGGTGAACGAGCAGGTGGCGCGCGTGCAGCGCACGCTGGTGTTCCTGAAACCGGACGTGGTGATCTTCCTCGACCGCCTGGCCATGAAGGACACGCCGGCTACTTTCCAAGTGCGCTTCCAGGCCTTCAACGAGGACCTCGCTGCCAAACTGAACGTGAGCGGAAACGAGTTCACGATCGAGCGTCCGCACGCGTCGGTGGTGGGCCGCGTGGCTAGTCGCGGCGCTGCGGTGGTGCGCGCCGACCGGCTGCCGCTTGAGGTCGAGACCAACATGTATCCCTTCGCCGAAGTGGCGTCGCCGGAGGCACGCGAACATGAGATTATCACGGTTTGCACCGCGCGGCCGGAGGGTCAGGCGCACGGCAAACTGAAGATCGTGCCCGTGCCGAACGGTTGGCGCGTGACCGGCAAACACGGCGGGCTGAAGGTAAAGGTCTTGATCACCGCGGCAGGCGACAAACCGCCGGAGGTCACCGTGGAACGGAGCTCTTAGCCTGCGAGGGCTGGACTTCGGCGCGGCGAACGTCCTTCGTCGCCTTTCCTCTTTCATGCCGCCCTTCAACACCGCCAACGCCTTCGACTACGCGCTGATCGGGCTCTATTTTGCGATTGTCGTCTGGGTTGGCGTCTACTCCGCGCGCAAGAACAAGAACACGGGCGACTATTTCCGCGGCGGCGGCAAGATCCCGTGGTTCCTCGCGGGCATGTCGAACTGGGTGGCGGGCTTTTCCGCCTTCATGTTCGTGGCCGCGGCGGGGTTCACCTACAAGAACGGCGTTGGCGCAGTGATCATGTTCACGTCGGCCTTCTGGGCCTACCTGGTCGGCTATTTTTACTTCGCAAAGAAGTGGCGGCGCGCGCGGATCGAGTCGCCGCTGGAATTTCTCACCAAGCGCTACTCGCCCTCCACGACGTATTTCTATTCGGTCACGGCGATCATCCCTTCGATCGTGGGCATCGGTCAGGGCCTCTACATCCTCTGCCTGTTCGTCTCGTCGGTGCTGGGCTTCGCCGACCGGCACGTGGCGCTGCTGGGCTTCACGCTGACGGGCTTCCAGCTGGCGGTGATCGTGGTCGGCGTGGTGATGGTGTTCTACACGGCGGTGGGCGGGCTGTGGGCCGCGGTGCTGTCCGATGCGGTGCAGTGCGTGATCCTGGCGGTGATGTCGTTCATCATCTTTCCGCTGTCGTTCATGTATCTCGGGCACGGCAGCGGCTTTTTTGCGGGTGTCGCACGGCTGTGGCACGACGCGCCGCCGGGGTATTTCACGCTGTTGGGCGACACGGCGAACCCGTGGTTCATCCTCTCGTTCATGATCAGCTCGATGCTGGGCTACAACGTCGCGTGGGCGCTGGTGCAACGGTACCACAGCGTGGCGGACGAGCGGGGCGCGAAGAAAATGGCGCTGTTGTGCGCGTTCCTGTCGCTGATTGGCCCGCTGCTGTGGATCCTGCCGGTGATGGCGGCGCGGGTGATTTTCCCGGACATCAAGGCGATCTGGCCCGGCTTTGCCGCGCCGGAGGAGGCGTCGTTCGTCAGCCTCGCGTTGCTGCTCCTGCCGCATGGCATGCTTGGCTTCGTGGTGTCGGCGATCCTGTCGGCCGCGCTCGGCCAGGCGAACGACACATTCAACTGGCTGGCGGCGACGGTGACGCACGATCTCTACGTGCCGTTCACGCGCTGGCGCTCGGGCACGACGCCGTCGGACAAGCGGCAAATGCGCGCGGCGCACGTGACGATGGTCGTGATGGGCCTGTGCGGCATGGCGGTGGCATTCTACATCCCGCGCTTCGGCGGGGCGTTCAAGTTCGCGCTGCACTATTACTCGCTGACCACGACGTTTGGCATCCCGGTGGCGCTGGGGATGATGTATCGCAAGACCCCGTGGTGGTCGGGCATCGCGTCGTGTTCGTCCGCACTGATCGTGGTCGCGCTGCTCATGGCATTCCATGTGTGGGAAGACCAGGCCTACGCGCGGAACATCCTCGTTGAGACTGGGGTGGCGACCGTGGTGTTTTTTGGCTCGGCCTTCTGGTATCGGGCGGAGGACCCGCGGAGTGCCGGGGCGATCAAGCTCGATGCGGACCTGCAGGTGCCGGTGATCGTGGATCAGCAGACGGCGGTGGGCAGCCTCGCGGTTTACGGCGTGATCGGGTCCGTCAGCCTGCTGCTCGGCACCGTGTTGCTTTTCTGCTGGTTCATCCCGTCGCTGCCGACGGCGCCGGGCTCCATCAACGTCGTCGCCGGGGTGATGCTGCTGGGCCTGGGTCTGCTGCTGCGTCGCGTGGCCAGCCGCGCGCCGGTGGCGTGATGTAGGGCGGGGTCCTTGACCCCGACGGAGCAAGAGCCTGCGAAGGGCCCCGCAAGGGGACAGGCGTTATGGCGGGGTCGGGGACCCCGCCCGACATCGATACTCGCTGACATCGGGTTTGCTCCTTTCCCAGAATTGCCCTAATTCACCGCTGCCTGCCATGAACCCGGTCAAACTTCCCGCCCTGTATTACCAGCAGTTCGACGCCGACTACACGCGCGACGTGCCGGCGGAGAGCTACGGCGGATGGAAGACGGGCGATATCGAACTCGCGCCGGAGCACACCGCCGTCGTGATGATGCACGCGTGGGAAGCGGGCACGATGGAGCAATGGCCAGGCTGGCGGCGCTGCGTGGAATATCATCCGCGCGCTCTGAAGATCCTCGCCGAGGTGTTCCCGCCGCTGCTCAGCGCGGTGCGGGCGTCGCCGATGCGGCTGTTTCACGTCGTGGGCGGGCGTGACTACTATTCCCACCTGCCCGGTTACAAAAACACGCTGAAGCTGGCGGGCGCTTCGCCCGCGTATCCGCAGGTGGCGAAGGACGCCGCGTACGAGGCGCAGGACAAGTTTCGCCGCGCGAAGGTCTTCGTGGGCGAGCGCAACTGGCCGGACGTGGATGCGGGCTGGAAGTTTCTGGACTTCGCGCCCGAGGCGCGGCCGGTGGGCGACGAGCCGATCGCCGAGGACGGCCACCAGTTGGCGGCGGTGTGCCACGCGCACGGGATCAACCATCTCGTCTACATCGGCTTTGCGATCAACTGGTGCCTGCTGATGTCGCCGGGCGGCATGGTGGACATGGGCCGTTACGGCATCATGTGCTCGACAATCCGCGAGGCGGTGACCGCGGTGGAAAACGCCGAGACGGCGCGCACCGAACGGGAGAAACAGCAGGCGCTGTGGCGCGTGGCGCTCAACTTTGGCTTCGTGTTCGGCGTGGATGATTTCACGAAGATGGTGAAGGCGCTGCCACCGAGGAGCTGAAGGGTGAAAGTTGAAAGATCCGGAGGCCGAACGGCCTGCCCCGGGTTCGGTCGTTCAACTTTCAACCTGATACTTTCAACTACGATTGGGACGCCTCGCTGAGGACGGTGTCGGCGGTGGCGCGCTCGCCGTCGTTCTTGGGGAGCGGGGGGACGTAGAACCAGGTCGGGTCCTGCTGCTGTTTGCGCATGATCGGGAGCAGTTCCTGCCACGTGGCCCAGAGGCCGTGCGGGGCGGGCGGGAGGTCGTGGATCAGCGCGGCGCGGAGTTTCGGCAGGTTGTAGAACGGCACCGCGGGATACATGTGGTGCTCCACGTGATACTGCATGTTCCAGTAGAGCAGCGCCGGGAACCAGCTGCAGGTGTAGGTGCGACAGCAGAGGCGGAAGTCCGGGGTGTCGGACGCCAGCCCGACGTGCTGGGCGGCGCCGCAGACGACGACGAACCAGCAGCAGTAGAACGTGCCGAGATTGACGACGATGATGAGAAACCAGTGGCCGGTGAGGATGAAGGCGGCGGCGAGCGCCAGATGGCCCAGGAGGACAATGCGCGCCCACGTGATCGTTTCGCGGCGCTGCTCGCTGTCGGGCGGCACGACCTGGTTGAGCCACTTGGACTTGAAGAAGCCGTCCCGGCTGAAGTCACCGCGCGCTGCGGCGACCCACCAGCTGAGCTGCTTGAGCAGCCCGGTGGGGCTGAACGTGAAGATGTTGAGGAAAAATTTGAAGCCGGACCAATCCATGCAGGTCGGGAGGACGACCTCGCCATCGTAGTCCTTGTGCGTCGTGGCCTGGTGGTGGCGGATGTGGCTGGCGCGGTAGCCGATGGGGTCGAACCAGCCGAGGAACGAATAGATTTTCAGGAAGAAGTTGTTCCAGAACTGGGTGGCGAAGGGCGTCTTGTGGCAGAGCTCATGGCACGCGATACCGCCAAAGAAACTGGCGTTGGTGCCGTGGGCGAAGAGCGCGAGCAGCAGCAACGGCAGCGCCCAGGGCCAGTTGTTGGCGTGGAGGTTGCGGTACGCATACCACGCTAGCGTGCCGGTGACGGCGAAGATCAGGAGCGGCGGGATGGCCTGCAGGAAGCCGCGGGCGTCGCTCTTCTTCATGAGCTGGCTCATGACAGCCTTGTCGATCTTGCAGCGATACCAGTTGATTTTGATCTGTTCGGACATGGGGAGGGAAGAACTCAGGCGCTTTTCACCACGAAAAACACGAAACACACAAAATTGGAATCCTGATCCATGCCCGCGAATGGCGCGAATTGGCGCGAATAATTCGATGCTGGTTCACAGATGCGGGTCGGCAGAAATTCGCGGCTATTCGCGTAATTTGCGGGTCAAAACACTCTTACGGCAGCGTCAGCGTGCGGAGGTGCCAGCCGGTGGCGAAGGTGAAGGCCTTGCCGATCCACGGGCCGGGGATGTCGAACTGGTCGCCGGCGGGCATGCGGTAGATCACTTCCAAGTCGCAGGTGCCGGGCTTCACGCGATAAAGCACTTTCTCCGTGATGCCATACACGGCGTCGGGGCCGCGGAAGAGCGTGAACTGGATTTGCTCGGGCATCCGGCCGAACTCGGCGGGTATCGCGGTCTCGCTGACGATCTTGCGACTGACGGGATCGACGAGGGCGATGCGGGTCGGCCCGCCGGCGGCGCCGAGGAGTTCGGCGGTCCACCGCGAGTGGCCGAGCAGCGCGTAAACCTGGCCGTGCTCGGCGGGGGCGAGAGCGACGACGTCGGGCAAGTCCTTGTGGCCGAAGTCGCCGGTGTAGACGGCCTGGTCATTGATCGGATCCCAGATCACGAACGCGCCATGCTGCGCCTTCGGCTTGGTGCCCGTGCCGCCATCAATGCTCATGCCGACCAGCAGCTGCTTCGGTTCAGGCAGCCACAGCAGCGCGACTGGCGCGCAATCCGGGACAAGGTTGCGGTGGCTGGCGGATGCGAGGGACTTCGGATCGAGCCACGCGAGCGTGCCGCCCCAGGTGCCGTAGTCGGGCAGGTTGCCAATCCACATCTTCTCATGCACGGCCGAGCCGTCTGGTGCGGTGAGCGCGGGAATGATGGCCATGCCGATCGGGCGGATGCCGACGTCGTCGAGCCGGCCGATGTCGCGCGGGTTGCCGTCGGAATCGGCGCCAAAGCGCCACGGGCGTTTCGGGTCGTAGAGGGAAATGTTGGAGTGCGGATACGAACCGAAGCACATCGTGCCGTCGCTGAAATTGCCGATCGTGTAGGCCTCGCCGAGCATGAGGCTGCAGCGGCCGAGGTTGATCATGCCGGAGCCGTCGGGCGCGCAGCGGAAAATATGCTCGGGCAGGAAGCTCGAGCCGTAGAGGTTGCCGTCGAGGCCGCGGTGCAGGACGAAGAGGTTCGAGCCGTCCCCGTGCCAGTCGAGGTTGATCAGGCGCGGCGCAACCGTGGGATTGGTGCTGGTGAGGCGGATGCGGCGGAACGTGCCCGCGCCGCCCTCGTCACCGTCATCCCACGTCGCGACGGTGCCATCGGGCATCGGTAGGGTGTCGCGGAACGGCACCGTGACATGGCCGGCCGAGGCGAACGGCGGCAGTGGCACGGGCAAATAGGCGGCGGGCTCGAGCTGCGCGCCGCGCACGCGGAAGTTGCCGGCGTGGGTTTCGTAGTG
>Ga0316219_1002917_pt1 | contig 14675 bp, 10 predicted proteins | sample TBH18003PmetaG_FD_203635 | JGI IMG/M metagenome (GOLD analysis project Ga0316219, IMG submission 203635) | Freshwater microbial communities from Trout Bog Lake, Wisconsin, USA - TBH18003P | ecosystem: Environmental > Aquatic > Freshwater > Lake > Hypolimnion/Profundal zone | place: USA... | reverse complement strand
GCCCGAAGGGTCTTTGCGGTTCACCCACCAGGTGAAGTTGAGCAGCATTTTGTGGAAGACCCGCTCCAGGAAGTCGAGATCGCCCGCATCGCCGCGTTGTTTGCGGTCGATCTGGAATACGCGCCAGGCGGCCCAAGCCTGCACCGGAGGGTTCACGTCGCTGAAATTCCATTCATAGGCCGGGAGTTGCCCATTGGGATGGAGGTACCAAACACGATTCAAGAGTACGATCTGGTTTTTGGCAAACTCCGCGTCGATCAACGCCAGCGCGATGCAATGGAAAGCCAGATCCCACGCGGCATACCAGGGATACTCCCAGGTGTCCGGCATCGAGAGGACATCGGCGTTGTTGAGATGCCGCCACTCCCAGTTGCGCCCCTGCCGACGCTCCGGCGGCGGAGGAGGCTGGGCCGGGTCGCCGTCGAGCCAGCGTTCCACGTCGTAGTGGTAAAATTGCTTGTTCCAGATCATCCCTGCGAACGCCTGCCGTTGCACGCTGCGGGCGTCCGGGTCGTCGATCTTGGCTTGCAACTCGGCATAAAACGCATCCGCCTCCCGGCGTCGCTGCACCACGATCCGCTCGAAATCCTCAAATAACGTGCCCGGCGGTTCAGCGGTCAGCCGGAGGCGCACCGTCGCCTCGCCATGCCCGGCAATCGTCAGGGCGTAATGGGCCGCCGCCTTCGTGCCTACTTGCGCGGGATTCACGGCTTCGGCGTTTTTTCCCACGAGGCATTCGTGAAACGCATCCTTGTAAAAAGCGCCGTTGCGGGCCGGTTGGTTCCAGAGCCGGGGAGCGTTGGATTCGTTCTCGCAGAAAAGCCATGCGGGCGAACCTTCCGCGTACAAAGCATACCTCCCAAGCGTGGAATGTTCGATTTCAACGCGCCCCTCGGCGGCGCGCAATTGTGGCTTTTCGCAGTGCTCCCCCCACGACCAGGTGTTGCGAAACCAGACTTGCGGCAGCACGTGAAGCAGCACCTCGTCGGGGCCGCGATTGCAAACGGTGATTTGCATCAACAAGTCGTCCGGCGATGATTTTGCGTATTCCACAAAAACGTCGTAATAACGGTCGTCATCGAAGACGCCGGTATCGAGCAGTTCAAACTCCGCCTGGCTCTGCCCCCGGCGGCGGTTCTCGCTGATAAGCCATCCGTAGGGGAACTCCCGTTGCGGGTATTTATAGAGCATTTTCAGGTAGGAATGCGTCGGCGTCGCATCGAGGTAATAATACAATTCCTTTACATCCTCGCCGTGGTTGCCCTCGGGGTTGGTCAAGCCGAAGAACCGTTCCTTGAGGATGGGGTCGCGGCCATTCCACAACACCAGCGACAGGCACAACCGTTGCAGATGATCGCTGAAGCCCGCAATGCCGTCCTCTCCCCAGCGGAAAGCCCTGCTGCGAGCGGCATCGTGGGAAATATAATTCCAGGCGTCCCCGTTGGCGCTATAATCCTCCCGAACGGTCCCCCATTGGCGTTCGCTCAAATACGGCCCCCACCGGCCCCAGTCTTCCACGCCAAGCCGCTGGGCTTCCAACCGCTTTTTTTCCTCCGTCATCTTTAGGGAATCGATAGCCCGCGTTCAACCACTCGGGTTTTGCCGTTTGATGCACCCCCCTTAACGATAGTCGATCCTTGCAAAGGAGGTTGTTACGCGATAATTGTACTAATTTGTCAGCCGGACTCACTCCTTCATGTTCCCCCAAAAACACGCTCCGCTGAATAATGGGCGAGATTCGCTGTCCAAGCCTGAGAAGGGGTATGGCGCGCGGCTGATTGTATTGGCTTACATGGCCGTAGCCGGGACTTGGATTCTTTTTACCGACTACCTCATGGTCGAACTGTTCAAACCCATGACAGTGATGAGGGATTGGTCAATATACAAAGGGTATGTATTTGTTGCCGTGACGGGGTTGCTGCTCTACGTGCTCATTTCCCGCATGGCGGAGCGATTGAAACGGGTGAGCGAATCGCTGCGGAAAAGCGAAGCGAGATACCGGCTCCTGGTCGAGAACTCCCCGGACGGCATTTTCATCCATCGCGATAACCGGATCGTGTTTGCAAACGCCCCGGCTCTCCAGTTGTTTGGCGCGAAGGATGAAGCCCAATTGCTCGGGAAATCTCCGTTTGAACTTCTGCACCCCGACTGCCACGAAAATGTTCGCCATCGGATGGATGCGATAGCGCAAGGCCGCACCGTCCCGCTGAAAACGCAAAAGATTGTGCGGCTGGATGGCGTGGTGGTGGAGGCAGATGTAGCTCCTGAACTTTTTGAGGATGAAGAGGGGATGGCAATCAAGCTCCTCTTCCGCGACATCAGCGAGCGCCAGCAACAGGAGGCGGAGATTCGCACTTTAAGCAGGATTTATGAGGTTTTGAGCGAGGTAAACCATGCGGTGGTGCGCGTCACCTCGCGGGGGGAACTCCTCCAAGAGGTTTGCCGGATCCTTTGTGAAGTTGGGGAATTCAAAATGGCCTGGATCGGCTGGCTCGACGAGGCGGAGCGCGAGGTGACGCCCGTGGCTTGGAGCGGACCGGGAGGGGAAACCAAGCACGTCATCCCGATCTGCGCTGTGGATGACCGCCCGGAAGGGCGCGGCCTGGTGGCAACCGCGATTTGCGAAGGCCGCACGTGCATTGCCAACGACTATGCCAGCGATCCGCGCACCCAGCCGTGGCAGGAGAACGTCGTGGCGTTCGAGCATCGCTCGGCCATTTCGCTGCCCATTCGCAACGGCGGAAAAATCTGCGGGGTGTTGTTGGTGTATTCCGAGGAAACGCATTGTTTCCAAACCAAGGAAGTCAAGTTGCTGGAAGAAGTGGCCCTGGATGTTTCCTTCGACTTGGACCGCATGGATCAAGAAGTGCTTCGGCGCGAGGCGCAGGAAGCCTTGAAAAAAAGCGAGGAGCATCTTCGGTTGCTGGTGAACCATTTACACGCGGGCGTGGTCGTCCATGCTCCCGACAGCCGGATTATCCTCTCCAATCCCGAAGCCACCCGCCTGCTTGGCCTCTCGCAGGAGCAAATGCAGGGGAAGGGAATTATCGATCCCGCCTGGTGTTTTATCGACGAAAAAGGGAAACCGATGCCGCCCGAGGATTATCCAATCGCCAAGGTGCTCGCCACAGGGCAACCCCTGGAAGGATATGTATTGGGAATCAAGCATGGGAAAGAAAAAACCTGGGTTTTGGCCAACGCGTATCCGGAATTCGATGCCAACGGCGGCTTGGCCCGGGCGATCGTGACGTTTGTGGACCTTACGGAACGCAAGGTGGCGCTGGAGGCGCTCCAGGAGAGCGAGGAGAAGTTCCGGACCCTGTTTACTGCTTCTCGCGACGCGATCATGTTGCTGGACCGCACGAGTTATCTTGATTGCAACGAAGCGACGCTCGAAATCTTTGGGTGCGCAAGCAAGGAGGAGTTTTGCACCAGGAAACTGGGAGAAATCTCCGCGCCCATGCAGGCCAACGGAAAAGCTTCCTCTTTGGAGGCGCAACGGATGGTGAAAATCGCCTTCAAGACCGGTGCCGCGCGTTATGAATGGATGATGCAGCGCTTCGATGGAACCCAGTTTCCGGCGGAAATCTCCCTAAGCGCCCTTGAACTCAAGGGGCGGCCTGTCATCCAAGCGGTGGTTCGGGATATTTCCTGGCGCAAAGAGGCCGAGCAGCAACTCCGGCAACTCTCCCGAGCCGTGGAACAAAGCCCGAGCTCGATCGTCATCACGGATACGCAGGGAAACATCCAATATATCAACCCGAAATTTACAGCGATCTCCGGTTACACCTCGCAGGAAGCGATTGGCCAAAATCCCCGTATTCTCAAGTCCGGCGAGTTTCCCCCGGAGGGGTACAAAGCGTTGTGGGAGACGATTACTTCGGGCCGGGAATGGCACGGAGAATTTCACAACAAGAAAAAGAACGGCGAGTTCTTCTGGGAATCCGCCTCGATCTGCCCGATCATCGACGAAAGCGGCGCGATCACCCATTTCCTCGGCATCAAAGAAGACATTACGGAACGCAAGCGGACAGAGGAGGCGTTGAGAAAATCCGAGGAGAAATTTGTAAAAGCCTTCAACACCGCCCCCGCTGTGATGGCGATCATCACCCTCAGCGAAGCGCGCTATGTCGAAGTCAACGGAGCGTTTGTGGAGATTTCGGGATACAGTCGCGCGGAAGTCATCGGGCGCACGGTGTTGGAGTTAAACCTTCTCGAAAATCCCCAGGACTTGGAACGGCTTGTCCAAATGCTGGTGACGCAAGGCAACGTGCGCGATGAGGAATGCCGGTTTCGCATCAAGAACGGCGAAGTGCGCGTGGGGCTTATTTCCGCGGAACGCATCGACGTCGAAGGCGAACCGTGCGTCATCTACCTCAGCTTGGACATCACCGAACGCAAACAAATGGAGGAAAAATTCCTGCGCGCCCAGCGGATGGAAAGCATCGGAGCGCTCGCCGGGGGAATGGCGCACGACCTCAACAACATCCTCGCTCCGATCATGATGTCGGCGTCCATGCTGAGCGAAAAAAAGCTCGCTGCGGAAACCCGGCGGCAACTGATCTCAGGCATCGAAGAGGCGGCACAGAGGGGAGCGAACATCGTCAACCAAGTGCTCACCTTCGCTCGGGGAGTGAAAGGCCAGCACGCCGTCCTCGATACGCAGGTTCTGGCCACCCAAATCGGGCAGATTGTGAAAGAGACTTTCCCGAAATCGATCGTCTTCTCCCTCTCCCTGCCCGAAACGCCCCTTTGGAACATTACGGGCGACTCCACCCAATTGCAGCAAGTCCTGCTCAATCTCTGTGTGAATGCGCGGGACGCCATGCCCAACGGCGGCCCCTTGAATTTAAGCGTGGAAAATTACGAGGTGGACAGTACCTTCGCCTTCATGGTCCCCGAGGCAAAACCAGGCTGTTATGTCCGCTTTAGAGTGGCGGATACTGGAACAGGTATGGACAAGGCCATTGTGGACCGCATTTTTGAGCCTTTCTTTACCACCAAGGAACCGGGCAAGGGAACCGGCCTGGGGCTTTCCACAGTGATGGGGATTGTGCGAAGCCACGGAGGATTTTTGAAGGTGGAAACCGCCCCTGGCAAAGGCTCGGCGTTCCAAGTGTTTCTCCCGGCAACCACCGATGCCGCGTCTCAAGCAGGGGAGCCGGATCAACCCTCTGTTTCCCGCGGTCATGGCGAAACGATTCTCATTGTAGACGACGAACCGGAGATCGTGCAGATCATCGCAACTGTTCTGAAGCAAAACGGCTGGACGGTGCTGACCGCCGCCGACGGCCTGGAGGGGGTGGCTGCCTTTTTAAACTACTCGGGCCAGATCAAAGCCTTGGTAACCGACATGGTCATGCCCAACCTGGATGGGCTTGGCTTGATCCGATCGATCCGCAAACTGGCCCCGGATTTGCCCATTCTGGTTTCCAGCGGTTATAGCAACGATCAAAGCTGGGAGGCTTTAAGCGAACTGCGGGTCGAGTCTTTCCTCAAAAAACCTTTCAGTGCCCGGCAACTCATCGCCGAAGTGGTCTCGCTGCTGTACGAAAAGTCTGCTAACGGAAAATAATTTAGCCTTTCTCTGCAAAAATTTCCGGCGGAAACACTCAACCATAGGACTCATCGTCGAAACCAACGTACGATGAAACGCTATAAAATCTTTGGGTTGGTGGCGGTTGTCTTGGGATGGTCTGTTCTCCCCTCGATCGCCTGGAATGGGAGCGCAGGGATTGCCTCGGCCCATTCAAACCACGGAAGGTCGTTTGGAGGACGCGGGTTCAACTGCGGCAATGGAGGGGTAACGGTCGTGTACCCTGACAATGGCTTCGGAAACTACAATAACAGTAACTACTTGGGCTTGCCTCCGTGGTACCGGCTGAATTACTACACGCCTTGGATGTCGGATTATGAGGACGGCACGGCTTACCAAAACATCCCGACTTCCCATGCTTCTTTGGGCTATGGGGTTCCAGCGAACTATCCGGGGGCCAACAGCTATACTGGTCCTTCCTATCCAATGGGAACTCCGGGGATGAACCCAGCGCCGACGGATGTCGATTTCGTGGTCGGGGTGCAGCGTGAACTGCGCCGCCGGGGCTTCTACCGCGGGATCGTAAATGGGGTTAGCGACTCGGCGACGAGATCGGCAATCCGTGCCTACGAAGCCAGCGCAGGACTCCCCGTCACCGGTGTAATCGGCATTCCGCTGCTGAAGACGCTCGGCTTTTTCTAAAAAGACCGTGCAATGAGGACGCGGCACTTCACAAGGGGAGGTGCCGCGTTCGCCATGTTTCTAGAGCAGTTTCGATCGACGTTGTCGCGTTTCTTGCGCGCTGAAAGCGCAGAGAAAACCAGCCCAGGGCAGAGGTGGGCGACAAGCCAAATCGAAAATGCTCTAGAGAAATCCCGCCAGGGAGACGCTCAAAATGGGGCTTCATGGTCGATACCCTCGTACTATGAAACTGCAAAAATTTCCTATTTTGGTTGCCGCCATCCTGGGAGTGCTGTCGGTTTCCACTCCAGATTTGTGGGCTCACGGCGGCGGTCACTTTGGCGGTACCCGGTTTGGCGGGGGACATTTTGTCGGGCGGCCCGCATTTGTCGGCCAACGGTTTAACCGCTTCGCAAACCGGCGCGGCTTCAACAACGTCGTTGTCGCGGGTAGCTATGGATATAATTATTACCCCTACGGTTACTACAGTCCCTCGGCCTATGCGCCGTATGCGAACAATGCCTACCCGGATTACAGCGCCGCTCCGCCTCCGGTGGCCGCCTATGCCAACCTAAGCCCCGGTTTGGTCGCGGGAGATGTGGTGGGCAACGTGCAGCGCGTCCTAAAATACCGGGGATTTTATAATGGCCCCATCGATGGCCTAAGCGGACCCACCACCCGCGCGGCGATTCGCGCTTACGACACGAGCGTGGGCTTGCCGCCCACCGGGATCATCGATGCCCGGTTGCTCATCTCCATGCAACTCATGTAATGCCCGAAGCCTACTTGGTCATTGAGGAACTCCGTCGCAGAAGTTAACTTGAGGCGGTTCCTTAATTCACCATGAAAGACTTCGATCTCATCGTCCTGGGCGGGGGAAGCGCCGGGTATGCCGCCGCTTGCACTGCCACCACGCTGGGACTGCGGGTGGCGGTGGTGGAAGGCGGCGAGCAGGTGGGCGGCCTGTGCATCCTGCGCGGTTGCATGCCGAGCAAAACGCTGATCGAGTCGGCCAACCGGTATCTCGCGGTGCGCCAGGCCGGGGAGTTTGGCTTGGAGCTTCCTGCCGGTCCCCTCGGGGTTTCGGCGGAAAAAATCCACGCCCGCAAGGAGCGGTTGGTTGCCGAGTTCGCCCAGTACCGAGCCAAACAGCTTGAAAGCGGACGGTTTGAGTTTATCCGAGGATGGGCCGGATTTGTCGATCCGCACACCATCGAAGTGCGCATATCCGATGGCTCAACCCGGCAATGCACGGGGGAGATGTTCCTCCTGGCCACCGGTTCGCGGGTCAAAAAGGTGACGGTGGCGGGATTGGCTGAGAGCGGCTACTGGGACAGTGACGCCGTGCTTTCGCAGGCGCGCGTTCCCCGCTCCGTGATCGTCCTGGGCGGCGGAGCGACGGGAGTGGAGTTTGCACACTACTACGCGGCGCTGGGCGCGCACGTCACCGTCATCCAACGCAGCGAACAGCTCCTTAAAGAGATGGACGCCGACGTGGCGCGCGTTCTGAGCGACTCTTTCCGCAAACGTGACCTGCGCATTTATTGCCAGACGGAGCTTTTACGGGTTGAACCTGCGAACGGCGGCCTCAAACGGGTCGTCTTTGCGCAGAAAGGCAGGACGCGCGCCGTGGAGGCCGAGGAGATCGTCTATGCGCTGGGACGCGAGCCGCAGCTTGAGGGGTTGAACCTTGAAAAAGCGGGCCTGCAAACGACGCGCGGCTGTCTGGCCGTCGGCCCCACCCAGCAAACGGTGGCGGCTCACATTTTCGCGGCGGGCGATGTCGCGGGCCCTCACGAGATCGTTCACATTGCCATCCAGCAGGGCGAACTCGCCGCCCGCAACGCAGCGCGCCTGATCAAAGGCGAATGCGCCGGGGTGGCTCCCCTGTGTCTCGACGAAATCGACTATCGGCTGCGGCTTTTCGTGATTTTTTGCCAACCGGAGATCGCCGTGGCCGGAGTCACCGAGCGCGAATTGCAAGAAGCGGGGATCGCCTATTGCGTGGCGACCTACCCCTTCGACGACCACGGAAAATCGATGCTCATGGGTGAAACCGAAGGGTTTGTAAAATTACTGGCGAGCGAGGAAACGGGAGAGATCCTCGGAGCGTCTGTCGTGGGACCGCATGCCTCGGAACTGATCCACGAAATCGTGGTGGCCATGCGTTTTCGGGCCACGGCGCGGCAGTTGATGGAAATCCCGCACTACCACCCGACCTTGAGCGAAATCTGGACCTACCCCGCGGAAGAGTTGGCCGAGGGGATGTGAAACCAAACGGGTCTGAACATCAAAGAATCTGGAACTCAGGAACTCAGGAAAAAGAGAGAGGAAGCATCGAGATTTGCTCATCTTCTCCTGAGTTCCTGAGTTCCAGATAAATTCCGGGATGTGAAACCCGGTTGACATCGGATTTACCTGTGTTGATAGTACAACGTGTTTAATCGACTTTTGCCCCAGAAACCACAAACACCTGAGGCCCGCGACCAAGCCGCAATCACTTCACCCGAACCTATACAGAATATGGCAGACTTAACGACCACCAAAAATCATCTTTCCGCCGACGTTGAAATCAAAGGATCGATCAAATTCCAAAACGAACTGACTATCGACGGCAAAGTGGAGGGAGAAATCACTTCGGCCGGCGTCCTTGTCATCGGCGAAAACTCCGAGGTTCGCGGCGAAATAAAGACCAAGTCTGTTACCGTGCACGGCAAAGTGCAGGGGAACATCACGGTTGAAGAGCGTTGCGAACTCAAAGGCCGCGCGCAATTGATCGGCGACCTGAAGGCGGCCCGCCTCGTGATCGAGGAAGGCGCAACCTTCGTCGGCAAATCCGAGGTGTCACCCCGCGGCGCCATCAAGCCCGAGGCGCCCCGCACTCCCGAACCCGTCAAACAGCAGTCCATCCTTGGGCGCTAATCTGGGGCGCCAACCGTAGCCTCTTACAGTGTCCGGCCAGACTCCACAGTCCGCTGGCAAGGTTGCCCGTACGTGCCCGCAATGCGGTTTTAAACAGCTCGAGTCGCCTTACGCCAAGAGCACGTTTTGCCGCAAATGCGGCGAGCACTACGAACCGGGGAAAACGAAACCGATCCTGCGCAACGAGCGGCCCTCGCTTCTGGCGCGGGTTGGTGCGTTTCTTTCACGCCAGAAGACGCGGGACATCACTTGTTTTGATTGTGCCGCCGTCCAAACGGTCAGCAGCTCGTCCACCTCGAGCATCTGCCCGCAGTGCAGCGCGTACATCGACCTGAGCGATTTCAAGATCAACACGGCTTTTAGCCGGATGATCCAGACCCAGGGGACGGTCACGATCGGCGCCAAGGCCGACATTACCAGTTCCAAGGTGGCGTGCCGCGAGGCTTATCTTCAGGGCAAGTTGCGCGGCAATCTCTTCTGCACCGGCACCGCCAACGTCAAGTGGAAGGGGAAAATCTCCGGCTCCCTGGAGGCCAAACACATCGTTATCGCCAAGCGTTCCGAGTTGGAATTCGTCCGCACGGTGAAAGCGAAGTCCATCGAGATTGCAGGCAAGGTCTCAGCCAATCTCCAAGTGGATGGCACCGTCAAAATCACCAAGCGCGGCTGGCTGGAAGGGACCGTCCACGCAAAGGGGATCGTCGTGGAAAAAGGGGGCGTATTCCTGGGCGAACTCGTCATTGGCCCCCCTACCTTTAAACAGCCCGATCTTCCTACTGCGGCAAATCCCGTCAAAAAACAGCCCTCAAAACCGGCAAAACAGCCCAAGACACCCCCTCAAGGAGGGCAGGCGGATTTGGGGTTGGATGTGTAAACCTAAAACCGAGAATAGGATTGGCCGCAAAAAGGCGCAAAAGGCGCAAGATAAAAGACATAAGTCTCTATTTTACCGGTTTGCAGACTCGCCCGCAGGGTGAACCTCCGATCAGGCGTTTTGTTGGCCTAACTTTCTGTTTTTGCGACCTTTGCGCTTTTTTGCGGCTATTTTCATCGCCGCTTTTAGAGTAAATCGACTGGGCTTGGCCCGGGGTCAGCCCTTTTTCTTGAAGCGCCGGACGAGCGATCCGCCCGCGCTCAAGCTTCCCATCAGGAGCATGGCGAAGGTGGCGTTGGGTTCGGGAATGAGAGAAACTTCCTGGGTTCCATTGATCGCTTCCAGTACGATGCCGGGCATTGCTCCGTCCACGGTGGGATTATAAACCGCTACCCGTGATGCGTAGTTGTCTCCTTCGAACCCGCTGTTGGAGGAGTTTCTGAAAACCACGGAGGACCAACTGGTATTCGGTGTGGCAAAAAAATTAATGAAAGCGAAAGGTTCGCTCGCATCTTGTCCATGAAATGTTCCCGGATTAGGATTGCCATCGTAAGCCTTGCCCAATGCCTTGAGAAGGTTGGCGGTCGTGAATTCCGCCAGCAGGGTGCCGGTGCCGTTGGCGCCGCTGTAGAAGTCAAGGACGTTGGAAGCGTCGCCCGCCGACCACCACATACCGAAGTAACCGCTCGGACTGTTCAGGTTCAAAATGGTTTGACTCACCGAGCCGAGTCCTTCGACCGCATAATTGGAATTGCCTGCGCCGCCGTATTGGTCGGCCTTGAGGATGTTGAGCTTGTCGAAAGTGCCCACCCCATCCCAGACCACGTTGGAATGCACGCCCGTGCTGAGGCTGTCGAAGGTTTCGGTTGTGGCGTTGATAAAAGTCGAAGACTCGATGCCCGGCTGCTCAGCGTAAGTCACGATGACCGTCGCGCGCGCTTGCACGAAAGTCAGAACGGAAAGGAATCCGATTGCGAGTGCGGCTTTGTAGGATTTCATAACGGGGAAAAGAATGGCAAAATGCGCAGAATTACGCAATACGTATATCTGCGTATAAAAACGGCATCCCTTCGCCTGAAGGGATGCCGTGAAAAGGGATGCTATTTTCGCGGTTAAGCGAGAGCTTCGAGCTTCGTAAGCAGATCGCGTTTGCTCACCATACCCCCGACGATTTGCTCTTTGACCTCACCGTTTTTGAACAACAGCAAGGTGGGGATGGCGCGGATGCCATACCGGGCGGAGATCGCCTGGTTTTCATCCACATCGACTTTGACGATTTTGACGATTCCGACTTTTTCAGCCGCGATTTCATCAAGGATCGGAGCGATCATTTTGCAAGGCCCGCACCACGTTGCCCAGAAGTCCACAAGGACGGGCGTGGAGGCGTTGAGCACTTCCTGGTCAAAATTCGCTTCGGTTACATTGAAAACGTTCGGGCTGGACATGAGGTGGATAAAGGTTCGGCAGCGGTGGACGTCGACAAGGAGTTCGCTTTAACCCGCGATATAGGCCGTCACGACGGCAAAAATCGAGGCCAAAAGGGCAACAATACTGAGGGGGAGCATCATAGGATCTTCTTCTTCTGAAGTTTGGGTGGAGGTGGTGTCGATGTCGGCGTGCTTGATGGAGGGTGCCGGCATGGGAGACGAAAGGGGAACCGTCTGGTTGAGTTTGACGGTTGCCTTGGGCATCGACTTCGGGTCAGGCGCAACCGAAATGCGGGTGGTTTCCTTCTTGGGCGCAATCGGTTTTTGAGCCACCGGAGCGGGGGCTGCCTCGACGGGAGCAACGGGAGTAGCCGGTTTGGGAGGGACGGTCGCAGGCGCGGGTGGGATCAGGTTTCCTGGAGGTTTGGGCGCTGCTGGGATGGCTCCGGGAGGCGGAGGCATGGCCGGGCCTGGCCGGTTTGGCGGCATGGGAATGCTGGACGGCGGAGGCGGCAGGGTGGCTCCGGGAGGTTTGGGAGGCAGCGGAAACTTGCCTGTGGGAGGTGGCGGAGGAGAAAATTTGCCAGGCAGAGACGGCGCGCTGGGTGCGCTGGGAGCGGTCGTCGGGGCGGCGGCGCTGGATGTGGGCAGGTTGATCTGCATCGTGGTGCGCGATGACTCATCAGCCGCCTTGCTCTCGGGCAGGTTGATCTGCATCGTGGTGCGCGATGACTCATCGACCGCCTTGCTCTCGGGAAGGTTGATGCGGATGGTGTCCCGCGTTACCCCCGTTTGCGAGGGGAGGTTGATGCGGATGGTTTCCTTTTTCACATCGCCGATGCGAACGGTCTCCTTTTTCACACTGGCTCCCGAAGTGGGCATGCTAATGCGAATGGTTTCCTTTTTGCCTTCGACGGGAGAGGCACCCGGCTTCGGGGGAAGGGTGATGCGGACGGTTGCTTTCTTGGAAAGGCTCTGGTCTTGCGGTTTAATGGGGGGAGTGGGCTCGTCTGCCATAGTGGGTTCAATTTGTATCGCATCGGCTGTCCGGGGTGTCAACCTCTGGATGCACGAGATCAGAAAAAATGTTGAACAGCATCCTTGCTCAAAAGAGCGGAATCTTTTGCTTGCTCGTATTTTCTCTGATCTTTAGCTTGCGGCGATGAAAATCTTGGTGACAGGCGGAGCCGGCTTTATCGGCTCCAATCTCGTGGAGCGCCTTCTGGCGGATGGGCACGTAGTGGAGGTCGTTGATGATTTGAATGATTTTTACAACCCGCAGATCAAGCGCGCGAACCTCGCCGCCGTGGCGTGCCGGGTCGCGTTGCACGAGGTGGACATCCGCGATGCCGCTGCGGTGCATCGGGTGATCGGCACGGGCGGGTTTGACGCCATAGTGCATCTTGCGGCGCGAGCCGGGGTGCGGCCGTCCATTAAAGAGCCCAAGCTCTACATCGAGACAAACATCACCGGGACGTTCAACCTGCTGGAAGCGGCTCGGCAAGCAGGGGTGAAGCGGTTTATCAACGCATCGAGCTCCTCGGTGTACGGCGTCATTAAGACGGCTCCCTTCCGCGAGGATCTCTGTTTGAACCAGACGATCAGCCCCTACGCGGCGACCAAACTGGCCTGCGAACAGCTTTGTTCCAACTACTCGCATCTCTACGGGATGCGCACCGTCAACCTGCGCTTCTTCACGGTCTACGGACCCCGGCAGCGTCCCGATCTGGCGATTCACAAGTTCACGAAGTTGATCCACGAGGGGCTGCCCATCGACCAATACGGCGATGGTTCAACCCGCCGCGATTACACTTTTGTGGACGATATTCTCCAGGGGATCGTCGCCTGCCTGACCTACGAGGGACCGCTCTGCGACGTGTTCAACCTGGGCGAGAGCCAGACGACGACCTTGAGCGAATTGATCGCCGCCATCGAAACCGCGCTGGGTAAAAAAGCAATCATTAGACGGCTTCCAGAGCAGCCGGGCGATGTGCCTCTTACGTACGCAGATATTACCAAATCCCGCGAACAGCTCGGCTACCGGCCCACGACAAAGATTAGCGAAGGCATCCCGAAATTCGTCGAGTGGTATTTGAAAAATTGCTAATCGCTAAAGTGAAATTGCTAATTGCAGAGGCGCTGCCGCACCAAGAATCACCGCACAAAAATTAAACACTTCCCTTTTCACTTTGGAGCGCAGCTCCTCCGCCAATTAGCAGTTGTACTTTAGCAATTTTCCACCATGTCCGCAGTCGAACTTCTCCAAGCGCTCGTTCGCATACCCAGTGTGAACCCGGATGGCAATCCCGGCCTGGAAACAACGGGCGAGGCGGCGTGCGCCCAATATGTCGCGGAATTTCTCCGCGCAGCAGGCGCGCAGGCAGAGTTGGAGGAGGTGCTGCCGGGCCGCCCGAATGTGGTCGGCTTTTTCCCAAGCGACAGGAAGGGCAAAAAGCGCGTGGTGTTCGCGCCGCACCTGGACACGGTGAGCATTGTCGGGATGACGATCGACCCGTTTTCCGCCGAAGAACGCGACGGGAAAATATGGGGACGCGGGGCGTGCGACACCAAAGGGCCGATGGCCGCGATGCTCTGGGCGCTTTGGGAAATGCGCGAGCGGCTTCCGTCGCTCGGCTCCGAGATTGGTTTTGCGGGCTTGATGGGCGAGGAGGCCGGACAGTACGGCGCGAAAGCCTTTGTAGCCAGCCACCACGCGGATTTCGCGCTGATCGGCGAGCCGACCGAATGGGGCGTTGTCCACACCCACAAAGGCTCCACCTGGCTTCACCTCACCACGCGAGGCCGGGCGGTCCACGCCTCAGCGCCGGAGCGGGGCGTCAACGCCATTGACAAAATGATGGAGGTATTGGGCGTGCTGCGCGAAAAGGTGATCCCTGGTTTGGCGGCATTGCGCGATCCGGTTCTCGGCGCACCCACAGCCAGCGTCGGAACGATCCGGGGCGGCAGCAAAATCAACATTGTGCCCGACCTCTGCGAAGCGAGCGTCGATTTTCGCACCGTCCCGGAGCAAGACCGCCCCGGATTTGTCGAGGAGATCGTCGCCGCACTCCGCAAAGTGTGCCCCGACCTGGAAGCAAGCTGGCACCAGTCCCGCCCGTTGTGGACGGACCCCGCCCACCCGCTCGTCGCCGCGCTCGAACGCGCCGGCGGGAAACCGTGTGGCGCACCGTGGTTCTGCGATGCCGCCGTGTTCGCCGCCGCCGGGATTCCGGCA
>Ga0316219_1002912_pt1 | contig 14703 bp, 18 predicted proteins | sample TBH18003PmetaG_FD_203635 | JGI IMG/M metagenome (GOLD analysis project Ga0316219, IMG submission 203635) | Freshwater microbial communities from Trout Bog Lake, Wisconsin, USA - TBH18003P | ecosystem: Environmental > Aquatic > Freshwater > Lake > Hypolimnion/Profundal zone | place: USA... | reverse complement strand
CGCCGCCGTCGACGTCGACGTGCCGGCCAAGAGCGTCTCGGTCGATTTCGACGCCGGGAGCGTGTCGCTGGACGTCATCGAGGCCGCCGTGCGCGAAGAGGGCTACGAGGTCGCCGGGCACCACGTGTTCGGCGACTGACCGCCGGGGCCGGGCGCGGCGCCGACGGCGGCGCGCCGCCGACGCTGTCGCGCAGCGCGGAAGCGCCGCTGCAGCCCCGTTTGGCAAGACGGCGCGAGGCTGGTACCATATCGCCCCGCCACCTGTGGGCCGTTAGCTTAGTTGGTAGAGCAGGGGACTCTTAATCCCAAGGTCGAAGGTTCGAATCCTTCACGGCCCACCACACACTTCTTCCTGCGTGGCAAGCAAATCTCCTGACCCCGCTCGGCTGCCGAAAAGGCGCCCGGAATACCAACATGACAACGGAATGACAACGGAGCCCCTCAGAGCCCTTCCGGCATGACCAACGCCGCGAACTCGTCTGAGCCCGCTACGTCGTCGCTCGGCATGGCGTGTGTGTACACGTCGAGAGTCACCGAAGTCTTGCTATGGCCCAGGCATCGCGACACCGCGCTGACCGGGTGCTTGAGTTCAATGAGGCGGATCGTCGCGTAGGTGTGGCGCAGGCCGTGGAGTGAGATGCGCGGCAGCTTCGACTTCGCTACGGCGTACTCAAAGAGCTTCGACACCCGGTCCGGGTGCAGCTCTCGGCCTACTTCGTTAGTGAACACGAGGTTGAGTTCGCGGACCTCTTCCGGCCGGCCCTTGCCCCACACGTCACGGTGCGCCATCTTCTCCGCGTTCTGCGCTGCCTTGTGTCGCTCGAGCATCGCCACGACGGAGGGCGGTATCGGGATCGTGCGGCGGCCGGCGTTCGTCTTCGGCTCGCTGATTGCGACCGTGTAGCCCACCGGCACGAGGCCGCGGCGGATCGTGACCGTCGCCGCTTTCAAGTCCACGTCTTCCCAAGTGAGCCCGAGTAGCTCGCCGCGCCGCGTGCCGGTGTAGGCGTACAACGCCCACAGCGGGCGCAGCCGGTCATCTTCGGCTGAGTCGAGGAACGTGCGGAGCTGCTTGGAGTCCCATGCGTGCAGCACGGCGTCGTGCTTCTCTGCCTTGGGGAACTCGACGTTATCGGCCGGGTTCCGCGGCAACAGGTTGTCGCGCACGGCGTCACGCATCGCCCGGTGCAGGGTCGCGTGGACGCGGCGAACGGTGGTCGGACTCAGCGCCGTGTTCACCGGCGGCAACTCCACCGGCTTCTTCTCCGTCTTCCGCTTGCGCTTGCTCGGCTTCTCAACCTTCACCTTGCGTCGCGGCGTGCGGCCTTCCTTGGCGAGCCATGCGTAGTGCGCGGCGATGACCTGGCGGTTGAGGTTCTGTAGCGGTGTGGCGCCGAGACGCGGCGTCAGGTGATTCTCGACGTGGACACGGTAGCTCACGAGCGTCGTGCGCCGGATCATGCCGTTCTCGAGGCTCGGCAGCCACATCTTCCGCAGGTACTCGCCTAGCGTGAGCTTGCTCGGCTCGACGTAGGTGCCGTTGCTCATGTTCTCTATCGTCTTGTGCAGGAACGCCTCGGCGTCCGTCTGCGGGTTCTTGCCCTTGCGCCGCTGGAATCCGCCCTTCGTCTTCTGCCGACGCTCGGACGTCTCTTCCAGCTCGCCGCCGCACTTCGGGCACGCCTCGAGCGGACGCGCCGTGATCCAGTAGCGACCGCCACATGCCTTGCAGCGTTGCGCCGGCTGCGGGCCAAGCTCCCAAGTGACGGTCCACGTCCCACCACGTCTTCGTATGTTGCCGTTCATGCGCTACCCCTTTCGGTTGTTTCACGCGGCGTCGCCGCGCTGTCGACTTTGTGGCCGCGTCGCCTCACGGGACGATCCTCACGAGGTAGTCGCGGCAGACGTGGGCCGGCGCCGTCACGACGGTCAGACGGTGCGTGTAGCCGACCGGCTCGCCGCCGGCCAGGAGGCGTTCGACCGGCTGCCCAAGGAACTCCGCCGGCACGTCCTCGAAAGCCACGAGGCGGTACGCGGTGGGATCGCTCAGGAACGCGGCGGCCTCGGCCTCCGCCTCCGCGGGCGAGAGTAGCGGCGTCGGCTCGAGCTGGCCGCCCTCGGCGCCGGGCATGAGCGGTTGTGCGGCGACGATCCTCACGGCTTCACCTTCAAGGATGAAGACAGCACAAGCCAACGTCCGCGGGTCGGCCCTACCCGGCGCCCGCGCAGACTCCCGCGGCGCAGCCGGCAGCGCACGGCGTCGGCCGTGATGCCCAGGACGCGCCCGGCCTCGTCCGGCGTCATGTAGCGGCGACCGCTCACGGCTTCTCCCCTCGTTCGCTGCCCGCGTGCCACTCGAGGCTTTCGCCTGTCACCATCGTGTACGCCTTGCGCGCGTCGCGGGCGAAGGACCGATAGTCGGCGAACTGCTCAGCGTTGTCCGCGTTCCACGCTTTCCGCACGTCCTCCCACGAGCTGCCGTCATTGTGGCCCGCGACGAAGACGGCAAGGCGTGACGCCTTTTCACCCGGCGGACGGATGCGCGTGTTCGGCGCCATGTAGGTGTGACGCATCTTCGCGTACAGCTCCATGACCTTGCGCGGGTCCATCTGCGGGTTCACCACAAGGTGAACAGACGTCGATTTCGGGAAGAACCGCTCCCGCGGGCGTACATATGCAACGCCGGCATGAAGTCGCGGCGTCTTGCCGCTCAGGATGAGATCAGCGACCGCCTTCGGGTCCGACCAACCGTAGGCTTCTACCAGGACGTCGGCGACGCAATACAGGAAGTCGCCGGCCTCGTTTGGGGGTACGGGCAGCTCGCCGGCCGCGTAGCGTTCGGCGTCCACCTGCGCCGCCCATGCGTTCTCGCGCGCGCGGTTCATCGGCCAGGCATCGGGTTGATAGACGAACTTCACCGGCCCGTCGTGGGCCAGGTGCCACGCCGTGACGTCTTCGACTGGCACGCAGGTTCCGCCGAGCACCCGCTCGCGGAAGGCCACGACGAGCGGGTGCGCCTGCGCCTCGAGCGCCATGACGTATGAGAGTGCGGCGAGCGCATCGGTGGACGGGGCGGAGCGCGCTACATCGGGCGGAGGCACGGCGCGCCGGCGCCCGTTGAGGGCGCCGCGCTCGCTCAGGAGGCTTTCGGTCCGCCGGTACTTGTCGACCAACTCCGCGAACGCCGCCTCGGCGTCTTCCGCCGATCCCGTCTCTCCGTCTTCGCCCCACGGGCTCACGACGTCGTTGGGGAGCCGGTCCGCCACGATCAGCGCCCACACCGTCTCATTGGGCGCCCGCCCGAGTTCGCGCCCCAACTCCCGGAAGACATCCTCTTCGGACTTGAACGTGCGTGCCATGCGCTTTTACCTACCCCGTAATCGCGTTTTTGTACCATGCACCATGAGGAGTGTACTCCTAACGACGAACGGAGGCAAGGTGACGGCACTGCGGCAGGCGCGCGAACGTCTGGGAATCTCTCAGACGCAGCTCGCGATGAGGACGGGTATCCATCCGTCCACGATCAGCCGCCTCGAGGCCGGCAAGGCGTTCGCCTATCCCGGTTGGCGCAGTCGCCTGGCCCGTGCGCTCGAGACGAGCCCGGACGAACTCTTCGGGGCGGAGTCGAAGTGAACCTCGCCGATGTCCTGGCATCCGGCCGCGCAACGGTGAAGCTCGAAGAGATCGTGCGGACCGGCGCCGACTCCGAGTACGTGCTCGACGTCTCACGCTGCGTGGCTTACGAACAGGCCGCCGCGGGCGAGCTGCCGTTCGTGATCCGCGTCGGACGCCGCTACCTATGCAGCGTGCCGGCACTCCTGCGGATGCTGCAACTCCCGCTCCCGGACGACTGGCAGCCTTCGCCGGCGTTGTCATCCCGTTGTCAATGCGCTTCGGCAGCCTCGGATTCGTCCGACCTTGGGTCCGCATATCCGAAGGTCGACGCCGCCGAGGCCGGCCCACATGCCCTGAAAAGCCACGAAAAGCACGACCAGAACGACCTAGGCCGCGGGGTGCGGCCATGACGCGCCGGTAGGCGCAGGGGAGCGGGGTAGCGATGAACGAGACTCCAGAATGAGCGGGCACTCGACAATGCACACGGACTCGATCAAGGTCGGCGACCGCTTCCGCAAGGACTTGGGAGCGATTGACGACCTCGTTGACAGCATCCGCGAAGTCGGTCTCCTCCAACCGATCGTCGTCGACGCAGACGGCAACCTCATCGCCGGCGAGCGTCGACTCATGGCCTGTCAGCGTCTCGGATGGAAGTCCATCCCCGTCACCATCGTCGACCTCGACGACGCCCATCGGCTGCGCGCTGAGCATGACGAGAACACCATCCGCCAGGCGTTCACCCGGTCCGAGGCCGTCGCCATCGCCAAGGCAATCAAGGATCGCGTGAAGACTCCGGTGGGGAAGCACGTCGACCAGCGTGATAGCGAAACTTTCGCTATCAGCGGCCGGACCGCGGACAAGGCCGCGGAGTTCGTCGGCATGTCGGGCCGGACGTTGGAGAAGGCAACCGCGGTGGTCGAAGCCGCCGAGGCCGACCCGGCGCTCGTACCCGTCGTCGAAGAGATGGACCGGACAGGCAAGGTCGACCCCGCCTATCAGACGGTCCGAGAGTTCAGTCCCGGACCCGACTACTGGAAAGACAAGATGCGCCAGTCTGACCGGACGCGCCAGCGTGAGCACAAGAAAGCCAACGACCGCCAGTCCGAGATTGTCGCGGACAAGCTGCGCATCCTCCACAAGAAGTACGGCCACCTGAAGCGTTGGCAGCCGGTGTGGGACGCTTACCGTCAGGTCGCCAAGCTGTCGCCGCTCCCCAGCGACGACGGCGACGATGGTGATCCTCAGTGAGTCGCGACGTGCAGCCGGACAACCTCTCCACTCCCACCGCCGCGTTTTCGGCACTTGCGGAGCGTTGGGGAACGGACGGCCCGGCATGACTCCCGCGGCGACGCAAGCACGGCCGCAGATCGCACCGTCGTGGGGGCAACTCGCCGACGCCGAACCGGAACTGCGGCGCCTCGAACGCCTGGCCCTCTGGATGGCTGAGCGCGCCGATCCCGACTGGTGCGCGAATGGCGTCTGGTACGACTTCCTCAAGCCGGCGTTGGTGCCTCTGGTCGGATGGTCCCGCGGGCATCTGCCGACGTGTGCGGTCGACGGACCACGGCCGATGTTCCTCAATCTCTCGGACTGGACGCCGCGGGAGCGCGTGCCGGCGACCACCGCGGCCGAACGGATGCTGCGTACCTCCGCGGCCTACGACGTCGCTTACGACCACCTGTACGACCTGCTGCCGGACTGCCGGCACTCTGACGAGACGTCGTGCGCGTGAACATCGTCGACCTCGCGCGAGCCTTCCACGGCCACGAGTTCAACGTCCTGCCCGTCGACGCAGACAAGGCGTCCATGGTCGCACGGATGACGTCGCCGCGCTGCCTTTCAATCGCGCGAAGGGGGTCGCTGCCGTCTGCGGAGCCGTCTCCGCCCGTGAGGGCGCCTGCCTCGTGTGCATCGACGCCGACAAGGCCCCTGGCCGGGCTCCGCTCGAGAGCCTGCTAGGCAATCTCGGCTTGCCGCGTGACTACCCGTGGGCGGTACACACGCCCGGCAAGGGCGGCGGCTGGCATGTTTGGATCGTCGTCTTCGGGCTGCCGGCGGAGCTGGCGAAGAAAGGGCTGAGCGCCGGAGCTTTGCACGCGCCGTTCCCGGGCGCCGACCATATCGAACTGCGTTGGAACGCCGCGTATGCCGTCCTACCCGGCAGCGCGCATCCCGAGGGCGGGTTCTACAAGTGGGAGCACGGCAACGGCACGCCGCCGGCGGAGGCGCCCGCCGCGGTCGACGCGAAGCGGGTAGTCCGTCTCGCCAAGTGGCACGGCGAGACGAAGGACGGCACCCGTGCGCCAGCGCCGCCGCTACCAGCTGAGATCCTCGAGCACGAAGGCCGGGACAACGCGATGTTCTCACTGGCCTGCACCCTCCAACGCCGAGGCGTGCATCCTGACGACATCCTCGGCGCTCTGAAACTGTCGAACGCGCGTCTCTGCAAGCCCCCACTGGACGAGAGTGTCCTGAGGACCAAGGTCAAGAGCGCCAGCAAGTATGCGCCGGCGGCGCCGCTTGGCGAGATGGTCGCCGGGGTCGGCCACTCACTTTCACCGGTCGAAAAGAGGCCGGATTTTGGGTCATCCAGTGACCCAAAATCAGACGACGACGAGGGCAAGGCGGAACCCACACCGCCACCGCTCGAGGATCGCACGGACGCAGGCAACGCCGCGGTGTTCGTGCGCCTCATGGGTGCCCGCGTGCGCCACGTCGCGGCATGGGATGCATGGGTCGTGTATGACGGGCGGCGCTGGATGCGCGACGCGACGCACGAAGTAGAGGCTCTCATGGGTGAGGCCCTGCTCACGCGCTTCGATGAGGCGGCCTGCGCCGACGATGTAGAGGCGTCGAAGAAGCTCGCAGCATGGGCCGTGAGCAGTCGTTCAACCGCCAAGCGGGACGCGGCGCTTCGGGCGGCACGCTCCGACCGGCGCATCGCCGCGCGTCCCGAAGACTTCGACCGCGACCTCTACCGTTTCAACTGCCAGAACGGCACGCTGGACTTACGCACGGGCGAACTGCTCCCCCACGATCCCGCCGCCCTCATCACGAAGCTCGCGCCCGTCGCCTTCGACGCGGACGCGCGGTCCGACCTATGGGAGCGCGTGCTCGCGGAGGTCACGGACGGGGACGACGAATTGCAAGCGGCGTTGCAGCGCGTCGCCGGTTACTGCCTGACGGGTGACACCGGCGAGGAAGTCTTCTTCCTCTTCCATGGTCCCCAGGCTTCGATAAAGAGCACGTTCCTCGGCGCCGTGTCGGCAACTGTGGGTGACTATTCCATGGCCGTTGACCCGGAGGTATTCCTGCGTCGCGCCCACGTTGGCGGACCTCGCGACGACGTAGCCGGCATGGAGGGCGCGCGCCTCGTGGTGTGCGCAGAGTTCGACCGAGGCGGGTCCATGGCCGAGGCCCTGCTCAAGCAACTGACCGGCGGGGACACGGTGCGCGCGCGCCACCTCTACCAAGCGGCGCGCGAGTTTCGCTTCACGGCCAAGATCGCGATGCACAGCAACCTCATCCCGGCGATGTCCGACGACGACGGGGCTGTGCGCCGCCGCTTGTGGGCGATTGCGTTCAATCACACCGTGCCCGAAGAGAAGCGCGACCCCGCGGTAAAGGCTCGCCTCTGCGACCCGCGCGTTTCCGGCCCCGCAATCCTGGCGTGGGCGGTCCGTGGCTGTCTCGACTGGCAGCGGCAGGGGCTCGGCAAGCCGCCCGCCGTTGCGCTCGCGACGCAGGCCGTGTGGCTGTCCATGGACCCGCTCGGCGACTTCTTCGACGACTGCTGCATCATGGACCCCGCGGTTTGGACGCCGAGCGCCGCGCTGCGAGGTGCCTATGAGCGTTGGGCGAAGGCCACTGGCCGCAAGCACATCATCGGCCTTCGCGAGTGGGGAAAGCGCCTGACCGGCCGCGGCTTGCAGAACGTCAAGCACAACGGCGCTCGAGGCTGGACCGGCGCCCGTCTGGTCGACGCCGAGACAGTGGAATCAGCGTTCGACCTCGAGGATTCGCGAGCCTGCGTGGACAGTACGTGGACGGTATCTAGGCACGAAGGCCAAGAAAATGCGTAACTCCCCGTGGTCTATCCCTTCGCGTAAGGGAAGTTATGTAGAAAGCCGTCCAATACCGTCCATGCCGTCCACGACGCCTGACAGGCTCCCGGCGTACCCCTGCGAAGACGGCGCCCAAGTCCGCGTATGGTGCCCGTACTGCAACGCCTGGCACTACCACGGCGCCGGAACTCTCGGGCACCGCGTCGCCCACTGTCACAACGTCGACTCGCCGTACTTGGCGACCGGCTACGTGCTCGCCGATCCACGCAAGTTTAGGCGCCGGTCGTGAGTGGCGCCCGCGCATCGCTCCACCGGTGGTCGTCCGTCGCTGCTGCTACCCCCAGCCGGCGGGCGGCCTCCCGTGGAGCGGTCCGAGCATCCCGCGGCGCCGGTGCCACTTCCTCGCCGGCGTCGCCGGGTAGCGGCCACCGGGTCGGCGACGGCGGAGCTACGGCCGCCCGCCGCCCGGTGGCCGCGTTGTCATCGCGTTGTCAGCGGCCCTGTTTCGAGGCTGTGAATGACTGGCCTCTTCATAGGCAATCATCGGCGCCGCATGACTGACGCCGACGAGACGAAAGCCGAAGTCATCCGCCAGACGCAGAGTCCCGCCCTGGCCGAAGCCCTCGGCCGCTGGCCCGCCGCGTACTTCCTCGTGGCCGCCGAGACGTGCGCCGACCCGGAGGACCGCGAAGACCTTCTCTCGCGCCTCGTGGAGCTGTTCCGGGACGCCACGGAGCAACAGACCCGCCGCGCCGACGCCGCCACGGCCAAACTCGCCGACGCACGCCGCCACGGCCTGCGGATCGTGACCGAACCCCAACAAAGGAGACATCGTGCCTGACCTGCGAACCGAAGTCCTGTCATACATCAAGTTCGCCCCGCCCGAGCGGAGCGGCCTCAGTCTGAGCGAGGCTGACACCCGCGCCGCCCGCTTCGCTGCCGTCGATCCCGAACTGTGGGAGCTCGCCGAAGAGAGAGCCGGCGCTAACGCCTCGTTCGCGGACAAGCTGCGGCAGGCAGTCGCGATCCTGCAAGAGCTCGTGAAGGCGGGGAGCATCCCGGCGCCCGTGCCGGCGAAGGCGAAGGCCGCCCGGAAGGCCGCCCACAAGGCCGCCGTGGGCACCCCGGACAAGCTCACCCCGGCGACGATGAAGGCGAAGGCGAGCGAGTCCGCGCCCGCCGACGCCGACGCCCTACTCGCCCAGGCCGCGCGCCTCATCGCGTCCGATACGGGCGTGGACTTCGGCGAGGCCCTGAGCCTCGCGCTCGCTGAGAACCCCGAGTACAGCGAGGCTCGGCATAAGTCTCTCGCCGCTCGAGTCAACGGCGCCGGAAACCCTGGCGTGCGCCTCGCCGAAGAACTCGACACCCCCGAACGGGCCGCCCTGGTCAACAAGATCGCCGCGGAGATCCTCGGCGAAGACAGCATCACACTCTAGAAAGGACGCACCATGACCCGCAAGCAGTTCGACAACTTCATCAGCGCCGTCGCCAAGGCGGCCAAGGACAACGCGCTGGACATCAACGCGGTGCGCCTCGTGCTCGACGACGGCGCCTGCAGCGCGGAGCTGTACCACGTGCTCAACCCCGGCAGCGGGAAGCTCGAGCGCGACCGCTTCGACGCCGCCCTCGACGTCTTCGACGCCGACAACATGCGCGGCCGGTCCCGCGGCGAACTCTTCGCGAGCGCCTGAGATGGCCCGCGTACTCGACTTCAACGCGACCCGCGCCGAGCTGCGCGGGTCGCTCCTGGCCGCCGAAGCCGACCTCGAGGCGACCCGTGGACGTGTCGGCGAAGTCGCGCTCGAGGTCCAGCTCGGCAACGCCTCGCAGTCCGAACTCGACGCGCAGCGCAGCGCACTGTCCGTGCTCGAGTCGCGCATCGGCGAGATTGACGCGGCACTGTCCGTGCTCGACACGCGCGAGGCAGACGCCGCGGCCTCGGACGCCGAGCGCCAGCGCGCGGCGGATGAGAAGCGGCTACAAGAGTTGGCCGCAATCTGCACCGTCGCCGGAAAGAAGGTGCTGAAGCTCAGCGCGGACCTGGCGGAAGCTTGCAGCGAAGGCGCCGCGGCTGCCGCGGAAGCCGTGAACATCGGCCAGCGCCACGACATCAACACGGCCATGATCGCCCGGTGGAGCCACAACGCGAGCGCCGTGATCCACGCCCGCTTGAACGAGAGTCACGCCGTTCCCGGTTTCGTGTACGGTGGCCGGCCGGAACAGGTCGACGCGCTCGAGGCGACGCTACGTCAGGTCGTGGTGTGATGACCTGGACGCAGGAGAACATCGAACAGGTGCTCGACTTGCTCGCTTCCATGGTCGGCACTGACGAAGGCGAGCCGACCGTCGAGGACTTGCTCGCCTGGTCCGCCAACGGCCGCGCCGTCTCAGCGGGCGCCGACTACATCGCTGCTACGCTCGCCGCCGACTACGAAGACACGCCGCAGACCGCTACCGCACTGGCGCGCGTGGCCGCGGCACTGATCCCGCCAGCGGAAACCGGCGCGGGTTCGTGATGACTGGGGCGCCCCTCGGCAAAGGCGAGCCCGCGGTTTCGGCCGCCCTGGCCGGCGGAGCGTCCTACGCCGACGCCGCCAAAGCCGGCGAAGTCAGCTACTACACCGTTTCCCGTCGCATGGCCGACCCGGAGTACGCCGCCCGCGTGCTCGCCCTGCGGGCCGAACTCCTGCAACGGGCAATCGGCAACCTCGCGAGGGTATCCGAGGCCGCTGCCCTCTGCCTCGAGGAACTACTGAGCGAAGACAACCCGCCGCAGACGCGCCTCGGCGCCTGCCGGGCTGTCTTCGAGTACGCCGGCCGCTTCCATGACGTCGCCGTGCTCGAGCAACGCATCGCCGCACTCGAAGCCGAGCGCGACGCAGCGAAGCCCGGCGCCCCGCGCGGGCTCCGCGTCTGCGCCGAGGATCGTACCGCCGACTGGAAGGGATGAGCCGTGAGGAACCTCGACGGACTAGGACGCCGCGTCGACCGCCTCGAAGACGAGCGCACCCACCGGCTCGAACGCGGACTGACGAAGGCCGCCGCCCTCGAGTTGGAGGACGGCAAGGCGACGCGCGAGTACCTCGAAGGGCTCGCCGCCACGGGCGCGTGGCCTGAGTGGCCGCCCTGGCCGGCGGTGGCGGACGGCTACCATCACGCTTGGGTGCGCGAGCACTGGACGGCTGAGGCCGCGGAGCTGTACGACTTCCTTCACCTGGCCGTTGCCGACGTGAACTACTACGCCGCCGAAGTGCTGGCCGATGAAGTCTACGCCGGCGAATCGCTGGCCGATGCCTGCGCCGCCGCGGGGCTGGACGCGCCGCCCGATGGCTACTCAGGCACGGCGCGCGACCACCTCGAGGCGACGCGCGGGCCGCACTCCGTGGAGACGTTCGACAGTCACCTCGCCAAGATGCACGACTTCGGCGAGAAGTGGCCGACGCAGCCGCCGGCGTTCCGCGAACAGAACCGCCGATGGCTGGCCAGGGCTGACCGCATCTTCACCGATCCGACAGACGACGAACGCGCCCGCGTGCTCGAGCGCCGCGGCATCGGGATACGCGGCGAGGGTTGGGACTGGCGCACGAACGCGAGCGGATCGCGCCCGGCGCCCGGCGGGTGATGCCTAGCCTCAGGCGTTGTCATCCCGTTGTCACGGCTCGTTTCTAGCCTCGCGAACGAACGACCTGAGGATTCCCAATCAAGAGGCCGTGCGCTGCCTCACGTCCGCCAGGGTCGCCACCGTGCGGCCCTCGGCACGTCCCGCCGCGACTCCCTCGGCGCGTGCTGCGGCGAGTGGGCGCTCGCTGGCCTGGCCGGCTGCGAATCCTTCACGGTGGGAGCCTCGGCCGAAGTCGACAAGGGACGCTGAGAAGACGATCCCGGCGACGAAACCGAAGCCGAGGCCGAGGATGAGCAGGAGTAGGGAAGAGGGTGCCACGAGTCATCCTTTCGGTTGATGTCCGGCCCGTCGCCGTCCTACTTCCCGCTGGGCTATCTCAACCCTTGGGATGATGCGCCCGTTCCGCTGCCGTGATAGACGCCGGCGACAACTCCGCCGAAAGAACGAGCGGCCCGCATACTCGCGAGCCGCTCGTTCACTTGGCCGGCGGGGACTTTGTTACGCCGGCACCCGGTATCGGCGGACCCCTTTCTGACGGCGGAACTTGCTAACGCGTTTGACAACGGAGCACCCATAACAGGGCAGAATCAGGCCGCACGTTGTCACCGGCACTTCTGGCGGATTAGCGGCGTTTGCAGCCGTTTTGCGAACCGGGCAGGAGCAGAAAGGATGACTTTCCACCACTCTTAATCCCAAGGTCGAAGGTTCGAATCCTTCACGGCCCACCACCCACTTCCCGCTCGTGGCGCCCACGTTTCCTTGCCTCGCGCAGCTCGGCCTCCAGTTGCCCGGGCCTTCGCCGCTCTGCTAGTCTCGCTTGGTCACGGACGCCTCCGGCGCCCGCTGTGGACGGGAGCGAGATCCCCTTGGAGCGGCACACGATGCGCACGCGGCGCGGCGGCTGACGTGGCCAATATCAAGACCAGCTACACCGACGGCGCACGCCGGGGTTTCTTCCGCATGGGCGTGGTCTTGGCGCGCTACGGGGTCACCGCGAACGCGCTGACGATCTTCGGCCTGCTGCTCCAGGTCGCGGGACTCCCGCTCATCATCAGCGGGCACTTCGGGTGGGCGCTCATCATCGGGATCGTGGCGGCCGTCTGCGACGCCCTGGACGGCGCCGTGGCGCGCGCCGGCGCGGGCTCCACCAAGGCCGGCGCGTTCCTCGACTCGACCACCGACCGCATCTCCGAGCTGATGATCGCCGCGGCGCTCGTGGTCTACTTCTTCCGCCTCAGCGAGCTGGCGCCCATGGTCGTGGTGCTGGTGTTCATGGGCGCCGCCCAGCTCGTCTCGTACACGCGCGCCCGCGCCGAGTCGCTCGGCGCGGAGTGCAAGGTGGGGTTCATGTCGCGTCCGGAGCGCCTGGTCGGCCTCGGCCTGGGCTTCCTGTTCTCGTGGTGGCACCCCGGCGGCACGAGCTTCCTCGTCTGGATGCTTTACCTGCTCGCCACTCTCACCACCCTGACGGTGGTCCATCGCATGGTGTACGTGCTGCGCAAGCTGCGGGTCGCCGACGCCGCCTGACCGGCGCCCTGCGCGGACCCCGTGATATACTTTCGCGCGTTGTCGTGAGCCCGCCGGGAGCTTCCTGCACGTCCCGCGGGCTCCGCCAGTCGAGGCGGTCGCGGTGCGGCCGCCACAAGTGGAGGTACACCGATCTTGGGTAACCCAGTTCGCGTTGCGATCATCGGCGTCGGCAATTGCGCCTCATCGCTCGTCCAGGGCGTGGAGTTCTACAAGAACGCCAAGAAGACCGACTTCGTCCCCGGCCTCATGCACCCCATCGTGGGCGGCTATCACATCCGCGATATCGAGTTCGTGGCCGCCATCGACATCGACAAGAACAAGGTCGGCAAGGACCTCAGCGAGGCGATCTTCACCAAGCCCAACAACACCGTCACCTTCGCCGAGGTGCCGAAGAAGGACGTCAAGGTCGTGCGCGGGATGACCCACGACGGCCTCGGCAAGTACCTCTCGCAGATCATCGAGAAGGCGCCGGGCGCCACGGCCGACATCGTCGGCATCCTCAAGGAGACCCAGGCCGACGTCGTCGTCAACTACCTGCCCGTGGGCAGCGAAGAGGCGACCAAGTGGTACACGGAGCAGATCCTCACCGCCGGCTGCGCCATGGTGAACTGCATCCCCGTGTTCATCGCCCGCGAGCCCTATTGGCAGAAGCGCTTCGTGGAGGCCGGCGTGCCGATCATCGGCGACGACATCAAGAGCCAGGTCGGCGCGACCATCGTGCATCGCGTGCTCACGCGCCTCATGCGCGAGCGTGGCGTCAAGCTGGAGCGCACCAGCCAGCTCAACGTGGGCGGCAACACCGACTTCCTCAACATGCTCGAGCGCGAGCGCCTCGAGAGCAAGAAGATCAGCAAGACCAACGCCGTCACCAGCCAGCTCGACTACGACATGGGGGCCGACAACGTGCACATCGGCCCGAGCGACTACGTCAAGTGGCTCGACGACCGCAAGTGGGCGTACATCCGCATGGAGGGCCGTACCTTCGGCGACGTGCCGCTCAACATCGAGCTCAAGCTCGAAGTGGTGGACTCGCCCAACAGCGCCGGCATCGTCATCGACGCGGTGCGCTGCGCCAAGATCGGTCTCGATCGCGGGCTCGCCGGCTCGCTCGAGGGCCCGAGCAGCTACTTCATGAAGTCGCCGCCGGTGCAGCACCCCGACGACCAGTGCCGCCGCATGACCGAGGAGTTCATCACCGGCGAGGGTGCCGGCGCGAGCGCGGTCTGCCAAGGCTGACGATCCCACGCAGATGATCCGCCAGGGGGCGGACCGTCCGCCGTGCGGTAGCATGGTCACCATGGGCCTCAAGCTCGGCATCCTGACGCCGTTCCTGTGGACGACGCCCTCGGGCGTCAACCGCCAGGTCGGCGAGCTCGTCGAGCGCCTCACGGCGCGTGGCCACCGCGTCACCGTGATTGCGCCGAGCGCCGACATGGAAGCAGTCGGCGAGGCGCGGCGGCGCGTCCAGGCCGTTCTCACCGGCGAGCGGGAGACGGTCTTCCTGCCGGACGAGCCGTACCCGCGATACTTCTTCGCCGGCGCCACCTACGCCGTGCGCGAGAGCCGCTCGCTCAAGCTCATCGCCGCGCCGGCGGACCTGATCGCCAACATCGACGTGCTCCTCGAGGCCGAGAGCTTCGACCTCCTGCACCTCAACGAACCCTTCGTCCCGGGGCTCGGGTGGACCGCGCTGCGCCACGCCAGCTGCCCGCTCGTGGCGACCTTCCACGCCAACCCCGAGCGCATGGCGCCGTTCCTCGCCTCCACGCCCAAGCTGCGGCGCCTGTTCGACTCCCTCGACGCCGCCATCGCCTCGTCGCGTGCCACGCGCGATGTCGCTGCGGCGACGTTCCCGGGCGCGTATCGCGT